>OLXN01000125.1_pt1 | contig 68559 bp, 50 predicted proteins | sample 1674021 | NCBI WGS metagenome assembly OLXN01 (sample SAMEA103958137, study PRJEB25191) | human gut metagenome | biome: human-associated habitat [ENVO:00009003]; feature: intestine environment [ENVO:2100002]; material: feces | place: Germany | collected 2013/2015
TATTCCTAAAACTTCGAAGCGATGAACTTGCGGAGGGAAGCGGCGTCCTTGACCTTTATCGTGGCGATGAGTATCTCTTTTGTCGCATCGGCATTGACAAGAACAGAGGAGCATCATTTTTTCCGGCATCGGGGGATGGACCGCGAGTACTTGCTTTATATTCCTGAGGGAATCGTTCCGGACGCACCTCTATGGTGCTGCACGGCTATGGCGGACGTGCGATGAAGGGCGGGATAAATGGCGAGATGAATGGCGAGATAAATGGCGGGACGCGGCCACGGGGGTGAAATGTAACTGATTGATAGTCAGATATCTTTTAAGATGGGGCGTGGAAACGTAGACTTTTTTTGGCTGCGTTTCCACGCTGCGTTTTGTAACTTATTGATAATCAATGTCTCTAAAAATGGAGCGTGGCCGCGTCCCGCCGGGAAGGTTACAGCCAAGGGCAAGGGTGTCCGCCGCAAGGCGGCCCACTCAGTCCGCTGTTGAGCAACATTGTGCTCAATGAACTGGAACGCTGCGGACCTATCACAGGGTCATCCGCATCTTCAAGGAAAACGCCGGATGTACGCCTACCAGATGGCGAAAATCCAGTTGATGCGATGGCTGAAAAATAGCCTAAACGACAAAGATGTGCGATTCTGACAATTGAAACGCTATTTGCCATCGGAAATCGGCCCGAAATGAATTCTCTTTGCTTTCTTTGTAGGCTGAAATCAAGTAGCCCTCTATTAAGCATATAACTATGGATAAAAGAATTCTGACACATCTTGTCCTCCTGACATTGATTATTTCCTGCTCGAAAGGCAAACCTCATCATACACCACATCCTGACCAGGGTGCGGTGGTGGTGACTGCCGACTGGAGCGGGAAGAGTAGCGAGGCGGACATCCCTCTGAAGTACGTCCTGAGAATCGCTGACGTGAAACAGGAAGTGAGCGGAGAAAAGAACACGTTCAAGCAGCTTCTGGACCCGGGACAATACAGTCTCGCGGTGTACAACACGCCTGAGCATATTGCTGTTGCAGGCAATGTGGCTTCCATGGACAAATCATCGGAAGGAGACATTGACCCTATGCCTGGTTATCTGTTCGCCTCTGTGCAGGAAATCTCTGTCCTGGCGGACGACTCGCTCCGTGTCACGGCTCCTATGAAACAGCTGGTCCGCAGACTTGACCTCGAACTGACAGCCACAGAAGGCGACTACGGTCGTGTGCAGTCGGCAACGGCGACGCTTTCGGGAGCGGCATCGGCAGTGGACATTGAAACAGGCGAACGTAGCGGGGCGGCAACGGTGATGGAAACTTTCACACAGGACGGGCAGACCTTCAGTTTGTCTTTCCGGCTGCTCGGCATTGTTCCGAATGAATCGCAGACGTTAGTGGTGGAAATCACATACGCAGACGGCGAAACCCAAAGAATCGATAGCGGACTCAGCGACGCCATGAAAGGGTTCAATGATGAGGTCAAGCCAATGAAACTCACCGGGAGCCTGCATCTTCCGATCGAATTGGGGTCTTCTGCGGCAATCGGTGACTGGGTAGGCGGCAAGGAAGATAATGTTCTTGCCAATGAAGTGAAGCGTTATAAGGCGGATGACCTTAAAATCGGCGATTACTTCTACTCGGACGGGACGTGGAGCGATGGTGGGCTCCGCAAAATCTATTCTGACGGAAGAAAGGAAATAGCAGACCCTAAACCAAGTCCTGACAGAAGTGGGGGAAAGGTGGTTATCGGCATTGTTTTCCAGACGGATCCGTATCGTATCGGAAGGGCCGAAAAAGAGGCTCTCAGCGGCAAAGCCCATGGTCTTGTGATGGCGCTCAGGACTCCTACAGCCATTGCTCCTGTAGCCTGGTGGAAGTCCCGTCTGGATGAACAGGATGAAGGACTTACGAAATGCTTGACCAAGAAGTTGCGTTACGAAGATATCAGCGGATATGGGAACTGCAAGCATATTCGCAGTAACCGTGGCAGTTTAGATGATTATCCGGCATTCAAATCGGCTGAAGAATATGGTGTTCAGGCGCCTGCGACTACGACCGGCTGGTTCCTCCCGTCCTCAGGCCAATGGTGGGACATCCTGCAGAACTTGGGCTCTTGTCATGCTTTGGCCCAGTCAGATCAGCAAAACTCATCGAGCACTGAAGATCCTAATGATGGGTTCGTTTGGAAAAATACTGGTAATGTGGCTGCCGCTCTGAACGGATGGATGTCAGAAATTGCAGCTGAGGGTAAAAGCACATTCGACGGATCAATGTGGTTTTGGTCTTCTTCGGAGTACTCGGAGGGCTTCTCGCAATGCTGGAATATAAATACTTATGGCTGGTTGAAAAGCAGTCATGCGTCGAAAAAGTTTTGGGGACATGTCCGTCCGATTCTCGCTTTTTAGGCATTTATGACAACACTTAACATTCATTGAAGATGAAAACATACAATATATTATACAGATCATTGCACCTGGCGGGGCTCCTCCTTGTCATTGCGTCGTGCGGAAAGGATGAGGCCGTGATGCCAGCGGGTGCGGAAGTGGGACAATCTCTGACAATCTCCATCATTGACAGCGGGCATGCCTCGGCCGAGGGGCCTGCTACCCGTACGGTTGAGGATGGCTATACCACCAAGTTCAGTGAGGGAGATGTGTGCGGCTTGTTTATGTTTCGAGGCGGCCAGACGGTCTATTCCAACGTGAAGCTGACCGCTGAAACGGATGCTGCTACAGGCAGGCTCGTCTGGAAGCCGGAAACTGGGAAGAGTCTCGCCGGAGGATTGCCGGATGAAAACTACTATATCTACTATCCATATCAGTCAGACATGACCGGCAAGACTGCGGCTTCTACAGGTGCGACATTGACCGATGCAGAATTTTTTGCTCCGCTGATCGACTCGTGGCAGCCACGGAAGGACCAGAGCGCTTATGAGGCCTATGCCGCCTCGGACCTTATGACGGCCAATGGAAGTGTGGAGACCGGCACGGACAACAGCCTCACATTGACTTTCTCCATGGCACACCGTATGGCGTTGGCCGTAGTGGAACTGCCGGCGTTTGTTTACAGGTTTACTAATAAGCCCAGCATCCCTGACTATGTTATCTCCGGTCCGACAGAGTTTGATTCCGAGGCTTTGCCGTATCTTATTTCCGACGGGACCTGCCGTTATCTTTTCCATCCTTCGGCAGGCATGGAACTTTCCGCCTACAATGACAGTCGGCAATGTGAATTTTCGATTGAAATCAAGCCTGATCAAATTGCCGGCGGCAGTTACAGGCTGTACAAGCCTAATGGCGGAAAGGTCGTGAAACTCCACACCTTGCGGGTTGGTGATTTCTTTCTGGCCGATGGACATCTGCTCCCGTATGATGCGGATAATGAGAAGGTGCAGACTTCCAATGTCGTGGGCATTGTTTTCCAGACCAATCCGGCGCGTGTCGGGGACGCGGAAAAGAAAGTGCTCGGAGGTGAGGCGCACGCGCTTGTGATGGCTCTGAAGAATGCCGCGGTCGATGTTACTTTTTGGATTACCAGACCTGTCGAGTCATACTTGCCTGCTTGTTCCTCAAAAGCGGAGGGTTATAATGACATAAGCGGATATTGGAATAGCGAGCAGATGCGTAAAGCTTGTGGTGACTTCAGTAGTTATCCGGCGTTGAAGGCGGCTGATGAGTACAATAAGTATTATCCTGTTCCTGCGACTACGACCGGCTGGTACCTTCCTTCATCTGGCCAATGCTGGGATTTACTGCAGTATTTAGGTGGTTGTCCGGCTCTGGCTGATCCGGCGGAGCAGACCTCTGATGCTTTAGGATATGATGAAAGATTAGGTCAAGGCGATGTCCCGGCCGCATTGAATAAATGGATGGCCAAGATTGCCGATAAGGATAAACATACATTCACATCTGATGATAATATCTGGACATCTACGTGGAGTAGATCTTCGGTCCATAATTGGGCCATCTATGCAGGCGGTGTTTTTTGCCGCTATTTGTATTCGGCCATAGATTATGAGAGTATGATAGTGCGTCCTGTCCTGGCGTTCTAGTCTTCGCGGTCCCTGTGGAGTGACCTTAACGCTTATGCAACTCCTGGCGCGCCTCCGTCTCCTTCCGAAGTAAGCGTCTCCGCGGTTGCATATTGACGCGTTTTTAGCGGTTCCGTACTTTTGCCCATGGAAATGTCAAGAACAGACAGATGTCAAGTTCGGTTTCAGTCTCCGACATTTTTGCGTGACCTGTAATCCGCTGAATAGTAATCATTTAGCACTTTTCAGAGTTGTATATTTCATAACTCTGAAAAGTGCTAAAGTGCTGATAAGCAGTAGAATACGCGTTGCGCGTGCTGTATCGAGATGATGTGGAATTCGCTCCTTTGTGTTATCGACGGTTTTTTATAAATTTGATGGACAATAACCATAGAAGGACTACTCATGAAAGGAGAAGAGAAACTATCGACACAGTATAATGATGCGGTCAAGCAAATCAAAACCGCTATTCTGCAGAGTCAGGCGAAGGCCTTGAAGGGTGTAAACCAAGAGCAGTTGGCTTTGTATTATGGGATCGGTCGGTTTATATCGCAGAACTCCCGTGCGGGTTTCTGGGGGAAAGATGCGATTGATACAATTAGCCGTCAACTTTCAACAGAAGTTCCAGGTCTTAGGGGATTCTCACCTCGCAACTTGCGTAATATGAGGATGTTCTACGAGGAATGGAAGTGTCTTGACACTAATTTGGCAGATGCGTCTGCCAAATTAGATTTGGGTAACAAATCGGCAGATGAATCTGCCAATTTGGATTCATGCAAGTCATTGGCGCCGCTAGAAATAGCTGATATCCCTATTGTAGCATTTTTTAGCATAGGATTCTCGCATCACACCCTGATCCTGTCTAAAACGAAGACTTTAGAAGAGCGTCGGTATTATATTCAATTATGCTCAGATTTGCAGCTGAGTTATGATGCTCTCGAAAGAATAATCGCTGAAGATGCATATCATAATCAAGGGAATATGCCGAATAACTTCGGAATGACGATTCCGGATTACAAGCGGGCATTTCAGGCGATTCAGATGTTCAAGGACGAGTATCTTCTGGATTATATCAATGTCGAGCAATTGGCGGCTTACCTTCGAGTCCTGGATGATGAAGAACGTATAGAAGGCGAGAATCCTTCTGTCGGAATCGTTCTCTGTAAGGATGCCGACAGGGCCTATGTCGAATATGTCCTGCAGGATTACACAAAGCCAATGGGTGTTGCGACATATAAATCCAGCCAGGAACGACTTAGGGAACTCTTGCCGGATGAAGAGGAAATCAAGAAACTGCTGTAGTTTAACAAATGTTTAACAATAAATAAAAAATCGGCCTTGTCTGGACGCTGTGGGATTCGCTCCCGGGTGGTCGCGCACCTGCTTCCGCCGGAATGGAGACTCACCCAATGCCTGTTCGGCGAGCACCTGCTCCAGGATAAGGTCAATGCCAAGGACAGGAACTTCACTCTGAACAAACTTGACGATCGTCTTGCATGGCTGGACTCAAGACTCTTCAGGAACGCAAGGAACGTTATGAAGGATATCTCCTCGAAATGGAGCCGACATCTCAGAAAGGTCCGGCTTTCTGTCTCCAAGTCATTTCATCCGCATCTTCAAGGAAAACGCCGGATGTACGCCTACCAGATGGCGGAAAAATTAGGCGTGGCGCGGGGCTAGTGAGGTGATTTTTCTTGGATATCTGTGTGTCTATGAATAACTTTGTCTGCAAATGGGTTAAAACACATAGATATTATGTTTGAAAAATACATCAGGAAGTCCTTGACCTTTATCGTGGCGATGAGTATCTCGTTTGTCGCATCGGCATTGACAAGAACAGAGGAGCATCATTTTTTCCGGCATCGGGGGATGGACCGCGAGTACTTGCTTTATATTCCCGAGGGAATCTGTCCGGACGCACCTCTGGTCATGGTGCTGCACGGCTATGGCGGGCGTGCGATGAAGGGCGGGGAGAATTTGCGTGAAGTCGCTGACCGTGAGAAGTTTGCGGTGTGCTATGCGCAGGGTGCCAAGGATGCGAGAGGCAAGACTTGCTGGAACGTCGGCTATCCTTTTCAGGCGGGATTGAAGACGGATGATGTCGATTTCCTTTGCAAATTGGCGCGTCATCTTCAGAAGGAATACAATCTCAGCCGCAACAATACTTTTCTGACGGGCATGTCCAATGGCGGCGAGATGTGCTACCTGATGGCGTATCTGAGGCCTGATTTTTTCGCTGCCGTCGCACCGATTTCGGGGCTGACGCTTGTGTGGATGGACAAGGAACTTCATTCGAAAGGCCCGGTTCCGCTCATGGAGGTTCATGGTACTTCGGACAAGACGTCCGCGTGGGCCGGTGAGCCTGAAAACGAAGGTGGCTGGGGTGCGTATCTGTCTGTGCCGATGGCTGTTGCGAAGTGGGCTGTAGAGGCGAAATGTACTCACGAGGTTACCGAAAATCTGCCGTTGAGGCGCAATGCCGTCGTGCTTCACCGTTATTGTGGTGGCGAGCCAGCCTGGAAGGGTGGCCCTGAAATTGAAGTCCGGCTGTATGAGGTCATCGGCGGTAAGCACAGTTGGGCAGAGGCCGACATGGATACCTGCGACGAGATCTGGCGGTTTTTCAGCAAGTATCTGAGATAAATGGCGTGATAAATGGCGGGACGCGGCCACGGGGGTGAAATGTAACTAATTGATAATCAGATATCTTTTAAGATGGGGCGTGGACACGTAGACTTTTTTTGGCTGCGTTTCCACGCTGCGTTTTGTAACTTGTTGATAATCAATGTCTCTGAAAATGGAGCGTGGCCGCGTCCCGCCGGGGCTACTGTTGCTATGCTTGGGTTCCTGTCCCGATGTTTAACAAATGTTTAACAAAAACGCACTTTCCATGGTTTGGTTGGATTCGCTCCCGGTGGTCGCGCATCCCTGACCCTGCCACGGGCAATCTTACGGGTGGCGGCGGAGAAAGCTGGCGCCGGCATGTGCCGGCTTGGCTTTTTCGGTCAAGACGGCCTTTACGGGAATGGGATTCCCGACGGCGCCTTGACCAAAAAAGCCCGCTGTCTATCGACAGCGAGCTTTCTCCTTACTCGTGATTCGGTTGGGATTCGAACCCAAGACCCACAGCTTAGAAGGCTGTTGCTCTATCCAGCTGAGCTACCGAACCATCCTGCGTATTCTGCCGGCAAAAAAGGCCGCGCCGGCGAATTGGACTGCAAATATAGGTATTTTTTATTATTTGGCAATGTTTTTTCTGCGGAAAGTTTCTTTTGGCCGCAAAATCGCTATAATATTTGCCGGAAATACGGAATTTTAGTAATTTAGCACGATATTGCAAAACGATATAGAACCGAGTCGTGGCGCAATGGACAGAAATCAAACATTAAAACATTGAATATGACACAGAAAAAAACAAACGTAGTGGCTATTGTCACCATGTGCTTCATCTTCGCGATGATTTCATTCGTGACCAACATGGCCGCTCCATTCGGCACCATCTGGAAAAACCAGTATGAGTGGGCCGGAATGATGGGAAACATGATGAACTTCGCCGCTTATCTGTTCATGGGAATCCCGGCAGGTAAGATGCTCGTCAAGTTCGGTTACAAGAAAACCACACTGGCAGCCCTCGCTACCGGATTCATCGGAATCGTCATCCAGTGGCTCTCAAGCCGTGCATTCGTAGGCGAATCTGCTATTTACGTATACCTCTTCGGTGCATTCATCTGCGGTTTCTGCGTATGTATGCTGAACACGGTAGTGAACCCTATGCTCAACATCCTCGGCGGTGGCGGAAACAAGGGTAACCAGCTCATCCAGATCGGAGGAACATTGAACTCCCTCACCGGAACATTCACTCCGCTCCTCGTAGGTATGCTCATCGGAACCGTTACGAAAAACACAGCCATGAGCGATGTGGCTCCTCTGCTTTTCATCGCAATGGGCGTATTCGCATTGGCATACGTAATCATTTCATTGGTAAATATTCCGGAGCCTGCCGCTGAAAGAAAATCAGTGAAATTCGAGCACAGCCCATGGGCCTTCCGTCACTTCGTTATGGGAGTCGTTGCAATCTTCTTCTATGTGGGTGTAGAGGTGGGTATCCCTGCGCAGCTTATATTCTACTTCTCTGACGCTACTGAGGCCGGCGCGGGCATCACCGTGAACGGTATGGCAACCGGCGGTGCAATCGCTGCAGTTTACTGGCTGCTTATGATGGTAGGACGTCTCTGCAGCTCATTCATCAGCGGCAAGATCAGCACTAAAATCCAGCTCACGGCTGTTTCCGCTATCGCAATCCTCTTCACCGTCATCGCAATTTTCCTCCCTAAGGATATTACCATTTCAATGCCGGCCTACAGTGTAGAAGACGGATTTACAATGGTTTCAGGCGTTCCTATGAAGGCGCTCTTCCTGGTACTTTGCGGTCTCTGCACATCACTCATGTGGGGCGGTATCTTCAACCTCAGTACTGAAGGCCTCGGAAAATACACCGAGCAGGCTTCCGGTATCTTCATGATGATGGTTGTCGGCGGCGGCGTGATGCCTCTTATTCAGGACTTCATCGCCAAATATGAAGGCTACATGGCAAGCTACTGGCTTGTAGTGGCAATGCTCTGCTACATTCTCTACTACGCCCTCAAAGGCTGCAAGAATGTCAATACAGATATCCCGGTTGAATAATAACACATATATAATATGAACAAAATGGATATGCCTTATGTAGTCGGTGTCGACGTAGGCGGACAGACCACCAAGATAGGTGTTGTGGATATGAGGGGCCAGGTGCTGGCACAGACCGTTATCCGCACAGATACATACGATGAAGTAGACCCTTATATCGAGGAACTTGCAGAAGCCATCACCAAGGTAGTGGCAGACGCAGGCGTTACCGGACAGGTCCGCGGAATCGGAATGGGTATCCCTAACGGAAACTATTATACAGGCGAAATCGAGAATGCCGTCAACCTCAAATGGGGCAACAAGGGTGTCGTTCCGGTAGCCAAACTCTTGAAAGACAAGATGAACGGCGTTCCGGTAGCTCTTACCAATGATGCCAATGCCGCAGCAATGGGCGAGATGACCTATGGCGCTGCCAGGGGAATGAAGAACTTCATCATGATTACCCTCGGCACAGGCGTAGGTAGCGGTATCGTCATCAATGGCGAGGTAGTTTACGGCCACGACGGATTCGCAGGCGAGCTCGGACACACATGCGCAGTCCGCCACAACGGACGTCTCTGCAACTGCGGAAAGACCGGATGTCTCGAAACATACACATCCGCAACCGGCGTTGCACGCACAGCACGCGAGTGGCTCGACATGAGCGAGGAACCATCTTCACTCAGAAGCCTTGACAACATTTCCTCAAAGGATGTTTACGAGGCAGCCAAGGAAGGTGACAAGCTTGCGCTCAAGATCTTCGAATACACCGGAACAATTCTGGGCCAGTCATTTGCAGATTTCATCGCGTTCAGCTCGCCGGAGGCAATCGTACTTTTCGGCGGCCTCGCACGCGCAAAAGACTTCCTCCGCGAGCCTGTCGAGAGATCAATGAATGCCAATGTCCTTCCTTTGTGGCGCGACAAGGTCAAGATTGTGTTCTCTCAGCTTAAGGAGTCTGACGCTGCCATCTTAGGCGCTTCAGCCCTCGCTTGGGAGCTTTAGCTCGTCTTTCCGGCCTATATTCATTCGGAAATACTTCACAATCTGTAAATAGAATAACAGGGCAGTTGAAAAACGAATTTCAGCCGCCCTGTTATTCTATTTTTCCTTGACAGTCATTTCGCAATTCTTGCAGTCGAAATCCAGCACGAAACGCCGTCCGTTGTTTTCCAGCATCAGCGGATAATCGATTTTTCTTCCGTCCAGGTCAATGCTGCCGTGCCCGGTCCGCCCCTTATGCTTCGGACATATCCCCAATTCATACCGGATGCAATACTTTGTCCGCATAAGTTCTGCATCTGCCTGATGCCCGAGCTCATATGCCTCACCTATAACCTTCGCCCCGCAATCGGAATACATCTGGTCGGCAATCCTGTTGGCGACATTGAACTTATAATCAATCTTTTCCGATGCTTCCGGGCTGCCATCTGCCGCTCCATCCCTCAGATTCATAAGAGGACGTGCGATTGCCGGCATTCCGTCAAGCGACTCTGCAAGCGAACGCCTGATACCGTTCAGAAACGCGGAAGATACGAAAGGAATGCAGCCGTCGGAAGTCTCCAAAACCAGTTCGGCACTGAAACTATAATGCTCGGACGTTTTGGATAACTGACTCATTATCATTGACTTCATCCTCTCGGCATTTTCAGCGGCAGCATTGCCCCCGGGGACATTGACAGAAACCTTTCTGCCGTCCGAAGACGTTGCGTCAGCGGTGAAGGTATAGCCGCCGGACGCGTCGCCGGACACCGAAACATTGACATTGACCGGAATCATGCGGCGGCACAGTCGCGTGGCGAGGATTTTTTCGAACTCGGTGCTGATGTTGCGGTAGAGCAGCGTCCCCGGCGTCAGTCCGTCTGTTTTGCGGCAGCGGATTGTCGTGCCTGCGCAGATGTCGCCCCTGAATCCGACGATGTCGCCGTTCCTGTCCGTAAATGCGAAACCATCTCCGTTACAGAGAGTTATGTCGTGTCTGCCTTCGACATTGAGCTCCATTTCATCCATTCCGAGAGGGCGTATCGTGCGCACCTTGACGATGACTTCGCCCATGCCTTTCGGAGTGTCCATGCTGGCCCATTGACCACGTTTTCCATCGATGAAAAGTTCCGTGTAGCCGCGGTTGAATGTCTTGGAAAGGTCGGGCGTGAACCCTCCGGTGATGATGCCGGAAGATGCCCTGCGGTATCTGTCCGGATGTCTTGAAACCAGCTCGTCAAGTGCCCTGGAATATGCCAGGACCGTATTCCTGACGTAGGAAATGTTCTTCAGACGGCCTTCTATCTTGAATGAAGTGACGCCGGCATCCGCCAGGTCGCCTATGCGTTTCAGCAGGTTGTAGTCTTTCAGGGAAAGAAGAGCCTTGTTCTTTACCAGCACGTTGCCCGATGCGTCAGTCAGGTTATAGAGTGACCGGCACGCCTGGATGCACTCGCCGCGATTCGCACTTCTGCCTGTAATGCGCTCTGACAGATAGCATTGGCCGCTGTAGCAGACACAGAGGGCGCCGTGCACGAAGAACTCGATTTCGCTGCCGGTGGCATGACTGATTTCCCTGATGCGCGGCAGCTCCATCTCACGCTCCAGAACCAGCCGTGAAAAACCCAATCCTTTGTAAAACAATGCTTTGTCAACACTGCGGATGGCGCATTGTGTCGAAGCATGGAGCGGAATCCTGATGCGACGTCCATTGCCGCCCGGGCCGCCGTCCGCCATCTTCAGAATCGCCAGGTCCTGCACTATGATGGCATCCACGCCTGCATCTTCCGCCCGGCACATCAGGGAATATGCCTCCTGAAGCTCATCATCATATATGATGGTGTTCAGCGTCATGAAAATCCTGGCCCCGAACTTATGTGCATAGGCGCAGAGCCGCTCCAGATCTTCCATGCTGTTTCCGGCAGCCTGTCTGGCACCGAAAGCCGGACCTGCAATATAAACGGCATCGGCACCGCAGTCGATGGCCGCGATGCCGATTTCTATGTTTTTCGCCGGAGCAAGTAGTTCCAGATCAATCATTTCACTAGAATTTGCCGGCAAGAAATTACTTGCTGAGTGAAGTGATGAGAGTCTTGGCCTGAGCGCCGAACTGAGGATCAGTCTCGACCTTCTTGTAGTACTCTACTGCCTTGGCTTTGTTGCCTGCCTGCTGATAGAGAGCACCCACTGTGAAAGCGATTGCACCTGCGTTCTTTGCTGTAGGGGCAGCCTCAAGATATTTCTCGAAGTTTGCGATAGCGTCTGCGTTCTTGTTTGCTTTCTGTGAAGCCTGACCTGCGATAAGGTAAGCCTGAGCATTCTCCTTGTAGCTGTTTGCCTTCTCTGCAAATGCCACAGCGTCAGCATATTTGCCAGCCTTCAACTGAGCAGCAGCGTTCTTCAGGAAAGTGGTGGAAAGAACGGCTTTCGCATTGCCTTCCTGGCCGTGACGTGCAGCGAGCTCAAGATATTTGACTGCATCGTCAAATTTTCCGGCATTGCCGAGGAACTGGCCGTATTTCAGAGCGGTGTTGGCATCTGTCGTATCGATGGCCATAGCCTCCTCGTAACCTGCGAGTACGCCTGCGATATCCTTGTTCTTCATCGCGTCATTGACTTTGGCGAGGGCGATTCTCTTGCCTACGGTAGGAAGAAGGCTCTCTACCTCTGCGGTAACTTCTTCGTTTCCATATTTCTTGGCAACTTCAGCGGCCTCTACGAATTTGGCCTTGGCATTGGTGAAATCCTTATTGTTATAGAATTCCTTGCCGATGGAAAGGATAACTGAAGGGATGGCGCTCTTGCAGTTTGCGACAACATCAGCACCTTCATCACCGAGAGCCTCGGCCATAGTGAGGGCTTTCTGGAAATATTCCAGAGCGCTGGTCTTATTACCCATTGTAAGCGCTTCTGCACCACTGTTATAAGTCGCAGTAGCTGTGGCGAGATCCTGTGCGGTCATGAGGCTCATTGAGCAGGCAAATGCCGCCATGGCAAGAATGATTTTTTTCATGATATTAGTTCTTTAAATGTTTTTTCAAGTACAATTGTTGCAGTAAACGGTTTTAGCCCGAACACGCAATAAGGCAAAAATAATAAAAATATCTTAAATTTGCATAAGAAGCTTTTGATATATGAATATTCGTAGGATATTATTTTCGTTGTCCGCGCTGTTGGTCTCAATAATGATGCCAGCAGCGGACCTGCCGTCATTGCCGGTCGCTTCGAGGATCAAGACAGGCATGTTGGACAACGGTATCGCATATTATCTCGTGACCAACAACACCGAGAAGGGCAGGGCCGACATCGCCCTCGTCCAGAAGGGCGGTTATGACAATGAAACCCCATATACTGCCGGCTCCACCGCCGTACACGCGATGGGCTCGCTCACCATGCTGCCACATTTCCGTACCAATACCCCATTCCATTATCTTTCAAGGAATTGCATCTGGCCGGGAGCCGAGGGTTATGTCGCTTCCTATCCGGACGCTACCGTCTACCGTTTCCGCAATCTGGAATTTTCCAGGTCGAAAGACATCGTCGATTCCACATTGCTGATGGTGTTCGACATCATCGGTATGCAGTCGGAGTATTTGGGCGGCAGGTATGCGCCTCAGAATCAGGCGATTATAATTTCCGGCGATGTCGATGCCGGGGCAGTGCTGAACAAGATGAACATGCTTTCAATGCTGGTTACACGCGGCCGTCCGTCGACGCTGGAATCGGAATACAAGTGGTCCGGTTCGAGTGAAGCCTCATATAGGCATGTGCAGCCGACGGCTAAAGGATTGGCCTCGGTATCAGCTGAATACGTCTATCCGCGAACCCCGGAAAAGAACATGAACACCGTCCAGCCTCTGGTCTCGCAGAAGTTCGCATCCGAGCTCGGAATTATCCTCCGCAAGCGTCTGGCCAAGTCCCTGCGCAATGCCGGTGTGCCTGTCTCTGACATAAAGTATTCATACACAAGCAGCAAGGAGGGCCCGGGAAACGAACTCTTCCGTATCAGCATTGTCACGTCCGAAGAATATCTGAAGAAGGCGACATCCATATTGTCGGAAACATTGGCGAACCTGGACACATACGGATCTGGTGCCGCAGAGTATCGCGATACGCAGAATGAACTGATAATGAACATGAAACGCGATTTCTCCGGGGATGTCGTGAACAATACCGTATATATTGACCAATGTATTTCGGCGTATCTTTACGGTGCTTCGCTTGCTTCCGCAGCCACCAGCATGGATTTCTTCCTCACGAAGAATCTGCAGGATGACCTCGGCGTGAAACTTTTCAACAATTTCGTGTTCGCGCTGCTCGACAAGTCGAAGAACCTCACCGTCGAATGCATGTCGGACACCCTTTCCAAGGTCAATGTCCCTGAGTGTTTCGCAGCATCGTGGTCAGCTAAAGCCGCTGAACCATATACGGTCAGCTACAGTGATACATTGAAACTCAAGAAATCCGGTACGAAGCTGAAAATCAAGACTGTGGCGCAGGAACCGCTTTCCGGCGGACAGATCTGGACCTTCGACAACGGCCTCCGTGTCATTTACAAGAATGTTCCCAAGACCGGCATGTTCCATTATATGTGGCTCCTGAAAGGCGGATATTCCCTGGTGCCTGGGTTGAAATCTGGAGAAGGAGCGTACGTTTCAGATATGTTGTCACTCTATGACGTGCCTGGAATGTCTTGCTATAACTTCTCCAACATGCTGTCAGCCAATGGTATATCCATGTCCAGAGAGGTTACGGTGTCGGATCTCCGCATAAGCGGCGCAGCCCCGTCGTCACGTCTTCATCTGCTGCTGCGTTCATTGTGCTCTCTGGCGGAAAACAGGACCATGAACCGCGCGGCCTACGACTATTACCGGGAATGCAACAAGGTAAAGGCATTGGAAAAGACGTCCATGGAAGCTGTCCTGGACAGCCTTATGTTCCCTGGCAATGACTGTTCTTCGTATAAGCGCCCGATAGATCTTCCGGATGATTTCCAGAAACGCGCCGAGAAGTTCTATGCCAGCGAGTTCTCCAAGATGAATGACGGCGTGCTGATTATCGTGGGGGACTTCGACGAATATACATTGAAAAAAGACCTTTGCCGCGACCTTAGCGGTTTCAGCACGGAGAAAGCCTCTTCTTTCCGCACCAGGAGCCAGTTCCGTGTGGGGGCCGGCAATGCGTACCGTCTGGTTGCGGGCGACAAGCAGGAGGTGGAAATCGGCATTTCCGCACCTCTTATGTATACGGCGGCCAATTTCATGACGTCATACATTGCCGCGATGGCCATGCAGGACAAGCTCGCATCCACGCTTGCCGACTGCGGATGGTACGGGAAAGCATCATGGGATTTCGTGATGTTCCCGGAAGAGAGGTTCAATTTCAGGATGCATTGCGCAATGTCCGACAGGACAGGCGTTCCGGCGTCGCTCGTGCAGGTCGATTCCGTCGAAGAGGTCGTCTCCAAGCTGAGGAAGGCCGTCGGTTCCGTGTCGGTCACACCGTCCGACCTCTCCGTTTACCGGTCCGTCCTGCTCAAGTCTGTCGAGGCTCGACTCACTGACCCTCAAATGATTATATCAATGCTTGTGCTCCGTTATTCCTACGGGAAGGATTTGGTTACCAAGTACAAGGACAAGATAAATGAGGTGACGGTGGACAGGGTGAACCAGATTTTGAGTCAGATGGCGGAAGGTCGTACTGCCGAATATGCTGTAAGGACCAAGTCCGTAGGAGATAGATTCTTTATCGAGCAGGGAACTCCTGTATTTGACGGCGAGATCCCTGTACCTCAGCCTGTTGCTGATTCTCTCGGCATAGCCCGCGAAGGTTACAGGGCCATCGGTCTGGATACTACGGCATACAGCCCTGTCTGGCTGGATTCAGTACGTTTCCGCAGCTTCATGAGCGAATTGCCGAAGCCGATACCTATGCCGATAATTCCTAAGAAGGATACATTGAAGACGGTAACTCCGGCGGATTCCCTAAAGGTCGGTTCAGACAGCACTTCGGTGGCGGCTGACTCCCTCAAGATTGCCGCCGACTCGACCAGGATTGCCGTCGATTCTGTCAAGGTTACGGTCGACTCCACCAAGTCCGGCTCGGGCACAGTCTACGTGACTTCGTATTCGATTCAGTTGAAAGATACATTGAATAGAGATAAATAATATATGGATCGTAAATTCGGAACAATTTTCGAAATAGGGGATTGCCTTGTTTCGGAAGAGGTCATCACTGAATATTTTGCTTGCGACTATGAGAAATGCAAGGGCTGTTGCTGCATCATCGGCGACAGCGGTGCTCCGCTGAAAGAGGAAGAAATTGCAAAAATAGAGGAAGCCTATCCTTCCTTTTCTCCTCTCATGCAGGAAACCGGCCGAAAAGTCGTAGATGAAAAGGGCTTTTTCGAAATAGACGTTGACGGTGATATAGTTACGCCTCTCTGCCCGGGCACGGAAGAGTGTGCATTCACTCATTTCGACGAGCATAAAAACTGCTTCTGTGCCATGGAACGCTGCTTTTTCTCCGGGAAAACCCGTTTCCGCAAGCCTATTTCGTGCTGGCTCTATCCCATCCGCGTCACCGAACTCTCCAACGGCAAACATGCCCTCAATCTTCACCGTTGGGATATCTGCAAAGACGCATTTGCCAAAGGTGCAAAAGAAAAGGTCCGCGTATATGAATTTCTACGCGAACCTCTTATAGAAGCCTATGGCGAAGAGTTTTACTCTGCCTTGTCATTTGCTGCCAAAAGTTTCTTGGCCAATTCATAATCCTCCGCATTCACCTTTACTTCCACGCTGTCAATCGCAGCATTGATCGAAGGATAAGAGGATGTCTGCCCGAAAACTTCTGCATGAACGCCGTTTGCATTGAGCATTCCGGCTGCTATCTCCGCGCTCATCTGGTCGGAGAACTTAGCTACGGTTTTGAATTCTTCATTCATGATTTGTTCGTCTTTTCGGTATATATTTGTTCTATCATCAGTCGTGTACGCCCGGTACACTCCTGTTAGTCGTCAGAGGAGTTGCGTAGGGCGTTTTCCAGACCGTAGATTACACGGATGGTGTCTTTCCGGAGACCCTCCAGCTCGAAACCGCCCAGCGTGCGGGTGAACGTTATCCGGTCCTCCATCATTCTGGTGATGCGGTTCAGGAGACTCCTGTTGCGGAATGTCATGTTCTCGCCATTCTCGCTTTCCAGCCTGTAACCACGGTTCTCCATGTAGTCAATCACGCCTTTTCGTATCTCGGCATATTCTCCCGGAATGACCGCCTCCTTCTTCACGAAGCCGAAAATAGGATAAACCGCAGCAACCGCTGCAAACATCAAGCCTATCTGCCACAGGGAGTTGTAACCGTTCCTGAACATTGTCTCGATATTGCCGTCCACCACGTGCGCAAGCACCAGCACCGACAATATGATGATGAGCAGAATCGAAAAGTAGAAAAAATACTTTATCGCGCGTACGATATATTTCATTGCCTTGTTCATAACATTCATTTTCACAAAAATAAAAAGATTTTTCTAAATTTGCCGCCGTACAAACCACATTTTATGAAGAAGACGATTCTTTTCATTGCACTGGCTGCAATTTCTTTTGCGGACATCAATGCAGACAATGCCCGTTATGTCAACATGTTTCTGGGAACTTCAGGAGACCATGGCCAGATGGCGCCTGGAGCCGCATGTCCGTTGGGAATGATTTCCGTCTGCCCCGACAGCGACCCGAACCAACATGCCGGATATGACTTCAGCGTTCCTGCCGTGAGCGGAATCTCCATAAACCGTGTTTCAGGAATCGGCTGTTCCGGATCGGGCGGCAATCTGAGCATCAGACCGGCCGCAGAGGGCACTCCGTTGAACATCGTGAAGGGCACAGAATCCGCACATCCGGGTTTTTACGCGACCACATTTGACAACGGCGTGAGGGCGGAACTGACGGCAACATTGAACATGGCCGTCGAAAAATACCGGCTCCCGGCCGGCGGCAACCGCACATTCTTCATCAATTTCGCATCTTCCATCGATACCAGGAACGTGCAATGCCAGTTCGACATCACGTCCCCGTCAATGATCGAGGGCTGGGTCGAGGCGCCTACCGCCTGCGCACGCGGCTCCTATAAATTATATTTCAATGTCTCTACGGATAGTGACTTCCACATCGTCCGCAGAGATGACGGGACGGCGACATTGCGCTTCGCGGAAGACGCGAAGTCGGTCGAATTCAGGGTCGCGGTATCGCCGGTGGGCCGTAAGGAAGCCAATGCCATCCAGGCAGATGCGGCAGCATTGACATTCAAGAAGATACATGCGGATGCGGTAGCGGCGTGGAAAAGCAAGCTGGACCGTATCAGCGTGAAGGGGAGCACACTGGAACAGAAGACATTGTTCTATACATTGATGTACCGGCTCTATCTCAGTCCGATGATGGCGACATCTTATGGCAAGTATAAGGGGACTGACGGCAAAATATATGATGCTGAGGGATTTACCTATTATAGTTCATGGTCCATCTGGGATTCGTTCCGCTCGAAATTCCCGCTGCTATGTCTGATCGACCCTGTGGCAATGCGTGACATCAGCAGGTCGATGGCGGATATTTTCCGGACCGGGAAACGGGACTGGGCGACCCCGCATGAATCCGTGCCTACCGTGAGGACGGAACATTCCGTGATAATGCTGTTGGACGCATACCGTCGCGGCGCTGCAGACAAACATTGTCTCGAAGTCGCATACCCCGGCATGAAGGAAGAGGCGGAAAGGCTGCCGATGAGGACCCCTGACCAGAAGATGGAAAGTTCCTATGACCTGTGGGCGCTTGGCAACATTGCCCGGATACTCGGCGAGGATAAGGAGGCGCGCATGTATGCGGACAGGGCGGATTCGATTTTCATGGCGGTCTGGCCTTCGGAATTCATGACGGTTACGGATGATTTCGTGAAGATGAAGGGCAACGGTCTGTATCAGGGAAGCCGCTGGCAATACCGCTGGGCAGCACCGCATTGCATTGACAAGATGATAGCGCTGGAAGGGCAGGAGAAGCTGGAGAAAGAACTGGAGGAGTTCTTCGGCAAGCACTTGTTCAATCAGGGCAACGAGCCTGACATCCACACGCCGTTCCTGTTCAATCTCTTCGGCAATCCTGCTGAAACTCAGCGGCTTGTGCGCGCCCTGCTTACGGACGACGAAATGATTCACGTTTATGGGGGCAATGCTGAATACCCGGAGCCTTTCGTCGGAAGGGCGTTCCGCAATGCGCCGGACGGACTCGCCCCGGAAATGGACGAGGATGACGGCACCATGAGCGCGTGGTATATATTCAGTTCAATGGGATTCTACCCGGTAGTAGTCGGGGAGGCTACCTATGAAATGTTCTCTCCGCTGTATGATAAAATCCGTATAAAGAACGGTGAATCAGAGATTTCCATAAAAACCAAGGGACGCAAGTCTCCGGATGACATCATCCGTGGAATCTATGTCAATGGCCGCCCGATGGACGGGTATCGGATTTCTCATGAGGACCTGTCGGGCAAGAGCAGAATCGTGATTGAATACTAGCGTTCAAAAAAAGACGAAAAAAGTGTCGGATATGTGAAAAAAAATAGTACATTTGTGGGTATAAAACGATAAAAATGACCAACACATATACCTGACACTTCTGTCATGCGCCTTTCGGCCAACCGATTATTTATCCGCCTCACATAAGCGGAAATCTTGTGAATTTATCCACAACCAATATAGAATAGCACCAACTATTAATACCTACGTTTATGAAAACTTTTTTGCGTATCATTGCAGCTTGCTGTGTGATGGCTCTCACGGGTCTTACCGTGTTCGCCCAGACAGACCGAGTTGTAATTTCCGGTACCGTCAAGTCGGAATCAGGTGAACCTCTGGTAGGTGCAAGCGTCATCGTGAAGGGCGCCACTACCCGCGGAACCATCGTCGAGGTTGACGGAACTTACTCTATTTCAGCTGCTGAAGGCGAGACTCTCGTTTATGATTGTCTCGGATTCGTTTCCCAGGAAGTGAAACTGACAGGGAAAAGCAGAATTGACATTGTCATGATTGAAGACACGAATTTCCTTGACGAGACTATCGTGGTCGGTTATGCGCCGATGCGTAAGAGCGACTTCACCGGTTCCATTGCGTCAGTGAAGAGTGACGAGCTCCAGAAATCTACTGCGACCGTCGGCCAGGCTCTTGTAGGACGCGTGGCAGGTGTCGAGATCCGTCAGTCAAACGGTGCTCCGGGTGCAGGCGTCAATATCCGCGTCCGTGGTGTCAACTCGCTGACAGCCAGCACTTCTCCTCTCTATGTTGTGGACGGTTATCCTGTAGCTGATGATGATTTCATCAACCCTAACGATATCGAGAGCATCGAAATCCTCAAGGATGCCGCATCAGCTGCAATCTACGGTTCACGTGGTGCTTCCGGCGTCGTTCTCATCACTACCAAGAGAGGACGTGACAATGAAAAGGCTACCGTGACCTACGATTTCTCTTATGGCGTGCAGACTCTCGGACGTAAGGTCGACCTCCTCAATGCTCGTGAATTTGCAGAGCTGTATGTCGAGGCCAGAAACAACTCTTACTGGGCATATTGCCAGAAGGGCGGTGTGGCTTACGACCCTAAGGATGACAATGCTACCCGTGTTGCGAAACTGAAAGCTGCCGGAATTACCCAGGGTGTGGACAACATCGGTCTTTCACCATTCTTCTGGGATTTCAGCAAGAATGACTATGCTTCCACTGCATTCATGTATGACACCGACTGGCAGGACGAATATTTCAAGAGAGCCGGTATGATGCGTCACAATGTCAGCGTAAGCGGCGGTACCAAGAATATCAAGTACATGGCATCTGTCGGTTATCTTGACCAGAACGGTATCATCGCTCCGTCCAACCACAGGCAGATCAATGCCAGGGTCAATATCGACGCACAGATTTCGAAGAGACTCTCGATGGCTGCAAGTTATTCAATGACAGATACCAAGACACGTGAGGTGAAGACCTACGGACGAAGCAACGACGGCGGCGAGAACTCGGAGGGTGCCGATGGCGCAACACAGGGCTGTCTCGTAGCGATTCCTAACTTCCCTGCATACAATGACGGCAGCCTTACCGGCACGGAGGCATGGGCAATCGCCAACAACAACGGTAACATGAAGGCTGAAGATTGGGCCGCTTACAATACTGAAGGAACACTGGCACGTTCATGGATGAACTTCTTCGCCAAGAACTGGGGTATCAACTCTTCGGAGTCTCCTCTCGTAGTGGCACATGACCTGCCTATCAAGAATACGAAGACCAGACATAACTTCACTGTATCAGCTACATGGGAGCCTGTCGACGGTCTCAAGCTCAAGGCTCAGCTCGGTCGTCTCTGGTATGACCAGACCTACACCAAGTTCCGTCAGAACAGTATCGGTTCGGGTGCCACCATCGCTTACAACAGCGCATTGGAGACCTCCAAACATTACGCCATTTCCAGAACACTGAAGAATCAGGACTCTCTCGGTGAGTTCACAGCCGCTTACAACCACAAGTGGGGTGACCACCGTCTCGATGCCCTCGCAGGTTTCACTGTCCAGGACAATACCTACAGCAGTATCGGTATCATGGCCAAGCAGTTCACCGACAACCGTATTCCTGACATCAGTGCGACAGTAGACCCTAAAGCGGTCGAGGAATATGGCGTCAGCCGCAGCGAGTACAACCTCCTTTCTTACCTTGCTCGTGTAAACTACTCATACAGCGACCGTTACAGTCTTACCGGAAGCTTCCGTGCCGATGGTTCTTCACGTTTCGGTTCCAAGAGCAAATGGGGTTACTTCCCTTCAATCTCAGCAGGTTGGACACTTTCCAACGAGCCTTTCCTGAAGGACAAGCTCCCTGGAATGACATTCAGAATCCGTGGAAGCTGGGGTATGAGCGGTAATAACAATATCGGTAACTACGCTTCCATCGCCACTATCGGAACAGGTACCACCGCAATGGGCGGCAGCGTTACCTCTACCGCATACGAGAAGGCATTCGTAGACCCTACATTGAGCTGGGAGACCACCAAGCAGACCAATATCGGTCTTGACCTCAGTTTCTTCAACGGTCGTCTCAACCTTATCGGAAACTACTATATCTCCAATACTTCCGACGTGCTCTATCAGCTCGGAATCCCTTCAATCTCAGGTTCTACATCCACTACCACCAACCTTGGTGATTCCAAGATCCAGAACAAGGGATTCGATATCCAGCTCGACGCACGTATCCTCGAAGGTCCTGTAACATGGACTGTAGGAACCAACATCTCAGTGAACCGCAACAAGGTGCTTTACCTTTCTGACGGCGTAGATGAAATCTACAACACCACCATGCGTTCTGCACAGACCCATGTCACCAAGGTAGGACATCCTATCGGTTCATTCCTTGCCTACAGGACTGACGGCATCATGTCAGAGGCTGATTATCAGAACGTTCTGAAAGACCGCGAGGTGTTCGAGGCCAACGGAAAATCATTCCCTGAAGGCTACATCCTGAAGGGACCTGCAGTTCCTGACTATGCACTCGAGTATCTCTCACCTGGTAACGTCATCTACCACAACACCAACGGAGACAACAAGATTACCGAGGCTGACCGCGAAATCATCGGTACTCCATATCCTGATTTTACAGGCGGTTTCAACACTGCGATTTCCTTCAAGAACTTCGACATTGCCCTCGGTTTCACATATTCAGTAGGCGCACAGGTAATCAACTTCAATGACTACTATTGCTACAACATGGAGGGTTCAGGTAACCAGTACGGCGTAGTCCGCAACCGCTGGAAGAGTGATGCAGAGCCTGGTAACGGTTATGTTCCAAGAGCTTTCCGTCATGGTACCAAGAACACCGGCATGAAGATTTCCGACCGTTACATCGACGATGCCGATTATCTGCGTCTTTCTACCGCAAGCATCGGCTACACCTTCCCTAAGAAGGTCTGCGAGAAACTCCATATCCAGGGTCTCCGTATCTATGTGAACGGCGACAACTTGTTCACCCTCACCAACTATCGTGGCTTCAACCCTGAGGTTGACCAGTATTCTACCGGAGGAAAGACTGTTGCCGAGAACAAGTCCAATGCCAACATGATGCCTGGTTTCGACTGGGGTTCATATCCTGTGGCTAGGGTTATCACCGCTGGTTTCAAACTTACTTTCTAAATGAATATGACTATGAAACTCAATAAACTTTTTTCAATTATTGCAATTTCAGTAGCGGCTGTATCCTGCAGTGATTTCCTGAATCTCTCGGATCCGAATGCTGTCACGACAGCCAACTACTACACTTCCCTCACGGATGTCCAGAACTCCGTGAATGGAGTATATGCTGTCCTCAAGGAGGGCAACTTCATGGGAAGCAGCGCCTGCTACTTCGAAGAGAACAAGGCGAGATTCCTTACATACCCTGATACCGGAGTAGGCGGCGGTGAAAACGCGCAGTTCGACAACTGTACTGTACAGGCCGGCAACCAGATGGTGCTGAGCCGTTGGAACACCATCTACAAATGTATTGACCGTGCCAATGTCGTGCTCAAGCATATTGATGACATCAAGTATTCATCTGCTGACGTAAGGTCACAGCTTGAGGCTGAAGTCAGGTTCGTGCGTGCTCTCTGCTACTATACCCTCGTGTGCGACTGGGGTCCTGTCCCTGTGGTCCTCAGCAAGATAGAGACATTGGACGGTGTGAACAAAGCCAATGTCCGTCAGCCTAAGGAGACCGTTTACCAGGCCATTTTCGATGACTGCGAGTTCGTTGTTTCCAGCAAGCTTCCTGACCTTCAGACAGCTGCCAACTGCGGTCGTGCATCCAAGGTCGCTGCCGAGGCTCTCTGGGCAAAAGCTGCTCTCCAGATGGCTACGGACGAGGACTTTGCTGCCAAGAAGGAGGAACTCTGCAAGACTGCCATCACCCAGCTTACTGCTGCATGGAGCAAGAAGCCGTTCGGTGATTTCAAGAATGTGGACCTTACGGAAATCTGGGATGTGGACAAGCAGGCAACTGCTGCCGAAGGTATCTTCCAGCTGGTGTTCATCGGCGGTTCAAACTCTGCCAACTCATCCTACAACACGCAGTTCCGTCCTACCGATATCACTGATCCTGCAAAGGAAGTGAACGGAACGGCTACTTCAGGAGGTCATTTCATGCCGTTCAACAAGACGACAAGTCTTTACAATGAGGCAGGTGACCTTCGTATGTCCAAACTTATCGCACGTGGATCCCATAAGGGTAGCGACACTTATTACACATTGAAATACCGTGACCTCGATCCTTCAGGATATTACGGCTGCAACAATGTCGTTCTCCGTTATGCCGATGTTGCCCTGATGTTGGCTGAGGCTTATTATCACAGCAACCAGGCAGCCAAGGCTCAGGAATATCTGAACATGGTCCGCAACCGTGCAGGTCTTTCCAGCATAACTCCTACCGGAAAAGCTCTCCGCGATGCCATCTATACAGAGCGTTGGAGAGAGTTTGTCTACGAGTTCAAGGCCTACAGCGACATGAAGCGCGGCTACACCAAGGCCGAAATGCTGGATCTCATGAAGAAAGACGGCGCTACCGAGTATGACAACACGGATTACTATCTGCCGATTCCTCATACTCAGCACATCCTGAATCCTGACGGACTCTACCAGAACCCTGGTTACTAGTCCTTTGACCATAACGAAAACCGGAGCCCCGCATCAATCGGAGCTCCGGTTTTTTCGTGATGTTATTGAGATTTATTTGTTTTTGTATGTGATAGATACAGGGTATAGATAGAACACCGTATTGGTGCCGGCGATGTCGTGGACGGTGATTTCCACGTCTCCCGCTTCATTGCAGTCGGCGCCGTAAATGAAACCGGTATTCTTCACTTTAGTTGTGGAGAGTTCAATGTCTTTGCCTGAAACTATTTCTTTGCCTCCCACTTTGATGGAAACCTTGCCGGTCATTCCTTTGGATGCAGTAGACAGACCTACGGAAACATTGGTCACAGTCTTTCCGGACAGGTTTGTCGTCTTCATGACCAGTTCGGAAAACGTGTTCGATGCCGTACCCATCTTTATCCTGTTGCTCGCCGAACCGTCGAAAATTCCCTTCTCGAATCCGCATAACACCCCGTCTTCTTTCGCCCACGAATCACTTCTAGTTGCGCTGATTTCCCAGGAAACCTTTTCCGGCGAACCTGCGTCAGGTATGGACATCTTGCCTTTTCCGTCGTTCAGTCCATTGGCGAGCGAAGAAAAATAGTTGCACGGCGCAAATGTGTAGTTCACCGTGGCATCTGCCGGCTTTTCTCCTGCCAGTCGTGTGATTTTAGTAGGCTCCTTCACGGCATCATTGGCCGCCTTAATGGCGATTGCGCGGTTTTCGGCCGTCACCGGAGTGCACAAACTGCCCCTTTCCGTGTTGGATACGTCGTAGGTATAGGTGCAATCCGAAATATCTTTCCCCAAACGAGGCTTGAATACCGTCTGGAAGACCGTGGCAGCCTCACAGAAGCGTGTGATGCCTTTGTCGGAATGCACACCGTCACGGGACATGTCCATCGGATGAGTCCAGTTCAATTCGGATGTGCGGAGATTCTGGACGGCTGTGGCACAAGGAATTATGGTATTTATCGGAATGCGCTCCTTGAGCGGCTTGATGAATCCGAGGCATGTCTCCCACATCTTGTTGTTGTCGCCGTCGAATTTCTCCCAGAGAACATTGTTCTGGTAGCGCACGTTGCCGTAGACGTGGGACATCAGATAAACCATCGTCGGGAGGTGGTCCGGATGTGCATTGTTGAACCTCTCCACCAATGTCTTGATGGCAGTCTCCTCTCTCCCGGTCCAGCTCCATGCCTCTTCAGCCCCGGTATGCTCCTGAATCGAAATCACGTCCCAAGGCTGCAGCTTGACAATGTCTTTGAGGCAGTCATCCTGTTTTACGTCCCATACTTCCCAGTCTTCATGACCGGCCCTGCAATAGAACAATGCGCATGAATTCGGCTCATCATACACTTCTACATAACGCGGAAGTGTGAATCCCCCGCGATATACCGCATAAAGGTTGACGTTAGTTATGCCCATGTTCTTGAATATGCGCGGCAGATGCTCCACGGCATCGGCTGTAAGCGAGTTTCCGATGAAGAGCACGTTCATGGTCATGTCTTCCGGGCCTACAGGTGTGTCGGCGCCTCCTTTGTCGCATGAGGCGAACAGCGACGTCAGGGCAAGCAAGGTTGTTATGATTCCAGTATGTTTCATGATGTTATTTCGTCATTTCTTGAAGGAAGGTTATTTCTGCCGGGTCGTATGGCGTATGGTCCGGGCGGAAGATGTCGTGGAACCAGATTTCCGGTTCAGGATCTCCGACTTTGTGTCCCCACGGGTAATGGAAATGGCATTTGCCGTTCACAAGACCCCAGCTGATGGCTCCGACATTGTACTTCTTCAGAATAGGCAGAACATCGAAAAACGTGTTTCCGTAGTTTCTGGCGAGGTATTCCTGGCAAACCATCGGCCTGCCGAAACGCTGTAGCATCTGTATGGCGATTTCCACTTCTTTCGGCTTCGAATAGCAATGGAAAGTGATGATGTCGGAATTCATGCAGGCATAAGCCAGGAGGTCCAGCTTGGTGGCCGTGCCGTTTATGCCCGGACGCTGCCATACAGGAGAACTGAGAGGCTGGCTTGGACGGACTTCCCAGGCCCATTTGTATACCTCCGGCATGAATTTGCTGACGTCACATCCGTTTTTCGTGTTCTCAGGCTCATTGCACAGGCACCAGTAAAGTATTCTGTCGTCGTTCTTGTATGTGCGCAGGATGTCCTGGACATATTTTTTCAGACGTGGCCATTGCGCCGGATCATCGAGCACTGCCTTTCCCGGGCTCGGAATCCAGTTCGAATTATGCGTGCCCGGAATCGCTTCCGGCTGAGGGCCGAGCCTGAATACCTTGTCATGGTTGCCGCCGTTCGTGAAGAACGTGATTATCAGCTTCATGCCATGCTTGCCCGCTATGTCGAGAAACTGGTCGACACGTTTCTTGAATCCCACTTTGTCGGCATACCACAGCCCCTCGTGCAGGTAGATGCGCAAGGTATTGAACCCGATGCTCTCCGCCAATGAAAGTTCATTGTCAATGATTTCCGGATTGAATGTTTCTGGTTGCCAGATTTCGTACTGGTTGATGGCGTATGACGGCACATAGTTGCAGCCTACCGGCCATTTCTGTGAAGCGTACCACTCGGCAGCCTTCTCTTTGGACCATTGCCCGCCGCGTGCAACAGCAATGGTGGACGGCACCAGAAGCATTGCGGCGAGTAATGACAATATTGCGATTCTTTTCATTGATTTTGTCTATTTGATGTTTCCCAGATAATAGTTTGCCCAGACATTTCCGTTGCGCTCGGCGAGAGCCTTCCGGAAGCATTTCTTGGCCTTCATGTTCCTGCCCAGGCCTTTGTAGGCGATGCCCTGCATGTAGTAAGCCTTCGTATTGATGTCCTCCGGATAGTCTCCGTAGCCGAAACTCTCGAAGAAACGCTCCACGTAGTCAGTCACGCAGGACTTGCCATACTTGGCAGTCTCCCGGAGCATGTTCCGTACATTTGCTTTAGGATCCAACTTCTTCATTGCCAGAGCTTTCTCGTAATTGTATATGCCGTCGACCGGTTTGACTTCCACGCCGGCAGCCTTCCCGAAATATTCGCGTGCCTTGGCATTGTCCCCGACCTTTTCATATCCCAATCCGATATTGTAGTAGACCTGCGCGTCGCGGGCGTAGTACTCCAGGTGCGCGTAGCCGTGGTTCGCCGGATAGTCATTCATCATCAGCGCATATTCGAGCGCCTTCTCATTGTTCCCGTTCTTCCACTCTTTCAATGCTGACAGCAGGCATGCATCGACATAGATGTCATGCAGGTCCTCGATATGCTCCCTGCGTGAGTAGAATCTCGTCAGCAGCGGCTCCAGCACTTCCTCATATTCGCCGTTCAGAATCCTGAGCTTGATCGCCTTTGTCTCTGAATCATAACGCTTTTCGTACAATGATTCCTTGCCGTTGAACAGGTCATATCTTTCCGTTACAGGGACGTTCATAAGCTCCATGATCTCATCGCACTCAGCCAGGAACAATGCATTCCGTCCCTTGTCCGCCGCGATAGCCTTGCGATACCATTCTGCCGATTCGGCGAGATTGTTTTTCCAGAATCTGCATCCCCAGCCGATGTTTCTCAATGCCATTGCGAAGTCCGGATTGATGCGGACAGCATTTTCCCATGCCTCCATGGCCTTGTCCGGCTGCTTCTGATAGTAGAGATTTCCGAGATAGTACCAGGTGTTGGCGCTTTCCGGCAGGTATTCCAATGCCTTTCCGAACACTTTCACCGTCTCAAGCCTGAACGGGAAGACATAGTCGATGCTTCCGCTTTCAGCCTTCTTGAACCATTTCTCGGCAGTGGTCTTATCTTCTTTAAGGTCAGCGAGATAGCCCAGATAATACTCGACGGTAGGATATGCGCGTACGGCCTCGGCATCCTCCAGAATCTCCTGCGTGTCACCCATGAAACCATTGTTCATATAGTACAATGCGAGTTCCACGTATGATTCACTTGTACCGCGGAGCAGGCTCTTCAGCTCAGCCTCAGGCTTGGCTCCCATCATGACAAGTTCACGTGTGGCATAATAGTCAAGAGGATCAAGTTTCACGACTTCCGCTGCAATGCTCTTCGCCTCATCCTTCTTTCCGGAATACCTCAGGAGGGTAGCCAGCAGATTCTTCGCGTCAATGTTCATACCGTTGTATGCCACAGCCATCTGTGCTTCCCGGATTGCTTTTCCGGAATCACCTCTCATGCTGGAAATCTGTGCCAGCTGATAGTAGGCGGCAGAGGCGTATTCATAATCCCATACGGCCCTGTACAATGTATCTGTAGCGGCATCGTAGTTTCCCTCTGCCTTGAGGACGAGTCCGAGATTGTACATTGACTCGCCGTCGGCAGGACGGGTGTAGCTTGCGGTCTGGCGCTTCAGTGAGCGGCGGAGATACTCCTTGGCCTTGGCATAATCCCCGTTCTTCCTGTAGAAGATGCCCAGCTGGGTGTTGCTCCTTACATCATACGGGTCACGGCGTACAGCCTCCTCGAAATAGATGTTCGGGTCCACGTGAGCCTGATGGAACTGCAGGTTGCGCATGCCGATATAATAAAGGTCCTCGATGTTGTCAATGCTCTTCGGGTCAGGGTCGAGCGGGGTCACAGGCTCAGGGAGCGGCTTCGACCTGTCGAGAGCGTAAGGATGATAGCTGATGAGTTCCTCGCCTTCGGCAGATGTGAGTGTCAATGTTACCTCAGTCGGTTCCTCCACGTCTTCAGGAGAAACCTTGAAGTCATCCGCGAACGGCTTGTCCGGAGCTATAAATGAAGTTTTCTCATACAGGACCTTGCCCTCACGGCCCGTAACGGTGATTTTTACGGAAGGACGTATCTGCGTCACATTCGCGGCAATGTGGATGGCCCCTGACTTGTCAATGTCCATGTTCACGGTCGCATCAGCATTGCCCCTGTTCACGTGACGGAGGTCGCGGATGCCGTACCAATATGCTGTGAACTCCTTGGTCTCGTGAGGATTGATCCAGCAGTAATCCGGCTGGTTGTCAGAATATGCGCCGGTCATCAGTTCCACATACGCGCCGTCAGAATCGGTAAGCGTCTTGCAGTCCCATTCGTGGCCGTAATTCATTGGCCCCCAGGCCCAGAACTTGCCGCCCTTGTTGATGTTGTGGTCGGCCGCCAGCATTGTTCCTGCATTCTTGCCGTGGTCGTAACCGCCGATGAAATCGTCTTTCAGGTCATAGACGAATACTGAACCGCCCGTCAATGCCGGCAGGTTTTTCCAATAGCTGATATCCTTGCCTGCATAGTCAGGATTGCCGCAATACTCGGCATCCGCTACCGGCCAGCGCAGGAAACTGTTCTTGTGGTGGTAGGTGCCGAAGTCGGTATTCTCCGGAAAGATGATCTGGTAATTCTCATTGACGTGTGTCGCGACGTTGTTCCAGTGCAGCATGGAATTGCGGTCCTGCGCATTGTTGAAGAAACGCCCGGTGACCTCGATATAGGACTTGTCCGGATGGAGCGTAAGACCTATGGCCCAGCTCATCCTGTGACGGTTTTCCACTTCGCCCACCCAGATGGTCTTGCTGCCGTCGCCGTTGTCTACCAGTTTGTAATCAATCGGATACTGGCTGGTTGCCCTGTGATGGTGGAATACGTTCCATTCCACGCCTCCGCTTATCCATGCACCGAGCATACCCACATTGGCCGGCTTTATCACGTGCTGGCGATAGAAGATTTCGTAGCCGTTGGTCTTGTCGGTGGCATAAAGCAGCCTGCCGCCGATATCGGGAAGGACGCAGAGCTTGATGTAGTCGTTTTCGAGATACAATGCCTTGTGGGTGGAGTCCACCTTGACATTTGTAGGATTGTCGTTCATGGCATACGGATAAACTCCGCGCTTTGCCCTCTGGTAGGCGAAATCCCTCTCGAACAACGGCGCCCTCTCCGGAGCGTCAACTCTGTAGGTAGGAAGGTCAATGGTCCCTTCCCACATCTTTACCGGGCCGTTTTTGGCCGAAACCATGATGGTAGACAATGCTGCCAGGCAGATTGTCGCAATTCTCTTCTTATTCATTGTATTTTACTTTGTTTCTTTCATGCAACGTACAGGAAGACCGGTGGTGTAAGCCATGCCGTCATTGTTCTTGACACTGGCATTGTTGTAGTAGAACCTGAGTCCTTTGCCGCTGACAGGCGCATTGGTCCAGAGGCCTCCGCGGTATTCCAGATATTCTACGCAGTTTGCATTCGTGCTGAGATAACCGGAGGTGAAGAACATTGTCTTGGATGAACCGCCGTCGGTCACGAACTCATAGCCGTAGTTGGCATCGCAGGAGGCTTTGTTATTCTTCCATCCCATGCTGAAACACATCGGGTCCGCCACTCTATATCCTTCAGGACAAGGGTCGTAGATGGTCTTCACGCCTTTTCCTCCTTCATTGTTTCCGGTCGGATTGCCCCAGATGCCCTCCGGCATTGTGCCGACTTTCATCCAGGTGGCGGCATCCAGAAGCCTGGTATCAGGCTTGACAATAGTATAGCCGACGGTGCCGGTCTCTTCCGTCGCTGCGGCCGTCTTGGTCAGTTCGACACCCGGATTCTTGTACTTGGCAGCGGAGGTCGGCCTCTCCAGCGGCACCGGTCTAGGGAACGGATCTTTTCTGCCCCACTGGTAGAAATAGCCGTAGCTGTTCTGGTCCTTGAATTTCAATGCTACCGCTCCGAGGTTCCTGTCCATCATGACGAAATCACCTGCTGTGGCATTGGTCCAGTTTATGTCGGCAGCCTCGCTTACCCACACGTGGTATGACCACAGGACCTTATCCGCTGAATTGCAGATGGCTACGAGAGCATTGCCGAAAGTGCCCTTCACCGGGACCTTGAGCTCGTTGCCGGAAATCGTAGGCGTTCCGATGACATCGCCGCTTCCCGTCGAGATGGCGTACTGCCAGAGAACCTTGGCCTTGGCAGCCGGATTCGCTGAACTTACGGCGGTGCCGGAATAGCTGAAATCCTCTGAGAATGAATAATATGGGGTGATATCTAAGGTGATGTCGCCCGCCGCTGCCGTCCTGATGCAGTTCGCTTTTCCGAAATACAATGTGAGCAGCAATGATTTGAGAGGTGTCACCACTCCCGGTGCGACAGTGATTTCCTGACTTGTGGATTTCGTATAGACCATGCCGTCATTGTCGGTGATGGTGAAGGTGAAACCCTTGGAATATTTCCCTGCAGGAATGAAGATGATGAAGTCCTTGCTTTCATCACGATGGCCGGCAGTGCCGATGGAAATGCCTCCGTCGATGTTGACGGAAACAGCGCTTCCTCCGTCTTTCAATGTGTATGTCATGTCGGCAAGATTGACCGTCGCCTTTCCTGTCAGCAGTTCGCCGCCATTCGCCTTGACCTCAATGGATTTGACCATGATGCCCATGTCCTGCCAGTCCGCAATTCTGAACTTCAGACCGCCGCACAAGTTGGAGAACATGAGTTTTTTGCCGGATGATACGGCCGCCATCGGTACTTTGCTGATGTTCGCGCTCGCGTCCAATGCGCCCGAATAGGTCTGCTCCGCCAGTCCTGCGAAATTTATTTCAATGTTTTCGCCGGAAAGTTGTGCCCCGTTTGCGGCAGAAGCCGGGTAAACGGCGTAGAGCTTGTCGCCTGTAACTGATTCTCCCTCAGGGTTGAATGCCCCTGAAGTCTCCTGGTCTGATTCTGTGGAATATTTCGCTCCCAGAGGTGTGGCGGAACTATAGACCATAATCTGGTCGCCGGAATTCCAGACCACGTTGCCTGACATGTCGATGGCAGTCCTGGTGGAAGGCAGCACTGCAGTGAGCGCCCCGCCGTACTCCTGCATGTCCATCGTCTTCTCCTGTGATTCCTTGGCGCAGGAGGCCAATGACAATGCTGCAGCGGCGATTATGCCGATATGAATATATCTGTTCATGATTCTTTCGTTTTTAGTCGTTAATTCCAAGGATTCACTTCATCTCCTTCGCTCCATTTAGGACCGTCGGAATTGAACTCTCCCTGTCCAGGGTCCGGTACAGGAGCAGGCTCCGCTGCCGGTTTGAGCTCGATCGGAATCCATTTCTGGTAATTGTTCGCCGTAAGCCCGAAGAAGGTATCTTCACCTGAGATGTCATCCTTCACCACGGCATTGAACAGAAGCTTGTCGGATACTATGCCGAGGAATGATTTAGGTATGGAGAACTCGATGGTGAGTCCGTCATCTTCTGTGGTGTCGTCGAGAGTCCCCAAGATGCATGATGCCACTTTCACATTGGCGTCCGAACATACGATCTTGCCGTCCTTGAACGAGAATTTCAGCGATACCGGTGTGCCGGTGCCGTTTCCGCTCTGGAGCATCACGGTACATTCGTCGGACGAAGTCAGGGACGCGTCCTTGCGCTCGATCATGCCGTAGACATTGTCATTGTCATAAGCGAACCTGAAGGTCGTGCCGGTCTTGCCCGCACTGCCGATGAACAGGGCGTCGTCGACATCCTTCCAGTCTTTGCTGCTGCCGTCGGTTTCAGGGGTGAGGACGGCTGCGTTGATTCTGTGGTTGAGGACGAATTTCGCGATATTGATGCGCGACCTGGATATCTGTTCGCCATTGGAAGTCTCGCTCCAGCTGGTAGGGAATACGCCTACAACTGTGTGGTCGTCAATGATTTCCAATGAGCCCCAGCATCCTTTTTCGAAGCTTGGCATCGGTGTTCCGAACTTGTCGGCCAATGCGTTGCCCATCCTGATGCAGAAAGTCTTGCCGGCATTGCAGGAAAGCATTGTCTCGCCGGAGCGGAACTGTCTGAGATAAGGTGCGGCTTCGTTCGTGAAGATGCTTGACTTTCTGTCAGAAGGACCCTCTGCGTCGCCGGTCAGTCCGCCGGATGCCCAGTTGTCGCTGCTGTATGCCATGGTGAGATTGTACTGGTCAGCGGATGTTCCGGTCCTGCCGAATCTGGATTCCAGGGCGACTGCAATCCTGTCCTTGCCGTTGAGCTGGATGGCTACAGGCATCTGGTCGGTGAAGATAGTTTGTCCTGACCCGTCCATTGCCGTTCCGGCTCTTTGTCTGATAATCTTTCCGACTGATGTCCAGGATTTTCCGTTGTCGGTGGAACGGAGAAGTGCTGTGCCGGAGTCACCCAGGTTCGGGTCCGAGCTGGTGAAATATACATGGACCTCGCCACTTGCGAGCTGTAGTGCTGACGGCTCCCATGTGGTTCCGCGATAAATGATTTGCGGTTCGCTCCATGAAGCACCATTGTCGGAAGAACGGCGCATCATTATTCCGTTGTTCAGGTTGTTGAGTCTATAACCCTTGTTCAGGCGGAATGAGGCGAATGCCAGAATGTCCCCGTTTGACAATACGATGGCGTCTGCAGAGGAGAACAGCACCCTGTCCTTGACAGAGCTCTCGTACTGGTTCATGTCGGTTTTCTCGAACAGCGGAGAGCCGCCCTCCGTCCAGGACGTGAGGTTCATGCTCTTCGCATAATATACGTCATGTGCGGAGAGATTCTGCTGATAGATAAGAAGATAGGATCCGTTTGCCAGTTTCTTGATTCTCGGATACATAGGGTATGCAGGCGTGATCTTGGGCTGCTCCAGCGTGACGATGGAACTGTAGTCCATCTCCAGTACGCTGTTCTGCCAGGTCGCCGCATGGGAATTCAGATAACCTTTGTTCTGGTTGAGGTCATAAATAGACGTGATGTCACTGGTCACAGGCTTCTCCTCTCCCTGGTCCTTGCCGGGACGGGGATTGGGGTTGTCATCAGCATTGCTGGTCGTGCAAGAGACCGATGCGATGGCTATAAGCGTGCAGAAAAACTTATTGTATTTCATATTTCGTAATGTTCTTGACTGATTGTGTATTAATATCCGGGATTCTGGTCTTTTGCCGGGTCCATTGCCGTATTGTAGTTGAACTCATCGGTCGGAATCGGCCACCACCATGCGGCATCCTTGACCTCGGATGCGGACGAAATCTTGCCGGCCTTCACGGCATATTCGGCGAGCAGGCCGCAGCGTTTCAGGTCGCAATACCTCTTCGCCTCGAAGCATGTCTCATAGCCTCTTTCCTGAAGAAGCATCTCCATGAAACTGTCCTTGTCGGAGTAATTCGAAAGCTGCCTGTCTACGGGTTGAGCTTTCTTGGGGTTCATGCCGTAAGCGCGGCGGCGGACCATGTTCACATATTCCATGGCCTCTGCATTAGGCTTGCCGTCCCTTCTGCAGATGGCCTCTGCGCAATAAAGCAATACATCGGCGTATCTGTATACAGGCCAATCGTTTGCGCAGGATGTGGCATCCTCATAGTCGCGGTATTTGAGGCAGATCATGCCGGTTTTCGTAACAGCATTCAGGGCACCGTTGTCTTTCTGTATCCACAATGACCACTGGTAACGGTAATCATTCTTGTCCCATGACGCGATGAAATTGTTGTTCTTGTAGTCTGTGTAGATTCCTACCGCTCCTGTCGCATATACCGGGTTCGGCTTGCAGAGGAACATCCACTGGAACTTGGCAGGCACGTCCCTGTTGAATTTGATGTAGAAAATCTCTTCCGGTGTGCCGGTAGCGGCAATTCCGTAGACCTTCGAGAAATCATCCGCGGAAGAAAGCGTCACCAGCGAATATCTCCCGGAGGAAATCACTTCGCCGAAAGCCTCCGCCGCCTCCGCCCATTTCTCCATATACATCAGGGCTTCGCCTTTCAATGTCAATGCTGAATATTTGGTAGGACGGCCGGCAGCGGCGCTCTCCGGAAGACTCTGTGCTGCATAATCAGCCTCATCCACAATGTATTGCCAGAGAGTCCCGGCAGGGGTCCTGCCCTTGTTGAAGTTGTCCATATTGCTCTCGTCGAAGAAAGGAACTGCTCCCCAATACTTCACAAGGAACGAGTATGCGAAAGCCCTGAGGTAGCGGGTCTCTCCGGTGAGATGCTTGTATTCCGTCTGGCTCAGGTCGGCGTCACCTATCTGCGACATTATTTCATTGCTGAACCTGATGGCCCTGTACAGGACCGCCCAGCTGTCCTTGACGAATGTCTGGCCGTTGGTTGTAAGTCCCGTTTCGTAAGACGTATTGTAGTTGCCTCTTCCGTAGGCATAATCTGCCATTGCTTCCGGAAGGATGCTGAGATATCGGCCGAAACCCGCATCCCTTTCCAGCTGCGAATAAATGGAGTTGATGACACTCTGCACTTCATCAGCATTGCTCATGAACGTGGTCGCGTCTATTTTCTTCGGATGCTCGTCGAGCAGCTTCCAGTCTTCGCAGGAAACGATGGAAGTCAATGCCAATCCGATGGCCAGCATCTTCAATATCTTGTTTTTCATCTTGTATACTGTTTTGATTATGAACACATTTCTAGAATGTCAGCCTGCAGCCGAGTGTGACTGTCCTGGCGATAGGGTAGCAGGAAGCATCCACGCCCTGGGTAAGCGAGGACCCGCCTCCCTTTGCATTCACGTCCGGATTCCAGAGAGGGTAGGATGTGAAGGTGACGAGGTTCTGTCCGCTGACATAGACCTTGGCCTTCTGCAGCACCTTGCCCTTGCATGGGATGGCGTAGCTGAGTTCAATGTTCTTCAGTCTCAGATAGGTCGCATCGTATACGAACCTGTCGGACAACTTGAGGTTGAGGTTGGAAATGAGGTTCGGATATTTGGCGTCCGGCCTGTCAGGTGTCCAGTAGTTGTAGTATACCTCTCTGAGGACATTGCCGTTGCTTGCATAGCCGTAAGCGATGGACGCCATCGTCAATGAATATATGTCCCCTCCGAAGGAACCCTGGAAGAAAGCGCTGAGAGTCAATCCTTTCCAGCTTATGGATGTGTTGAAGTTGAGAAGGAAATCAGGATTAGGGTTGCCGATGATCCGCTTGTCTTCCGTGCTGATCTTGCCGTCTTCATCGAAATCCTTGTACTTCAGCTGGCCTTTGTCGTCGTAACCGTCCTCCACATATCCGTAGAAGAGGTACATCTGCTCACCCTCTCTCATGATGTTCAGCTGGTCGCTGATGAGAGTGTTGGTAATCTTGCTTCCGAAAATGTCCTTACCGTCCGCAAGCTTGAGAATCTTGCTTCTGTTCAGCGAGAAATTGATGCCGAAATCCCATTTGACCGCCTTGTCGACCAGTCTGGCGTCGGCCTGTACCTCGACGCCGGAATTGCGGATGGAACCGATGTTCCTCAATGCTGTCGTATATCCGCTGGAACGGGGCATTTCCACATCATTGAGAAGATCGTAAGTCTTCTTGTAATAATAGTCGGCAGTGATTTTCAGCCTGTCGCGGAACAGACCTAGGTCGAAGCCGGTATTGAGCTGTGCGGTGGTTTCCCATCTCAGGTCGCCCAAATAGGTATTTTTAGGAGCGTAGCCCACTGTGGTCTGCTTGTCGAATACCACATTTACGCTTTCCAATGTGTTCTGTGTGGAATATGGAGAGATGGCAGTGCTTCCGGTAATTCCGTATCCCACTCTTACTTTCAATTCGGAAAGCCAGCTTACATCTCTCAGGAAGTCCTCCTGTGATGCTCTCCATGCGAAGGCGGCAGACGGGAACCAGCCCCATTTGTTGCCCTTGCTGTATCTTGAAGAACCGTCGGCGCGGAAATTCGCCGTGAGGAGATATCTGTTGTCATAGTTGTAGTTGACACGTCCGAGGAATGACAGGATCTTCCAGTCGGAGTAAGAAGATGACGGAAGTCCCTTGGTCTCGGCTGCGTCCAGGTCGTAAGTCTCCACGACATCGCTGAGGAAGCCCTTGGCGGTTCCCGTGGAAGTGCTCTTGGTGATGTTCTGTTCGTAAGTTACACCGCCCATCACGCTCAGGTTGTGCTTCTTGAAGGATTTCTCGTAATTGATGATACCGTTTCCGGAGGCGTTGAGGGTCTCCCCGTATGAAATTGAAGCAGCACCTACGGAGCTCGGGTATTTCTTGCTCTTGAAATAGTCGCTCCTGCTGATGCCGTTGCGGACATTTCCCGTCAACTGGATGGAAAGGCCGCTTACCGGTCTGATTGTCAAACCTCCATTGACCACAATCCTGTTTGAACGCCATTTGTCCGATACCTCATATAGATATGCGACCGGGTTCATGCCGCCGGCAGGCTGTGTGATGAGGTCGTTCCATGTTCCGTCATCATAGTGCGGAGTCGCCAGAGGAGAGGTCTCGAAGGAACTTCCGATAACTGATTCTCCACGTCCTCCGCCCTGGGAGTTCATCCTGTCGTGCACGGTGTAGCTGTAGATGACATTGGCATTGGCAGAAACATATTTGGAAATGTTGTAGTTCAATTTGGCATTGACGGAAGCCCTCTGATAGCCGCTCTTTTTCACGATACCGTCCTGCTTGAACATTGAAACTCCCACGATGGACTGGAGTTTTTCGCTGCCGCCGGTGACGGTGATCGCGTGGTCGGTGATGAGCGCCGGGCGGAAGATTTCATCCTGCCAGTTTGTATTCCATTGGTTGGCAGCGATTTGCTCCGGAGTGAAAACGGCGGGCTGGCCTTGGATGTCAGCCTTGTCATTCAGATAATGCATGTACTCGTCGCCGCTGAGAACCTCCAGCTTTTTCGTCAATGTCTGTACGCCTGCGCTGCCGTTGTATTCCACGCGGACGTCACCTTTCTTGGCCCTTCTGGTGGTGATGATGACGACACCGTTAGCTCCTCTGGAACCGTAAATCGCTGTGGCAGAGGCGTCTTTAAGAATTTCCACGGACTCGATGTCGGAGGTATTGATCATGTTGATGTCACCAGGGAATCCGTCGATGATCCACAGAGGGTCATTGCTTCCCTTGATGGAGTTGGCTCCGCGGATTCTCACCTGCATACCAGCTCCCGGCTGACCGTTGATTTGTGAAATTTCCACGCCGGCGACTCTTCCCTGCAATGCGTTCGACACTGACAATGTCGAGAATTCATTGAGAACCTCGCCTTTTACCTGCGCGATGGCGCCGGAGAGGTCTTTCTTGCGCTGCGTGCCGTAACCGATCACGACGGTCTCGTCCAGCATCTGGCTGGAATTGCTGAGCCTGACCGTGATTTCCGCTTTGCCGTTCCAGATGACTTCCTTGTCGTCATAACCGAGGCAGGAAACCACCAGAACAGAATTTGATTTGAGTGAGGTCAATGTGCAGACACCCTTGTTGTCTACAGCTTGTCCGATGGAAGTCCCCTTGACGACCACGGCCGCTCCAGGAAGAGGACCGATTTCATCCACGACTTTCACACGGCAAGTTCCATTGCCTTGTCCATAGGCTGTGTGTTGAATTGAAACCAGGCCGATAACCAGGGCCGCCAAGCCCAGCAGATGCCTGAATTTCCCGAAGAATTTAAACATAATCCGATATTTTAGTGTATTAATTTGTCGTTTGTCCAAGTGTACACTATAATGTAACCGGTTATGAAAATGCTTTCGTCCGATGGTTAGTTTATTGCATTTTTTGGCGAGTCTGTTTCATTCTTTGACGCATATTCCGCAGGCAGGCAGCCATAGGTCTCCTTGAAGCATTTTGAGAAATACGATGGTGAACGGAAGCCTACGGCATAACATATTTCGCTCACACGGTGTTTCCCTGTTGCGAGCATTTCGGCAGCTGCAGCCAATCTCCTGGACCGCAGATATTCCACCGGACTCGTGCCCAGCAGGCTGCGGATTTTCCTGGTGAGGGAACTGCGGCTCATGTACAAGGCCTCTTCCAGGTTCAGGACATTGAAAGACGGATCGCTCATGTGCTTCTGGATTTCACTGTCCAGTTTCCTGACGAAATCGGCATCCCTCTCCACCAGATTGATGGACTTGCTTTCCGTCGCCGCATCGGCATCCTGCATGGACTCCTTGATTTTACGCTTGTTCTCGATTATGCTCTTGATGCAGGCAGTGAGATAGTCCAGCGTGAACGGCTTCTCGATATACAATGCAGCCCCATATTCCATGCAACGGATTTTGGTCTTTTCTGACGAAATCGCTGACAGCACTATTATAGGTATATGGGATGTCTCCGGGTCGGAACTCACTTTTCTGCACAGTTCCACGCCGCTCATCTTCTGTAGCGCAATGTCGGTAAGAATTATGTCTACCTTATTGGTTTTCAATGCCTCCAATGCGTTTTCAGCCGAGGCGTAAGCCAATATCCTGTACTCCGTCCTGAGCTTCCGTTTCAGATAGCTCTGGAGTTCCGGGTTGTCCTCCACCAGCAGGAGCATCGGCAGGCTTTGACCGCTCTCTACGGGAGCCTCCATGACGGCAAGACTGTTCTCCTCCGTCTTCACGGGCAGCCTCAGTACGAAATTCGTCTCACTGCCGTCGGCCAATGTCAATGAACCTCCGTGCAGTTCCGCAAGGGTCTTGGCAAGCGGCAGTCCGATTCCGAAACTTTGCGAATAGCTTGCCCTCTCATTGCTGAACTGGATAAACGGCTTGAAAATCTCCTTGCGCCTGCCTGCCGGAATTGCCGGTCCGTCGTTTCTGAAATTGACGGAAACATTGTCCCCCTCGATGGAAATGCTGATGTTGATATAGGATTCGGCGTACTTTACGGCATTGTGAATCAGATTGTTGATGATTTTCATGAGCGCCTTTTCGTCAGCCGCCAACACTATGTGGTCCTGCGGGTGATTGAATTTCAGCTTGATGTTCCTGTCCTTGGCCGTCTCCGAAAAATTATAGCACGCGTAGTTTATCAGGTCCACGATGTCAATGCTCTTGCGCTCAAGGACATAGCCGTGCTGCTCCACCTTCACGAAGTCCAGCAGTTCCTTTACCAGTTTGTCCAGATAGTCCGTGCTGTTGCGTATTATTTTCAGGTCATCGGCAGTGTCGGACGCCTTTTCCCCGGACATTATGTTCTGCAGAGGAGTACGTATGAGCGTAAGCGGTGTCTTGATTTCGTGGATGACATTGGAGAAAAAGGACATTTTCTCTGCCAGCATTTCTTTCTCCCGCTGCTGTTCCAGTTCTTCCTGGGCCTTTCTGTGCCTGTCCTTCTGTCTTTTCAGGACAATGATTATGACTGCGGCTGTAATCATCAGGATGATGCCGGCCAGTGTTGCCAATCCGGCCGCCGATTGCCAGAACGGGGATCTGACTTCCATCCTTATATCCTGATGTGCAGATACTTGCTCGCCCGAAGGCTCCACGACGGTGATGCGGAACGTATATTTCCCGGCTGGGATGTTGTAATAAAAGACACTCATGTCCGAGGATATGTCCCGCCAGTCAGGGTCATACCCGTCCAGCTTGCATAAAATCCTGTCGCTCTGCAGGACATCCGAGGCGGGAGCCGCGAAATTGAATCCAAATGAATTTTCTCCGGGCTTGAGTTCAATGCTGCGGGCCACGTCAATGTTTTCGCGGATGGCTCCGTCTTCTGACGGCACGACCACATCGTCTCCGATGGCGAAATCGGTTATCGCCACATTCGGGATACCTCCTTTTGCTTGAAAATCAGCAGGATTGAACATTATGAAGCCGTCCGTGGAACCGAACAGGAGCCGTCCGTCACTGAGCGTGATTCCGGACTTGTTCAGGAAATCATCCACCAGCCCCGATCTCTTGTTGAAAACCTTGATGGAGCCGTTCTTCTCATTGTACCGCACAAGTCCCTTGTCGGAACTGAGCCAGAGATTGCCGAAATCATCCGGCCTGGCAGCGAAGAAAACTTCGGTCGGCAGGTTTTCGATGTTTTCCCGGTTGTAGGCGTGGAATTGCCCGGTGCGTCTGTCATATTTGTAGAAACCGGTATTGAAACCGATGGCCCAGAGGTCGCCGTTTTTGTCCAGACAGACGGAAGAAACCATATCCGGGATGCTGTTTCCGTGCCAATGCCCTGTTACGGTATCATTGAACTGGTCGTATGCGAGCACTCCTTGGCTGTATGAAGCCACCCAGATGGTGCCGTCGCCGTCTTCCGCCATATATTCGATGGCGCGGTCGCCCAGACATTCCACCTTTCTGAATTTGTCCGCCGCCGGGTCGTATGCCATCACTCCCACCGAGGTGCAGAGGAAGATTTTTCCGTCGGAAGATTTGAAGATGCGCAGTACCCTGTTGTCGATGTCGACGTCCGATACCGTGAAATGCGGATATGACTTGACGTTTTCCGTCCTGATGTCCAGTCTGCAAATGCCTTTGTGATAGCCTATCCAGAGGTTGTCGCCGTCGATGCAAAGTGCGTTCAGCGTCTCGGGCAGTCCTTTTATGTTTTTGCGTGCCAATGCCCCTGTTCCCGGGTCCAATGTCATCAGCCCATTCCCTTTGGATGCGACCCATACGATGCCCTTCCTGTCCTGGGCGAAGCCGCAGATAGAACTGCCTTCAAGTGGTTCGCCGTCGGTGGTCTTGTAGAATTTCTTGAATATGTCCTGGCTGGGGCTATGATAATCAATGCCTTGCGTGGTCGTTCCGATGAACAGGCTTCCGTCGGCTGTCTGGATTGCCGTCGTGGTATAGTCGTCTGACAACGAGAATTTGTCGGCATTGTCGTGCTTCAATGTCGAACAGGTGCCGTTTTCCACCGAGTATTTCACCACGCCGGATGATGTCGCCAGCCACAGGATGCCGTCGTTTTCCGACAGAGATACCGGTCTGGAATCGGCGGGCAATGTCACCAGGACGCTGACTTCCCCCGTCCTCAGGTCCAGCCGGCAAAGGCCATGTCGCTTGCTTGCTATAAACATCTGGTTGCTGGAACTCGGATTCAGCACTAGTCCCTCGATGTCATCCTTCTCGAAATAGCCTGATTTTCCGGGAGTTGCGATTCTCTCCATAGTGAAATCGCCCGTGAGCCTGTAAAGGTTGTCGCAATATACGGCAACATGCATCTTGTCATTCCTGTCAATGACTATCCTGTAGATGTCCCGGACCAGTTTTCCTTCGGGGTTTTTCAGGTCAATCTTGCTGACGGCATCGGTTTCAGGGTCATAACTGAACAGTCCCTGCGCTCTGGACCCGATCCATGAAATGCCTTTCGAGTCATTTTGTATGCTGTATATCCTGTCGTCCAGCAATTCTGCCTGCAACGGCTGCCGGAAGGAGTCCTTGCGGTAATCGTAAATGACTATCCCGTTGTCAGTTCCGATAAGAATATTTCCTGCGGAATCTTCTGCAAGAACATTGATATAGTCGGATTTTACTCCCAGATCTTGCCGTCCGTAGTTCTTGATGCGCGTTCCGTCATATCTGTTGAGGCCTTTGTAGGTTCCTATCCACACATATCCTCGGCTGTCCTGCATGACACATTTTACGGAGTTGTAGGATAATCCGTTCCGTGATGTGACTTGCGTGAACCTGCATGGTGATTCTTCATGTAATCCGGCATTGGCAGAGGGAACATGGGCGCACAGGGCCAGAACTGTGAAGGTTATTGTTAAGCGCATTAAATATTTCATGTGTCGAATTTATGAAAAAATCCAAAAAGTTGTGCAATAATTCGTTATCTTTGGAATATTGTGGCTTTTCAATCACTTGTAAACCAACGCTTATGAAGAAGATTTTCGCCATTGTCGCATTGATGTCGATGAGTTTCCTGCATCTGGAAGCGCAGACTTTCATGGTCAATGCCATTGTTCCGAAAGAACGGTCGAAGTGCAATATAAGCAAATCCAATGAGAGCGCCTTCGTCCTTGGAGGATATGAAGTCAAGGGCGGTTTTACGCTGGGCTCCCCGTCGGGCGGACTTGTTGCGGACAATGTCCCCGGAAAGGCTGTGTTCAACATCAAGGGCGCTTACAGCAAGATAACGTTCCTGGTCGGTCCGTCCTTCGGCGCGATGAACTCGAAAAGCAATTCGATCGTAACTCTTTCCGCAGACGGCAAGAGGCTTCTCGATGAAGTGGTTTTCGCTTATGATTCCCCTAAGTTCTACACCTTCGATGTCACCGGGGTCAATGAACTGGTGTTCACCGTTCCGCGTGGAGGTCTGGACATCTCTTTTGGAAACGTCAAGCTCTGGAAGGCGGGGGTGGCAGTTTCCAATCCGAACACCATTCTTGCCGGAGTCCCTAAAGGCACTGTGGACCTCATGAAAACCAATCAGTTGTATACGTACAGGGAAGGCTTCGTGAAACCGGTCCTGGGGGACAGGTACCAGGGCAAGATGACTCAGGAAAAGACCATCAGCATTAATCGTAAGGACTATGATTCAGGCCTGCAATTTTCTGTGAGCCAGGCGCTTGCCGGAACAGAGTATGGAACTGCCGGTTTCTGGCTGGACAAGCGTTATGACAAGGTCTCGTTCATCGTAGGGCCGCGTGATAACCAGAGTTCCAATTCCAGTGCATGGCTTGTCGTGAAAGCCGACAGGAAGACGATATATGAGGGGATGGTCAAACAGACCGATCTGGCAAAGCAGATTGTGCTGGATGTGAAAGGGGCTGAGCAGCTGTTGCTTACATGTGAGTACAGAAACAGTGATTTCCTTGGCGGCATTACCTATGGAGTGGTGGACATCAAGGCTTATCCGGCCGGTGCAAGCGTTCCGGCTGAAGGGCTCATCAATCCGAACAAGGAATGGATTTCCAAACTGCCTGACGTGTGTCCTCTCATGTCCAGCATCAAGCCGTATTCGGTACGAGGCGTAAGCGCTGCCAACAATACGCTGTTCGTCGGTGAATCTCGTCATTACACCTTCTCGATGGGCGGAGAACGTTATTGGGAAGGACTTCTTCTCACTACCGGCAATACGTTGCTGGGAGACATGATCGCCTCTTATGCGGAGTTCGACCTTGCCGGTGAATATGACTGGATAAGCTTCGATGCGGCAAGCTTGAGCAAGAATCACGTGATGGACGACGACAATCTCCGGATTTATGCGGACCAGCAGCTGGTTTTCGACAAGACCATTTATTGCACCTGGCCTAACCAGCATTACGAAGTCCCTGTGAACAAATGCCGCACGCTCCGTTTCGAGAAGATGGGCAACGGCAAGAACAAGCAGACAATCATCGGAGTAGGCGACATCATCCTCTATCGCGGCAATCCTGTCCCGAACACCATATTCGAACATGAAGTTCCGGATTGTCCTTACCGGACCGACTTGATAGACCTTTGCGGGAAGCCGTATTTCCACTTTGTCGGAAGATATGTCAGCGATTTGACCGGATTCAGCATGGACGACTGTTTCCATGACGGCAGCACCATCACCAAGTACTTCCGGATGAAGGACGGAAGTCAGATAAACAAAGGCTTCATGCTGGAGACCAATATTCCGTTGGGCCTTGAAAATGTGACTGTCATGGACGTCGTATTCATGGCATTGACAGGGGTCGGCGCATCCGTAAGCGGTTCCGATGTCTCGGCTTATACGGGTGTCTCGGCAGGCGCTTCCGGTACGCCTACGGCAAGTATCTTCCTGCTTCTGGAAGACAAGGACAGCAAGCAGGCTTCCGCAGCGGCATTCAATCCGTACGGTGAATATGAAAGCTGCACCTTCACGGTCGCCAACAAGCTGGAATATGTGGATGAGTTCGACGATGTGTTCCAGAACCGCAGCGAAGAGGCATTGCGCAATCCTGTGAAGCTCAATGTCTTCGCAGACCGTGTCCTCGTGGGCGAGTATTGGCTGGACAACAAGATGGAGCCGCTCACGGTCACTGTTCCCATCTTCAAATGCCATCAGCTGATGTTCTGGCTGGAATGTGGCGACAAACGCTCGGGGCAATACGTGTTCTACGACCTGAAGCTCAGCAAGGAGCCTTGCAACATCGCGATACCGACGGAATATACACCGGCCAAGGTCGCGGACACATCTGAAAAACCTTCCGAATCAGCCTCCGGAAACACCACGGAGAAAAAGGAGAAGCGCAAAGGCTCTTTCCTCAAAAATGCCCTCAAAGAATGGTGGGGCCAATGATTATTGATACATTGCCCGATAGCATTTGGCTTTCATAAAAGTTTACTTTTTTGGTAAACTTTTTTCAGGACGATACATTTTGCGTGGTGCGTAAGTCGCAGAGCGCCAGAGATTTAGCTATTTTTAGAGTTGCGGTTTCCATAACTCTGAATTTGGTTAAATAGTTAATACTCAGTAATTTACGCTCCACACCAAATGTGTTGCATGTGAAGTATTGGAAATAATTTGGATTTTTAATAATTTTACAAATTGTAGGGGTGACTATCCTTATAATATTATTAATACTTAAAACTAAAAAAATCATGAAGAAAACAATCGCTTCTGTATGGATGCTGTTCATGGTGTCTGTATTATGCCACTTTACTGCATCCGCTCAAATCAAGTACCAGTCCAACATCCTGACGGTGGGTAATACGAATCAATTTTCATATTATATGGTAACGATTGCCGGAAATGGGGTTTATTTTAACCATTCAAACGGTCGTTTCCTTCAAATAAGTGTTGCTGCTACAGGTGCACCGCGACTAGCCGGTCATAATAATCAAATAGTGTTTTACAATTCCCAGACGGGAAAGTTTAACGATATTCAGGTCAAAAGTGTCCTTAATTATTCGGACGCACGAGCTAAAACAAATGTTCAAAGCTTGAATAACGGGCTGAAAATCATAAATAGACTTAATCCTGTAACTTATAACTTTAATGAAAGTCAAGCATCTTCTTATGTCCGGGCGTCCACAGTTAATCAGTATACAGGAAATAACACCGAGATAGGTCTTCTTGCTCAAGAAGTTGAATCGGTTCTTCCTAATCTTGTCTTTACAGACGATGAAGGGCGTAAACTTATAAATTATACAGCTCTCATCCCAGTTCTTATAGATGCTGTAAAGGCTCTTCAAAAAGAAGTGGAAGAACTCAAGGCTAAATTATAAATATAAACCTGAATATGGTGTAATGTTATGACGAAAATACTGTGGGCGTCAATTTTTTGTATAACCTTGTTTTCTTGTTCGGTAAAGGAAGAAGTGGTTGTAGAAAATGTGCAGAAAATAACTGTAAAATCGCGGATTAAGACACGTGCATCTACCAGTGATGGATATGATCATCTCCAGAATCCATATTCTATCTCTGTTATGCAGAGTGTGTATGATACATATTCGACAGATAGTGTTAAAATTAACCCTACTGACGTGTATCTGAGAATTCAGCCTAGGGACAGCAGCGAACTTGATTATCTGCTTAATGAATCTGGTCTTGAAATATTTGAATATCCTCTGGATATTGACCTTGATGATGGCGAAGAATATAATGACCAGTCATTATCAGAGAATGATTTTCCTTGGTTATATACCGTGATAAAGTATGATTATGAATTGGATACAAGTCTGAAGTATGAACTGCTAGATGTGTGCTATATCCCGAAAGAGGGAGAATCAATTGCTTTGACGAAATCTTCCTCGATAGATGTTGAAGCTGAGGCATATAAAATGTTGGGATATGAAGTTGATGATGAACCCGACAAATTTCTTGCCGGAGCGAAGAAGGCTTATCCTAAAGGAAGGATTACAGTCTATGATCCGGACAATGATAATGATAAAGAACAGCCAGTGAAAGGCGTCAGAGTCAGAGGACATAGGTTCATAAAATATTCTATCGGGTATACTGATGAAAATGGATATTATGAATTGCGGTCTCGATTCAAGCATAATCTTCATTATTCTATAGTCTTCGAGAATGTCAAGGGGTTTGCTCTGTGGGGAAACTATGGTCCGTTTGCAAAAGCTCATTGTACTGTAGGAAAGCACAGCAATACTGGTTATTCGAAGAAAATTACGAAAGAAAATGACCCGAAGCTATGGAGATGGGCAGCTGTGAATAATGCTGGATATGATTATTACAAAATGTGCGCTGAGACAGGGATAAAGATTCCTCCATCGAATTTGCGAATCATGGTGTTTCCTAATGTGGGGAGTTCATCAACACCAATGATGCGTCATTGCCGTATTGATAACTCTCTATGGCTTAGTTTCTTTTACAATATCGGCTATTTGTCGCTTGGTCCTTTAGTTTTGCCTACAGCCCTTCGTCTGTGTTGCCCAGATATAACAATAGGTGCTGGAGGGAAAGAATATGGAGAAATATATAATCACACTTCTCATGAACTATCGCATGCAAGTCATTTTAGTCAGGTTGGCACAAAATATTGGGGACATTATATAGATTATATTATAACGCATGGTCCTTATGGAGATGGTAAGGGAATGTACGCGGAACTTTGTGGCATAGGTGAAATGTGGGGATATATGATGGGAGTTGTTCAAAAGTATGAATATTATGGTTGGCAATTTAGAGATGAGTTTCCATATTCGAAATGGAATGATTGGTTTAAGCCTCATGTTTTTTGGACTTTGTACCAGAAACAAGTATTGACTAAGCGACAGATTTTTGATTGCCTGACTTCAGATGTTTATTCGTTTGACGACTTGGTTAGTAAAATGTATAGTAAATATCCTTATGCAGTAGCAGCTATAGAAAAAGCGTTCATGGATAATGGTGTAAGCATTAGCTCTAGCAAGAACTTGAACTTTGTAAATCAAGAAGTGGCTTCATCAATGGAAATATCTGGGGATTCCATATGTGCGGAAAATGTTACTGTTTTAGGGAATGCTACTCTGCTGCTTTCGGGTAAAGTGATAACCCTTCGCTCTCCGTTTATTGTAGATGCTGGTGCATCATTGGTATTGCAGAATAATATTTCAAATTAAAAGTCTATGAAACCTGTTCTTTTTATTTTGCCTTTTTTGCTCAGCTATTGCTCTGAGGCATTGTACCATTGGGATGGTATCGATTTGTGGTATGTTAAGAATTGCACAAAAACTTCGGTCGTTGTTGACTGTTCTTCATGGAAAATTCGGTATAACGTGGTTTCCGTTGAGCCTGGAGACTCGGTTAATTTGTATGGTATACCATATTTTGAATCTGTGGGGCATTCACCATACGATGGGATTTTTACACAGGTCAATAGTGACAACAACTGGTCATTCAGCATAATCAAGGACGGTGCGACTGTGAGAACATGGACTGGTAAAGATGAAAGTACGGAAGGACGGCATTTCCGCAATGCCGATTGCTGGCGGAAGACAGAATACGGAGATGCTCCTTCGAAGCGTATCTGCTGGACATTCGATATTTTACCGGAGGATGTAATTCCTGCTGATTTTTGACGGATTCTTAGTATATTCCCATCTTTGACACTTTGATTTTAAGATATAAAGGCCCCAGAGCGCTGTAATGGCGATTCTGGGGCTTTTGCAATTGTGCAAGTAGGTGATTTAACGCCAACAGGCAGTCAGCCACGGCGGAACTCACTCCGCGCTGCTTCGTTCGGCCCTCCTACCGTCTCCTGCGTCCTCGCTATCGCGAGAACTTGTATCCGGCAGGCACCTCCCACTTTCCGAGGCCGTGGGCTGGCCACGTCCGCCGTGGCTGACCGCCTGTCGGCTACGCCTCGTCATTGTCCTTTTCATCCTTTGAAGTCTTGACGGAGGCTATGATGCTCTTCATGGCCTTTTTTGTCACTATCTGGGTGTCGGTTCTGAAGCCGGCTGAACCGTGCAGGTGATTAGTGAGGTCGGTCCTTGTGTAGGTCGGGATGTATCCTTCTCCCGTAACTTTGAGGAAGTTCATGTCCTGGAGGGTTCCGATTATCTGGTCGGGGCTGAACTTCTCCCCGGCGCGGTTGACCTTCTCGAAACTGACAAGGAAGCGTTTGTCTTCATCCGTCATGAGGGTATTTACATCCTCAATGAGTTTTGATCGAGTCTGTTCAAACTCCTCATAGGTGAACGGAATATCTGTCATTCCGTCAAACTGGTTTACCATAGCGGCCCTTTGATCAATCAAACTCGGGGCAAATGATTCATGAATCGGCCTGTCGCTTCCAAGAAGGCAGAAAATCAGACCTTCTCGGCAATCTGCAATTGGCACATTCATATACTTGACATCAAATAAATCTCTTGGATGCTGACGTGAAAGCGCAGCTGCAATTTTGCCGCCATATAGCTGAGTCAACGGCACGATATGCGCCTCACAATATAGGCCAAACTCTTCCTGAGCCTTGTCACTGAGCGGCTGGACAATAACATCCCCTCCGACAATGCCCCTTTTTGTCTGATTGACTTCCACCTTTACCTGCTTGCCACGATGCTCGCAAAGAAGTTTGCATGTGCTGTAGTTAGGAACGACATGCATGCCTTTGAATGCCTTCTTTGCCTTCTCGCTTATAGATTTCAAGTGGGTATTGATATCCTCGATGCTCGCAGACCTGTCAGCAAGTGGAATATAAGTCAGATCTATATCCACTGAATATCTCGGGAGATTCTTCAAGAATAGATTGATGGCAGTACCGCCATGGACGGCGAACACACCTTCTTCCATAATGATAGGCATCAGGCGGAGAAGAAGTTCCACCTTCTGTGCATATGCAGAGGTATTTATGTGGGTATCATTCATATTCAGCGAGTTCCTTAGGGATTGTCATATTGTATTTGGCTATATACTTGCCTGTAGATACAACCATATAACGTGATTTCCCAAGTTGAATTTTTTCAATATCCAATGCTTTGAACCAAGAATGTCCAGACTTCTCCGCCATATAGACGAACAGGCGCTTCACCTTCTGGGATGTGCAGGCCTCAAGCAAAGTCTGTACAAGTTTCGGACGCAGAGTAGTAAGACTCTCCATTATGTAATAAATATCCAGCAGCGATGCGGAAGAATCGGGAAGGTTCAAACATTCAAGTATAGCCCGCTCTGGCGAAGATACCAGAAGAATGTTTCCATCCACGTCTAGAGACTCAACGCCCTTCCGATCATCACCCAAAAATGACGTTGTCATATACTTGATGCCCATATCCCACTCTAACTGCAGCATCCAAGCAGGGAGTTTGTCATCCTTGGATGTGAAAAGAAATGCGGTGGGTCTACCAATAGAAAGATAATGCGAGTACCCGCGAAGTTCAAGTGCGGTATAGGCACCCACAATGCAATGCTTATCAAGCTGGGTGTTATAGGCCGATACAACGTTATACAATGTTGGCGTTGAGCCCTGCAAAGCATATACACCCCTCGACAGGCGGTTCAGCCAACCGCTCTTCATATAGGAGTGCTGTCCCTTGGCATCAAGCCCCTGACTGGCGAGCCATTCTCCGAAGAGAACATTGAGACTAGGATTAGCCTCTAGTATTTGCTGTATTTTTGTAGCCACGTTCGTTAATATTACGAATACAACTATAAAATCTACGCAAATATAAGACTTTTTCGGATATATGCCAAACATTCTATGCGTGCAAATAACCAGAAAGGACTGAATGACGGGTAGGGAGTTTTCTTGTTATCCGGATGTTTTTGTAAATTTGCTTAATGGGGTCTCATGCCAGACTTCATTTGTTAACAACTGGGCGTTCTTCGTTTCATACTGAGAGCGCCCTTCTTTTCTTATTGCCTCATCAGGGCTGATGAAGATGTCGCGTAAAATCTTCAAAAAACAGTCCCCTCCCCCATCATCAACTTTCGAATTAGGGGGACAATTATAAAATACCAAAAACAACATATAACTGATTGTTAATCAGTTTTATAATTTATCTAAGTCCTGCATCGGTAAAGGAAGAAATATATAATCATACTTCTCATGAACTATCGCATGCAAGTCATTTTAGTCAGGTTGGCACAAAATATTGGGGCATTCACCATACGATGGGATTTTTACACATATCCATAGTGACAACAACTGGTCATTCAGCATAATCAAGGACGGTGCGACTGTGAGAACATGGACTGGTAAAGATGAAAGTACGGAAGGGCGGCATTTCCGCAATGCGGATTGCTGGCGGAAGACAGAATACGGAAATGATTCTTCGAAGCGTATCTGCTGGACATTCGATATTTTACCGGAGGATGTAATTCCCGCTGATTTTTGACGGATTCTTAGTATATTTGACAATTGTTTGATTGGCTTCGGCGTTTTTTGGAATGTTGTTTGCTGAAACGTTCGGAGTGTGATTATTTTTAATAAACGAAATTGTTATGGAAACAGATCCGATTATGGAGCGTCGCGAGCGTGAAGCCAAACTCGCGAAAGAAAAAAGCTTGAAGACCACGATGTTTATACTTATCGGCGTAGTTGTAGCTTTGGTTGCAATACTCGTATATGTCTGGAGCCAGAAATCCACGTTGATAGGTGAACTTGAGGATGAAAAGCGTGACCTTACCGAGCAGATGGAAAATCTGCAGAGCGATTACGCATCACTTTCTTCTGACTATGATTCCATCAATTCGCAGCTCGATACCTCACGTGCTGAAGTTGCGAACCTTATAGAAAGGATAAAGAAGACGGATGCCACCAACAGGGCGAAGATGCGTCAGTACGAGAAGGAACTCGGAACATTGAGAAGCATCATGCGTAATTACATTGTGCAGATTGATTCTCTCAACACATTGAACCACAAGCTGACAGCTGATGCTGCCGCTGCCCGTAGAGAGGCTGCCGCAAGCAAGGCCGAGAATGCGCAGCTTTCACGTCAGGTCGAGGACCTTTCAGGCCAGGTTGCTGCAGGTGCGGTGATGAAGGCCAGAGGACTCCGCATCGAGGCATACAACTCTTCCGACAAGATTACTGACAGGAGCAGCCGCGTAGTGAGACTCCTTACGTCGCTCAGCCTCGTGGAAAATGAACTTGCACCTAAGGGACAGGTAAGAGTGTATATCCGCGTGAAAGATCCAGACGGAATCATTCTCACCAATTCGAACCGCACCTCATTTACCTACAACGGCGAGACAATGGTCGCTTCGGCTTCCAGACTTGTAGACTACGAGGGCAAGGAAGTGGACCTCAGCATCTATCTGAACGATATCCCTGGCTACCAGAAGGGTATCTACACCGTTGAGGCGTACACGGAGCAGGCCAAGCTCGGTTCAGCAGAATTGATGCTCCGCTAATTGTAAAGCTTTGATTTACATACATATCCCATTCTGCAGAAGTTTCTGCACTTATTGCAGTTTCTATTCCGAAGCGATTCCAGTATGCAAGGGACGGAAACAGGAGGATGGTGAGTCCGAAAGGTTCGGCCGCTATGCAGAAGCTGTGGTTTCAGAGGCGGCGGCGCGTGCGGAAGAAATCCGTGCGACAATGCCGGAGGACTGCTTCTCGCAGAAAGTGGATACATTATATATAGGAGGAGGCACCCCGTCGGTGCTTCCTTCTCATGTTTTGTCCGATATCGTGACCGGCGTGAACAATGCAGTATTCGGCAGCCAGCGTCATGATTACTCTGAATTCACGATGGAAGTCAATCCCGAAGACATTGTCGAAAAGGGTGATGGCTACGTGAAATCTTTATTGGACCTTGGAGTCAACCGTATCAGCATGGGAGTGCAGTCTTTCGATGACGATGTCCTACGATGGATGAACCGCAGGCATGATGCGGAACATGCGGAACAGGCATATTGGACGCTCCGCTCAAACGGCTTCCGGAATATCAGCATTGACCTTATATATGGTGTCGGCGGGTTGACCGACGAGGTCTGGGAGGCGACGGTTCATAAGGCTATCGGCTTGAGTCCCAGTCATATATCGGCGTATCAGCTCTCGATAGAGGAGGGAAGTGCATTGGCAATGCTGGCGGATTCGGGAAAATATCAGGAAGCATCGGAAGAAACTTGCAGACGCCAGTATGAGATGCTTTGCTGCCTTCTGACGGAGGCCGGCTATCACCATTATGAGGTGTCGAACTTCGCATACCCGGGTTTCGAGGCGCGTCACAACTCCGCATATTGGCGTCGTGTGCCGTACGTAGGACTCGGTGCAGGAGCGCATTCCGCACTCGCCGGTCCGGACGGGAAGGTCAATGTCCGCAAGTGGAACTCGGAGTCGGAAAGCTGTTATGTCGCTGAAAAAGAAATCCTTACAGAGGAAAACATGTTGATGGAGGCGGTGATGCTCGGGTTGAGGACCGATACCGGTGTCGATCCTGCGTGCCTTCCTCATGCGCCTATGTCAATGCTTTTGGATGAAGGTGCATTGGAATGGACCAGGGAAGGGAACCTGAGGATTCCGGAGGACCATTTTTTTGTATCGGATGAAATAATCAGAGAACTTGTTTGACATCTTCACGGGAGGAACGTTATGGAAAATATCTACGCAGAAAGAATCGGAGCAATCCGCAATTTCATGAAAGAAAGAGGCATTGACGCCATGGTGATCAGCGGCTCTGACCCTCATAGCAGCGAATATCCGGCTTCACGCTGGAAACAGGTGGAATGGGTGTGCGGCTTCACCGGTGAGGCGGGCGACGTGGTCATTACACTTGACCATGCAGGGCTCTGGACCGATACGAGATATTTCATCCAGGCTGTGGAACAACTCGCCGGAACTGGCGTGGAACTGCACAAGACCAGGATTCCGGGAGAAATACGTATTCCGGAATGGCTTGCCGAGGTGGCATTTCCTGACAGGCAGGGCTCCGTTACCGTAGCTGTGGACGGCCTTGCGCAGACAGTCGCTTCCGTGGATGCGATACGCGCTGCCTTCCGCCATGTGGGACGACATCCGGACGACGGCATTGACAGGGACAAGAGCTTCCGGATTGTGGATATGCCTGACGTTCTCGAGTTTCTGTGGAACGACAGGCCTTTCGTGCCGTCCACTCCGGTGATTACCCTTGGTGAAGACATAACTGGAGAATCCCGCAATTCACGCATTGAATGGCTGCGTTATTTTATTGACGGCAAGGACTGTGATGCCATTCTGATTACGGCATTGGACGAAATAGCGTGGCTTCTGAACGTCAGGGCTTCTGATGTGGAATATAATCCTGTCGTGATTTCCTATCTTCTCGTGACTTCAGGCAAGGTGGAGTGGTATGTGAAGAAGAATTATGGCGCTTCAGCCGACCCTGAGACGCGGTCAAGCTTTGCCGAACTGGAAGCTGACGGCATAACGCTGCTGCCTTATGACGATATCGGTCTGCTGTTCAATGACATGGCGGAGGATGGACTGAGGAGTATCTATGTGGATCCGTTGACATTGAACTATCACCTGGCCTCGCTGGCGGAGACTTTGCGCGGGAAAATCAAGGTCGTGACCGGGAAATCTCCTGTCCCTCTCCGGAAGGCGGTGAAAAACGAGGTGGAAATCGCCGGAATGAAGGAAGCGCACATGGAAGACGGCCTTGCGATGGAGAAATTCCTTTACTGGCTGGACATGGAAATGGCATTAGGAAACATTGTCACTGAATGGGATGCGGCCATGAAGCTGGATTCGCTCCGGGCTGAGATCCAGGGCGCCCGCGGGAACAGTTTCCAGACGATATCAGCGTACGGACCGGGCGCGGCACTTCCGCATTATGTCACTCCTCGCGAGGGGTCCCGAGTTCTTGAACCTCACGGACTTTATCTCTGTGATTCCGGCGGACAATACCTGTTCGGCACTACGGATATCACGCGCACCGTTCCGCTCGGACCTTGCACGGAGCTGGAAAAAGAGGACTATACTCTGGTGCTGAAAGGCCATATCGGCCTTGCTTCCGCCATTTTCCCTGCCGGCACATCAGGTTGTCAGATAGATTATGCGGCACGTGGACCGCTCTGGAAATACGAGCGTGATTTCGGACACGGCACAGGACACGGAATAGGCTTTTTCCTGAATGTCCATGAAGGCCCTCAGGAAATCAGGCACAATTTCAATTCCCAGCCGCTTCTCCCGGGGATGATAACGTCCGATGAACCGGGTATTTACAGGGAAGGTATGCACGGCGTAAGACACGAAAGCCTGCTCCTCTGCGTGGATGCCGGTTCCAATGAATTCGGTTCGTGGCTGTGTTTCGAGAACTTGACGCTCTGCCACATCGATACATCGGCAGTGGTCCGCGACCTGCTTACAGATGAAGAGACTGCCTGGCTCAATGCTTATAACGAGCACGTTTACAGGACCTTGTCTCCTCGTCTGCCATATAATGTCGCGCAATGGTTGCGTGGACGCACCTTGCCGGTGTAAAAATCACAAAAAGAGTTTCTGTTTCAGGGCACGGATGCCGTAGAGGACGATTCTGTCGAACGGGATGTTTCCGGAGACATATTTCAGCCCCGAGGCGATGAGCCCTGCAGCAGAGTACGACTCGCGTACGTCGTCCCATCTTTCCAGCACCTCCTTGCCCTTCCGTTCGACGCGGGCGGACACTTTCCTGCGTGCCGCATCCAGTTCCCCGATGTTCCTGATATCGGTGTACTTCATCGCGCACCTCCTTCTTCATCGAAGAACAAATTTATGAACATGCGTACGAAACCATTGAGAAACAGCTTCTTGCGCAGCAGGAACAATATGACCATAATCAGCAGGAACACGCCTGCGACAATGAACGCCCCCGCTGCATAGCTCCCGACAAGGTCGCCCAGCAACAGGACGCCGCCGAAAGCCGCAGCCATCAGCACAATGCTTCCGAGGCTGAGGAAAAGCGTCGCCAGAAGTATCTGGTTCAATGTTATCGAGAGTCCTTTCGCAGTCCTCAGCTTGACTTCGTCCACTTTCAGGTCAATGTATTCCGCGGCACTTTTCGCGAAATCTTCTGCTGGTCTTGTGAATCGGCTGTCCATCAGGCCTCCTCGAACTGGTCATCGATATCTTCTTCTTTGGCAAGCGCCCTTTCTAGCCTGTCCAGCTGGTCCAGCAGCTTGGCTCTTGCCTCTTCCTTCATTTCGCTGCCCTCTTCACGGATTATCTCTTTGAGGTCATCAAGGTCCTGCTTCATCTTTGCAGCCTTGTTTTTTGCGTAAGCGTATGCTTCAGAGGCCTTTTCTTTTGCCATGTCATATCCGTCCTGTGCGGCTTCCTTTATTTTGCGGCGTGTGACTTCGCCCTTTTCCGGCGCGAAAAGAATACCGAGCGTTGCACCTATTGCAGCTCCTGCAATGAAGGTTATCAATGAATCATTTCTCATTTTTAGTGTCAATGCGGTTTTATCGGAAGACCGTAACGGTCATGCCGTCACCGCATTCCGTGTAAAGATAGCAAATTTCCGGCAAAAAAATACAGGCGGACAACTTACGCTGACCGCCTGCAATATCTTATTTCCCCGGATTACGCTGCCAGAATACCGTTGGCGTGGAGGAATGCGTTGACTGCTACTGTGGTGAATATCACCCAGATGATTGTAGCTACGATGATGCCGAATACCTTGAGTCTCTTCATCCAAACCTGATTGTCCCAGCCCACGGTCTGGAACATGCTCCAGAAGCCATGGCAGAGGTGGAACCATACTGCGCAGAACCATGCGATGTAGATGATCAGTACCCAGATGTTTCCGAAGGTCTGCTCGAGAAGCATGTAAGGGTTCTCAGCTTCGCTTCCGCAGAATTCGAGGAGCTGCATCTTGGCCCAGAAGTGTGTGAGGTGGAAGAACAGGATACCGAGAATGATGATTCCGAGTACGAACATGTTCTTTGCCGACCATGAATCAGCCTTGGCCTTGCTCGCTACCTCGTAACGCTTGTAGCCGCCACGTGCCTTTACGTTGTACCATGTGAGGTAGCATCCGTAGATGATGTGCACGATGATGCCGAGTGCAAGAACAGGCACCATAATGGTTACGATTGGCAGTGCCATGAAATCGCATCCAAGCTGGAAGAGACCGTCATAAGCGTCCCAGCCACCTGTGAATGAATCGATCACTGAAAAGAAATTGATAGTACCATGCAGCAGGAGGAACACTACAAGGAATGCTCCGCTGACAGCCTGGATGAACTTTCTCCCGATGGAGTAGTGGAATGCGTTCGCCATTAGTTAAGAAGCTGTTTAAATTTTTTTACTTCGAGATTTCCGGCACTCTGACTGGTCAGCTGAGCCTCCATCTCCTGATTGCGTAGGCAAAGATAGGGCGTTTCTTGCAAGTTTCATAATATTTCGATAAATTTGTTTCCTGAAGATTCCTTTTGAATAAATCATTGATAATTATGTACAAGAGAGTTTTGTTGAAATTAAGCGGTGAAAGTCTTGGCGGTCACGAGGGTAAAGGCCTTGATACTGCGAGCCTTCAGGCTTATGCGGAGGAGATTGCGGCAGCGGCGAAGGCCGGTCTGCAGATTGCCATCGTGAACGGAGGCGGAAATATTTTCCGCGGACTCCAGGGCGTAGGAAAAGGGTTTGACCGTGTGGACGGGGATAAGATGGGCATGCTTGCGACCGTCATCAATTCTCTCGCATTGTCAATGTTCATCAAGGAGCAGGGCGTGAATGCGCAGGTGTTTACGGCTACTCCGATGGAACCGGTTGCCAAATATTATATGAGGGATGATGCCGTGAAGGTGATGGAAGAGGGAGGAGTCGCCCTCATTGCCGGAGGCACCGGAAATCCTTTCTTCACGACTGATTCGGGGGCTGCCCTGCGCGCGCTTGAAATCGGAGCGGATGCGCTGCTGAAGGGAACCCGCGTGGACGGCGTCTATACTGCTGACCCTGAGAAGGATCCGAAGGCCGTGAAATATGATGAACTCACATTCGACCAGGCCATCAGCGGACATCTGAAGGTCATGGACCAGACCGCATTCGCACTCTGCAGCGAAGGCAATATGCCTATCATTGTCTTCGACATGAATTGCAAAGGTAACCTTACCCGTCTCCTGAATGGGGAGAAAGTAGGTACACTCGTACACGTATAATCTTAATAATCAATACTATGCTACCAAAAGTAAATGAGATTGTCACTGCTGCTGACAAGAAAATGAAAGAGGCTGTGAACTTCCTCGAAGAAGATCTCAAGACATATCGCGTGGGCAAGGCGAACCCATCTATCCTCAATAATGTCGTAGTGGACTATTATGGTTCTGCTACTCCGGTTCCACAGGTCGCTTCCGTAACTGCTCCTGATGCCAAGACTATCCTTATCCAGCCTTGGGAGAAGAGCATGATCCAGAAAATTGAGAAGGCCATCATGGATGCCAACATCGGACTTACTCCGCAGAACAACGGCGAACAGATCCGTTGCAACATTCCGCCGCTTACCGAGGAGCGCAGAAAGGAACTTATAAAGAAAGCCAGGACTGCCGGTGAGAATTCCAAGGTCGTTGTCCGCAATGCGCGTCGTGACGCTGTGGATCTCCTGAAGAAGGCCCAGAAGAATGACGGTCTTCCTGAGGATGCACAGAAGGAAGGCGAGGACGAGGTGCAGAAAGTTACTGACAAGAATGTCAAGGAAATCGACGCTCTCATCGCTGCCAAGGAAAAAGATATCATGACGGTATAGTTTTTTTGTTTCCGAATAACTATATTTGCCACTGTTATGATTGGACAGACACGATATTATTACTCCTATTCTTACTTTTATCAGAAATGATGAAAGTCCGGGAGGCGTGTCATAGAGTTTGAATCGAATATAGGTAAATGATATTCAGGCTGCCCGGATGTGTTCGGGCAGCCTTTTTTGCATTTGTATGCGAAGAATCGGCAAGTCGGAAACTTGCCAAAATATAAAACGGACGATGATTATAAAACCTGCAATGCGGACGCAAGCCGTCCGCGAGTACTATTTCTCCAGAAAATTGAAGGAGATAGGGAGGATGAACCAGGAACGCGAAAGAACCGGTCATCCCGCTGTGATCAATCTTGGAATCGGAGCCCCGGACGGGATGCCGCCTGCCGCTGCCATTGATGAATTATGCCGCACGGCGGCTGAACCAGGAAACCATGCTTATCAGAGCTATGTGGGCATTCCTGCATTGCGTAAAGCATTCGCTGACTGGTATTCGCGGTATTATGGAGTGGTGCTGGACCCTGATTGTGAGATTCAGCCGCTGTTCGGATCCAAGGAGGGCATCCTCCTGATCAGCCTTGCTTTCGTCGACCCCGGCGACAAGGTTCTGGTGCCCGACCCGGGCTATCCGACTTACACTTCGGCGTCAATGCTCGCGGGCGCAGACATTGTCAAGTATGATTTGAAGGCCGAAAACGGCTGGCTGCCGGATTTCGATGCTCTGGAGTCAATGGACCTCTCCGGAGTCAAGATAATGTGGACCAATTATCCGAACATGCCGACCGGCGCGAAGGCGACACCGGAGCTCTACGGCAGGATCGTGGACTTCGGGAAGCGGCATAACATATTGATTGTCAATGACAATCCATATAGTTTCATTCTCAATGATTCGCCGTTGTCCATATTGGCGTCCGAAGGGGCGAAAGATTGCTGCATGGAACTGAATTCACTTTCCAAGGCCCATAACATGTCGGGATGGCGCATCGGTATGCTTGCCGGAAACAGGGAACTGGTTTCGGAGGTGCTGAAAGTGAAGAGCCAGATGGATTCCGGAATGTTCAAGCCGATGCAGCTGGCTGCAGTCCAGGCACTTGCCCAGGGCCCTGAATGGTTCCGTGAACTAAATGCCGGATATGCTGAACGTAAAGTGGCTGCCGGACGGATTTTTGACCTGTTGGGAGTGGAATACGACCATGATTCCAGCGGACTTTTCCTGTGGGGACATGTGCGTGAGGACAATGCTTTCCTTACGGACGACGGTTCTGCGAGTCTGGGCGAAAGGCTCTCTGACAGACTGCTTTACAATGCCGGTGTGTTTATAACTCCGGGCTTCATTTTCGGAGAGAACGGAAGAGATTATGTGAGGATATCGCTTTGCGCGAAGACCGAAGTCCTTGCGGAAGCGGAGAACCGGATAAAAGGCTTGTAAATAATGAAAATTATCAGTAATATGGCGAATGACGGACAAATGGAAAAAGCCTTGAAAAAGCCTGTGGTGGCAGTCGTTGGACTCGGTCTTATCGGCGGCTCCATGGCGATAGACCTGAAAAGACGCGGCTTCACCGACCATGTGATCGGCGTCGAAAATGACAAGGTCAATGCTGCCGCGGCAGAGAAAATAGGTCTGGCGGATGAAGTGGTGCCGCTGGAAGATGCTGTGAAACAGGCAGATATAATAATCATTGCGGTTCCTGTAGGGGCGGCGGTGAAGATGCTTCCTGAAATCCTTGACATGTTCAGGGGAACCGGAGGCAGCGACAAGATAGTCATTGACACCTGCTCTACCAAGGGTCAGATTGTCAGGAGTGTACATTATCATCCGCTGAGGGCACGTTACGTGGCGACTCATCCGATGGCCGGAACGGAATATTCCGGACCTTGGACTGCGATGCCTGGTCTTTTTGACGGAAGAGCATGCATCTTTGCAAATAGCGAGGAATCGGATCCGAAGGCGGTTGCGACAATAGAGAACTTGTATGGCGTCCTGAATATGCGGCCCATATACATGAATGCGGACAGCCACGATGTGCATACGGCGTATGTCTCTCATATATCGCATGTTACATCCTTCGCCCTGGCATTGACGGTCCTGGACAAGGAAAAGGACGAGAAGCATATTTTCGACCTGGCATCAGGCGGGTTCTCCTCCACGGTGCGTCTGGCGAAGAGCAATGCTGACATGTGGGTGCCGATCCTGTCCCAGAACAGGGACAATGTCCTGCAGGTCATTGATACCTACATTGACAAGATGCGTGAGTTCCGCGATGCGATTGCCGATTACGACCAGAACCGCATCCGCGGGCTGATAAACGACGCGAACAGAATTAAGAAGATTATAAGATAATACATTAATACATTGATAATATGGAAACTAAACTAGATATTTTACCGGTGGAGAAATGGGGACTTTTCCCCGAGGGGCAGCGCCCGCTGCTCATTGCCGGACCATGCAGCGCTGAATCGGAAGTACAGGTAATGCAGACCGCGCGCGGACTTAAAGCTGCCGGGGTCAATGTCTTCCGTGCCGGAATTTGGAAACCGCGTACCCATCCGAACAATTTCGAGGGAATCGGAACTCCCGGCCTGAAATGGCTCCAGAGGGTCAAGAATGAACTTGGAATGAAAGTGGCTACCGAGGTCGCCAGCGAGAAACATATCTTCGACTGCCTGAAATTCGGAGTGGATATGGTATGGATCGGCGCGAGGACTACCGCGAATCCGTTCCTCGTTCAGGAAATCGCTGATGCATTGAAAGATACCGATATTCCGGTATTGGTGAAAAATCCGGTGAACCCTGACATTGACCTTTGGATAGGAGCATTGGAACGGCTGAACCAGGCGGGCATCAGGAAACTTGGAGTGATTCATCGCGGCTTTTCCACCAGTGAGAAAATCCAGTACCGCAACCTTCCGGGCTGGCAGCTGGCGGTGGAGATGCGTACCCGGTATCCGGAGATGCCTTTCTTCGCTGATCCGAGCCACATGGGAGGTGCGAGGAAGTATCTCAATGAATTGTCACAGAGGGCATTGGATCTTGGTCTTGATGGCCTGATGATAGAATCGCATTGCGACCCTTCCTGTGCGATGAGTGATGCCGGCCAGCAGGTTACGCCAGAGGATTTCGCAAAATTGATAGGTGGCCTGAAGGTGAGGGAAGCGGATTCTGACAGTCCGGAATACAAGGAAAACATTGACCAGCTCAGGGCTCAAATTGATATCATCGACGAGAATCTGCTGTACATCCTCAGTACCCGTATGAATGTCAGCCGCAGTATCGGCCGCTATAAGAAAGAACACAATATCGCCATTCTGCAGACGTCCAGATGGGATGCAGTGCTGTCACAGATGATAGAAAAAGCTAAAGAATATGGTCTGTCGGCGGAGTTCGTCTCGACGGTCTTCAATGCAATCCATGAAGAGTCGGTGCAGGAGCAGAACAAGATTCTATCTGAAGGAGTCCAAAGCTCCGAGTAGTGTCTTCTCGAACACTTCCTTCTCGTAATCTGACAGGAAATCTACTTCAATCGGTGTCTGGAACATCTTCTTCTGAAGAGTTTCAGGCATTTTTTTGTAGTTTCTCAGTCTCTGGCTGTCCTTCTCCGTGGTAGCGATGAGTGCAGTCGGCCATTTGTTGGTCGCGCCCGTTATCCTGCTGATATCCAATGCCGTATATTTGTGGTGGTCATTGAATTTGAAATGCTTGACGATGTCGTAGGAGTCGCTGAGATACCTTCTGAGCGGTGTGTCGGAAGCTATGCCGGACACCAGAATCAGTTTATGTGAATAGATATATCTCTTGTCCTCGTTTTCGAAAACCGGCTCCAGCGGGCAGTAGTTGATGGTCGTGAAAAGCACGGTCATCTTCTTTCCGTTGCTTGCCGTGCCCTGACAAGTCTCCAAGTCATAACCGGTGATTCCCAATGACTTGACCCACTCTACCTTTTCCCAGTTTTCCATGAAGGTCGGGCATTTCGACACGATGATGATGTTCGCGTGGAGCAGTCTTTCCGGTAAATCTCTCAGGCGCCCGAACGGAAGCAGGCAGTCATTGCAGGGAGGGCGGTTGTAATCCACCAGGACAATGTTGAATGATGCTTGCAGGGATCGGTACTGGAAAGCGTCGTCCAAGACGATGAGGTCGGGTGACTGAAGGTCCTTGTGGACACATTTCCTGGCTTTTTTCAGTGTGGCCAATTTTTCCGGATGCAGAAGGAAATCGCAGCCCTCGACCCTCGTACGGTCCACAGCAACAGTGATTTCCGGGAATTTTCTTTTTATCTGGAGAGGCTCGTCGCCCGCGAATGCGGCAGAGTCATCTGTAAGAATCTGCTGGAATCCGCTGCTCTTGCGCTTGTGGCCCCTGGACAATACGGCAATGTGTTTGTCCTTCCATTTTTCGCTTGAAAGCAATGTGCGGAGTATCATTTCCGTATGCGGTGTCTTTCCTGTTCCGCCTGCTGCAATGTTCCCCACGCAGATGGTGGGAGCCTTGCAGGTATGCACCTTGAACACCCCATGGTCGTACAGGGCGTGCCTTATTTTCAAGGTCAAATAATATGGTGCTAAAATTACTCTTTCAAGCATAACGCGCAAATATAGTGAAAATATGCTGAAAAGCTAGAATTATTTGCGTTTTGAATGTTATTTACAACCCGTAAACGCTGGAAGTTTCATTTAACGGACAATTTCCCCACCTTTCTGAAATATAATCCAGCAATGCGTCCACTTCTTCAGCCGTCGGAGCCGTCACCAGTTTCACCCTGGTCTCCTTGAAGTCCGGCAGACCCTTGAAGTAGCAGGCCAGGTGTCGCCTCATCTCCAATATCCCCGTAACAGGTCCTTTCAATGCGGTAGAGAGCGAGAGATGCCACTTTGCCAGGGCGACACGGTCATTGACACTCATTGGCGCAGCCTCCTCTCCGGTCTGGAGGAAGTGCTTGATTTCGTGGAAGATCCACGGATGGCCGAACGACGCGCGTCCCACCATTATGCCGTCGACGCCGAATCTGTCGAATGCGTCCTTGGCCTTTTGCGCCGAATTTATGTCGCCGTTGCCGATTATCGGGATGTGCATGCGCGGGTTTTCCTTTATCTTTCCGATCAATGTCCAGTCGGCCTCGCCCTTGTACATCTGACATCTGGTACGCCCGTGCACCGTCAATGCCTTGATGCCTGTATCTTGCAGCCTCTCAGCCAGTTCCACGATTATCTTCGAATCTTCGTCCCATCCGAGCCGCGTCTTCACCGTCACAGGTTTGCGCACTGCTTCGACAATGCTCTTCGTAATCATCACCATCTTGTCCGGCTCGCGCATCATCCCCGAACCGGCGCCTCTGCCCGCAATCTTGCTGACAGGACATCCGAAGTTTATGTCAATGACATCGCATCCGTGTCCTCCGGCAATCTGGTCCGCATTGTCTGCCATTTTGGCTGCTTCCACCATGGCCTCGGGATTGTTTCCGTATATCTGGATTCCTATAGGTGCTTCATCATCAGATGTTTTCATCTTGGCGATTGCCTTGGCGGCGTCGCGGATCAGTCCGTCCGACGGGACGAATTCCGTATAAACCATATCTGCTCCGAACCGTTTGCAGACGATGCGGAACGATGCGTCAGTGACGTCTTCCATCGGTGCCAGCAGCACCGGTTTTTCTCCAAGGTCAATATCTCCGATTTTCATGCTTACTTATTCCTGTTTCCCGCGTCCGGTAAAATCGTTTTTTATCGGAAAATCACGGAATTCGACTGCAAAAATACAAAAATAGGCTTGAATTTTGCGGCAATGAACCCGGTCAAATTTTACAAAAACATTGATATGAAAGAAATAAAGACGATAGGCGTGCTTACGTCAGGCGGTGATGCGCCAGGTATGAACGCTTGTATCCGTGCGGTGACCAGAAGTGCCATTTACAACGGAATGAAGGTGATAGGTATCTATAGGGGTTACGAGGGCCTTCTGCATGGTGAATTCAAAGAGCTTACTACAGAGAGTGTCAGCAATACCATTCAGCGTGGCGGTACGATTCTCAAGACTGCCCGCAGCAAGGATTTCATGACACCGGAGGGCAGGAAGCAGGCGTATGACAATCTCGTGGCGAACGGAATCGACGCCCTCATCGTCATCGGCGGAAACGGTTCGCTTACAGGAGCCCAGGATCTCGCCCGTGAATATGATTTCCCTGTAATCGGCTTGCCGGGCACCATTGACAATGACCTTTACGGCACCGATTCCACAATCGGTTATGACACGGCTCTCAACACTATCGTGGAGTGCGTGGACAAGCTTCGTGACACTGCCACATCGCATGACCGTATCTTCTTCGTCGAGGTGATGGGCCGTGATGCAGGTTTCCTGGCTCAGAACAGTGCCATCGCTTCCGGTGCCGAGGCTGCGATCATCCCTGAAGACCAGACGGATGTGGACCAGCTGGAGCAGTTCATCAGCCGTGGATTCCGTAAGAGCAAGAACAGCAGTATCGTAATTGTTTCCGAGAGTCCCAAGGATGGCGGTGCAATGTATTACGCCGATCGTGTCCGCAAGGAGTATCCTCAGTATGATGTCCGCGTGACGATCCTCGGTCATCTCCAGCGTGGCGGTACCCCGAGTGCCTTCGACCGCATCCTTGCCAGCCGTCTCGGCTACGCCAGCATCGAGGCCATCAAGGAGGGTCAGCGCAATGTCATGGTAGGTATCAGCAATGACCAGATTACCTACGTCCCGATTGACCGCGCCGTCAAGAAAGACAAGCCGATCGACCGCGAGCTGATCAATGTCCTCGCCGTTTTGTCGATCTAGCTGTCAGCATCCCGACGTCGCATTTAGGCGTGCCCCGGGCGGGAATCGAAGAGCTGAACGGGTCTGAAATGGGCTGAACGGATTTGACATTGGCGACAGCTTATTATAGATTGGTTATCAATAAATTATATGTGATTTTGAGCCTGTTTCGATTCTAGTACGGGACTACGAATAATCATTATTTTTCAGCTAAGTCGCCAAAATGTCGCCAAAAATTTATTACCTTTGTGGCAATCTAAATGGTTGATTTATGGCGACTATTGAATATTCTCTGTCCAGTAAGAAGGACAAAACAACGGGAAAACAGGAGATTTTGGTCAGATTTTTCCATGGAAGGTTCAATCAGAGGGGAAAAACGAACTTATACGGACATTCTGACGATTGGGATCAGGACCGGCAACGGTTCGTGATTCCCAAGGTCCGTATGATGACCGAAGAGAAGCGGAAGGAGATCCAGAAGCTCCAGAATCTGAACTCCGAATTGGATGCGATATCCAGATTCCTGCTCGATGCCTTTGTCGCAGCAGGATCTGGAAAGGTTCCCCTACCCAATAAATGGGTAGCAGATAAGTTGCTCGATCGGACAATTGAGGAACTGGACATTCCAGCAGCAGAAGAGAACGACGAGGACGTTTCCGAAGAAGAGAAGCGTAATCTTCAGAAGGAGTTCTTCGATACGTTCGAGCATTTCGTATCCATCCAGAAGATTTCCATCTCCCGGATCCGTCACTACAATGTCATTATCCGTGCTTTGAAGCGCTTCGCCATCTATAGCGCCCAGGAGGTGAGCTTTACTACGCTGTCCTCGGATCTGCTCCGGAAGTTCTCCAAGTTCCTGGAGAATGAACACAAGTTTGTTGTGGAAGGCAAGGACGGAAAACCCAGCATCAAGGATCCCCTCTATAAAAAAGCCTACAAATCGGTCCCGGAATGCAGATTCCCAAAGCAGCGGGGCCAGAATTCCATCATCGGAACGATGTCCCGTCTCCACACTTTCGTCCGCTGGTCGATCAAGAGAGGCTACATGAACCGGGACCCCTACGATGATTATGTCATCGGCACGGCCATCTATGGCACTCCCTTCTATCTCACAAAGGAAGAACGGAACCAACTGTACCAGGCCAAATTCCCGGATAACCCCGGGCTGGATGTCCAGCGCGACATCTTCATCTTCCAGTGCTTTATCGGATGCCGCGTCGGCGACCTGATGAAGATGACCAAGGCCAATGTCATCAACGGCGCCATTGAATACGTTCCTAGGAAGACAAAGGAGGGCCGTCCCTATACGGTCCGAGTCCCTCTATCCCCAACAGCATTGGAAATTCTGGAGCGCTACAAGGACCAGCCCGACGGACGTCTTCTTCCCTTTATTTGTGAGCAGGACTACAATCGCGACATCAAGAAGATGATCAAGCTCGCCGGCATCGACCGCGTGGTGACGACGCTAAATACCATCACCCGCGAGGAGGAGAAACACCCCATCTGGGAAGTCGCCTCCTCCCACATGGCCCGCCGCGTCCTGGTTGGCAATTTATACAAAGAGGTCAAAGACCCCAATCTTATCGCCAAGATCTCCGGCCACGTCGAGAACTCCCGTGCCTTCAGTCGCTACCGCGACATCGACGAAGAGATGGCCAAGGAGGTTATCTTGAAGTTGGAATAGTTTCATTATCCAAAACCCTTAATAGCCGTGAATAAAATACTTATTGCGAGATCTAAACCTATTCTTCTTGATCTGGATAACTATTCAGAAGGGAAGTCAACAATAAAGGGGTATTAGATTAAAGACACCTATTCTTTCCCCAAAACAAAGGTCGACCATGGACAATATCAGATTATCGTTGAGAGCCCATTATTCGCGACGACTCTGATCTTAGTCGGCATCAAAATGCTATAAAAAGGATTGCACAACGATTAACAATTCTTTCGAAGTGTATCATCGGAGAAGCCCTTAATACTTCTCCATGGGAGACAGATGTCTTTACAAAAAAGATAGAGTTGATTGGTCAGATGCCCCTTGGATGGGAGTCAAACTATGATCTCGTTCAAAAAGAGTTGGATAAAAAGAAGCGGCTAACGATGCATGTTGAGGTGGAACCCCATCATTTTTGTAATCTCCCCGCGTCCCCTTTCAAAGATTATCTAGCTGCCTTTAAGGCTTTCCATCGCCTTAAAACAATTGAAAGAGATCTTCTACAAATACTAAATGATGCTGACCTCGTGTCTTTTACTGGTAGATACATGTTGCTGGGCAAAGCAATCGAAATGGTTGATTCAATGTTCCCATTTACAAATGGCGAGGATGATAGAATTCAGACAATCTTACCCGAATTACGTGAACAGTTTAAAGGGGTTACAATTAAAAAGCTAAGGGGACTAGCAAATACTAGAAGAGAAACGAGACACTATGTTCAACAATCAAACAAATCGTTAAGTCATCCAACGATGTCAGAAGAAGAACTGAAACTGTTCTATTCTATGACCAATCAATTATGTCTGAATATCCTCCGACGTTCATTGGGGCTCGGTTTAGTAAACTTCAGTACAGATTAAGCTTGTTCGCAATCCGTATCTTGCAGATTGGCAAATTATAGACGGTAAAGGCCCATTTCAAGGTATGGCTGAATCGTCGAAATGACTCTCATTCGTTTAGCATAGTCCATGAGCAGAGAGATGTTTCGTTCTCTTCGATGAAGGTAGTTGCTTAGGATTTCGACAGCTACGTCTATCCCTATTTTATTCCGGAACTTAATGGCATCGCACACGCACTTCTCGATGCAGAATATCTTTACTTTATGGTTGGCGATTACGACCTCTTCAACGCCCATTGAGCAGTATTTTTCTTCCCAATAACAGAGAATGATGTCCGTTATTTTGGGTGCTACGATCTTCCTATGTTTTTCGATAGCGATATAGAATCCGTTGGGGATCTGTGTCGTCAGGTTATAGTAGTTCCAAGCAGAATACAGACAGATCACACCTCCTGGAACAATCCGTTCTATGTCCATCATCATTGTTGTCTGTTCTTCTGGAAGAATATACACACCATTTTTAATCCTGATGATATTGCCGGAGTTTAGCTCTTTATTGATCCCATAGTACCCTCGGGGCACGCTCAGCTCACGCGTCCGTATCGTTCCTCCACGTGCAGAGATATCTTGTAGAAGATTTGTCACAGGGTGTATTGTTCGCAACAAATATACGGCTAATTATTGAAATAGCCGTAGTTTTTGTTCGTCCAGCACGAACATACTCTAAAGGGTGCAAGTCCCTAAACCGCCC
>OLXN01000144.1_pt1 | contig 65047 bp, 42 predicted proteins | sample 1674021 | NCBI WGS metagenome assembly OLXN01 (sample SAMEA103958137, study PRJEB25191) | human gut metagenome | biome: human-associated habitat [ENVO:00009003]; feature: intestine environment [ENVO:2100002]; material: feces | place: Germany | collected 2013/2015
GGGCGAGGGTCCACCCGTTCCCATCCCGAACACGGAAGTTAAGCTCGCTTCTGCCCACGATACTTGGCTGGAGACGGCCCGGAAAAATAGGTAGCGCCAACACAAGCGGACATCTTCGGATGTTCGCTTTTTTTCGCGCGTTTATGTAATTTTTTTGCCGGATTTCATAATTTGTTCAAAGTTTTTTCACCATTCCCAGAGATGGATCTGTATAATAGATAACTATGAAAAGTGTGCCTATCAGAGCTCTATCAAAACCGGGCATACTGCATCATGAGCGAATACAAATTACCAGACCGCTCAAATAGCGCGGAAAAGGTTGATTTTTTGTGCTGAACCTGCTATAATGAACGGACTTGTCAAAGGATAACCGGAAAAGGATTTTTGTTATGCTGAGAAGATTCAAATCGTCTGTTACCTTTTTAATGAAGCTGCTGGCCTTTCTGCTGTGTGCCGCCTGCTTTTTCGGCCTGTTCGGACTGGAATATTTCTTCCTTCTGCGCCCCAGCCGCACCCTGGGCGTCACGGCGGTGGCCTTTGTGGTGGTCTACATCCTGATGACCAAGGTCTACGGCGGCTTCGACATCGGAAAGCGTAAAAGCAAGCCCATCGTGTTCTCCATGGCCCTGACCCTGCTACTGACGGACCTGGTGACGCACTTCCTGCTGTGCATCATGAATACCACCGTCATCCACGGGGGACGCTTTGTATATGAGTGCCCGCTGCTGCTGCTGGCGGTCTATATGCTGCAGGTGGCCCTGGTGATCATCATGGCCTACGGCGGCAACGACCTGTACTTCAAGGTCAACAAGCCCCAGCGCTGCCTGATGGTGGCCCGCCGGGGCGAGTGCATCGAGGACCTGATCAAAAAAGTGGGCCGCTATAAAAAGCAGTACAACATCCAGCAGGTGGCCTGGCTGGACCAGCCGGACCTGCTGACCTGCGTGGACCACGCCGACGCCGTGTTCCTGTATGAGCTCTCCGTCCGGGAGCGCACCGACCTGGTGGAATACTGCTACCAGACCCGCAAGGACCTGTACTACAGCCTGGAGATGTCCGACGTGGTGGCCATGGCCGGGGAGCGGGTCATGTTCGACGACAAGACCATGATGTACTGCCCGGTCCGTGAACTGCGGTTCGAGGAGCGCATCGTCAAGCGTCTGGGGGATATCCTGGTGTCCGTGGTGGGCCTGGTGCTGACCTCCCCCATCCTGCTGGCAACGGCCCTGGCCATCCGCCTGGAGGACGGCGGCCCGGTGTTCTACCGCCAGAAGCGCGCCACCTACGGCGGCCGGGTGTTCGAGGTGTACAAATTCCGCTCCATGCGGGCCCAGGACGGCAGCATCCACGTCTCCGCCAAGAAGGATGACGACCGCATCACCAAGGTGGGCCACATCATCCGCAAATTCCGCATCGACGAGCTGCCCCAGCTGATCAACGTCCTGAAAAGCGACATGAGCATCGTGGGCCCCCGGCCCGAGATGCTGGAAAACGTGGAAAAATATACCGACGACCTGCCGGAGTTCCGCTATCGCCTGCGGGCGAAGGCGGGGCTCACCGGCCTTGCCCAGATTTACGGCAAATACAACACCTCGCCCCGGGACAAGCTCATCATGGACCTGGCCTATATCCAGCAGTACAGCGTCTGGCTGGACCTGAAGCTGATCCTGCGGACGGCTCTGGTATTGCTGACGCCGGAGGAGAGCACCGAGGCCTTCGAGGACAAGAAAACGGAGGAAAAAGCGTAATGCATACCACAAAGCGCGCTGTGCTGCTCAGCTGCTCCGACCACTATAACCACCGCCTCTATGTCATCGACGGCTACCTCAGGTCCCTGGGCTACGAGACGGTGTACTACAGCAGCGACTTTGACCACACCTCCAAAAAGGTGTTCCGCTGCACGGTCCCCGGCTGCCGCCAGATCCATGTGCGGCCCTATCAGAAAAACCTGTCCCTGTCCCGGATTTTGTCCCATCGGGACTTTGCCCGCCTGGTGTTCCAGGAGCTGGAGCAGGACCCCCCGGATGTGGTGGTGGCCCAGCTGCCCCCCAACTACCTGGCCCATTATGCCGCCCGCTTCAAGGCCCGGCACCCGGAAACCAGGCTGATCTTCGAGATTTTCGACATGTGGCCGGAGACCTTCCCCTCCGGCTCCATGAAGCGCCTGCTGGCCCTGCCCTTTTCCGTGTGGGCCGGTCTGCGGGATAAGAACCTCTCCGCCGCGGACCGGGTGATCCCCGAGTGCAGGCTGTTCTGCCGCAAGCTGGGTCTGCCGGAGGAAAACGCCATCTACCTGGCCTCCCGCCGCGACCCGAACCAGACGCCGGAGGCCCATCTGCGCTCTGACGGACTGGACCTGTGCTACCTGGGGGCCATCAATAACGTGGTGAACGTCGACGCCATCGCCGGCCTGACGGCCCAATTGGCCCGGCTGAAGCCCGTCACCGTCCATGTCATCGGCGACGGCGAGAAGTGCCCTCAGCTGCTCCAGGCCCTGCGTGACGCCGGGGCGGAGGTGGACTGGCTGGGCGTGGTGTTTGACGAGAGCCGGAAGCACGAGGTCATGAGCCGCTGCCACTTCGGCTTCAACCTGATGAAGCCCGACGTGTGCGTGGGCCTGACCATGAAGTCCGTGGACTATTTCCGCCACGACCTGCCCATTCTCAACAACATTCCCGCTGACACTGCCGAACTGGTGGATCGGGAACAGGTGGGCCTCAACGTGGGGGAGGACACGGCGGCCCAGGTGGCCGCCATGACGGTGGAGGACTGCCTGCGCATGCGTAAGAACGTCCGCCGAGTCTTTGACGAGAACTTTGACCTGCCGGTGGTGCAGGCCCGATATGCCGCCCTGCTGCAGGGCATTGTGTGAGGATACGACCGTGGAAAAACAGATATTGATCCTGCTGGCTGCCTACAAGGGCGGCCGGTTTATCCGGCCCATGGTGGACTCCATCCTGGCGCAGGACGTGGGGGGCTGGAGGCTGATCCTGTCGGACGACGGGGAGGATACCGCCCCCATTTTGCAGGAATACGCCGATAAATATCCGGATAAAATAACGCATTATCGTTCCGGCCGCCGGTTCGGCAGCGCCCAGAAGCACTTCATGCACCTGCTGGAGCAGTTCGGGGGCCAGGCCGACTACATCATGTTCAGCGACCAGGACGACGTGTGGCACCCGGACAAGGTGCGCCTGACCCTCCGGCTCATGGAGCAGGCGGAGACGGACCCGGCCCTGCCGGTGCTGGTCCACACGGACCTGCGGGTGGTGGACGGCCAGCTGCATGAGATGGACCCCTCCTTCCAGCACTATTCCGGCCTGGACGGCCATCGTCTGGCGCTGGAGCAGCTGCTGGTGCAGAATGTGGTCACCGGCTGCACCATGATGATCAACCGCTCCCTGGCCCGGCTTGCCTGCCGCCCGGTGGGGGAGGGGGATATGCTGATGCACGACTGGTGGCTGGCGCTGATCGCCGCCGCCATGGGCCGGGCCGTGTTCCTGGACCGCGCCACCATTGACTACCGCCAGCACGGCGGCAACGTGGTGGGGGCCAAGGATCCCCGCTCGGCGGGTTATGTGCTGCAGAAGCTCAAGGGCGGCGCGGTGCGCCGTTCCCTGGTGGATACGGCCCGGCAGGCCGGGGCCTTCCTCTCCTGCTATCGCCAGGAGCTGACCCCGGACCAGCAGGCCCTGCTGGCGGACTATGCCGCCGCCCCCGAAAAGGGAAAACTGGCCCGGCTGACTCTTTACCGGCGGCGGGGCCTGTGGAAGTACGGCCTGAACCGCCGTATCGGACAAATTCTTTGGTGGTGAATCTTTTGCAAAATCGAATCCTTAACATAACGGAGGAGTTCCGGCGGGGTACCTTTACCCAGCGGTGCAGCCAGCTCTCCTTCGGAATCTTGTGCCTGTTCCTGCTGGAGTGCAGCATCACCGGCGGCGGCCGGTACTGGGAAGTGGGCCCCGTCAGCATCCGCATTCTGCTGGGGGGCCTGGCCGCTGTTCTGGCCCTGCCGGAGCTTTTCCGGCATCTGGGCGCATACCTGAAAAAGCCCGCCGTCTGGCTGACCCTGGCCTTCGTGGCCTGGCTGGCCTTCTGCGCCTGGCGGGGCGTCCGGGCGGAAAACCGCATGGACGTGCTGCTGACGGACATCAAGGGCTTCATGTGGCTGTTCCTGGTGCCTGTGCTGGTGGCCGTGGTCCGGTCCCGTGACCGGCTGCGGACTCTGCTGAGCTGGGTGCTGGCGGGGGCGCTGATCCAGGCGGCCCTGATCTTGGCGGTGAACGCCGCCGTGGTGCTGATGGACGACCCTGCCCCTCTGTGCCGGTGGCTGAACGAGCACACCGTAGGCATCGTGGACGTGGTGTCGGCGCGGCTGGTCCGTGTATTCTTCAAAAGCAGCCCCTATATGATCGTGGGCTGTGTGGTGGCCCTGTTCCGTCAGGCCCGGGCCCCCAAGCTCCGCTGGCGCTATGTGCTGGCGGTGGCCCTGCTGTTCAACGCCCTGCTGTTGAGCTATACCCGCTCCCTGTACGGAGCTTTGGGGCTGACGGCCCTGGTCAGCATCATCGCGGTGCTGGTGCTGTGCCCGGAGGGCCGCAAGCGGACGCTGGCGTTTCTGCTGGCTGCCGTGGTGTGCTTCGGCGTGCTGGTCACGGTGCAGGAGTTTGCCCTGGAGGGCAGCTATCTGAGCTTTGCCGTGTCCCGCACCATCGGCAGAGAGGTTCCCACCTCCTGGGCCTCCCAGCTGCGGTCCCAGCTTCGGGGCGAGGACCCCGGCGATTCCCCCGACGACGGCGAGATGGACAGCCAGCGCTCCTATATCGAGGTCACCGAGAAGTCCGACCAGCTGCGGCAGGAGACCAAGGACAGCCTGAATGTCTACATTCAGCGCAGTCCCATCATCGGCTGCGGCCTGGGCGCGTCGGCGGCCAACCGCGACAAGGGCGTGGACGAGTATTTCTATCTGGACATGCTGGCCCGGACGGGTGTCGTGGGCCTGCTGCTGTACATGCTGCCTTTTGGCTATGTGGTGGTCTGGTGCCTGCGGCGGCGGGAGCTGCTGCGGGAGTGCCCGGAGGGGGCGGCCGTGGTCTGCGGCCTGTGCACCTTCTGGATCGTCACCTGGTTCAACCCCTGGATGAACGCTGTGCTGGGCATCGCCTGGTACGCCGTCACCCTGTCGGTGCCCACGGCTTTAGAGGAGCACAGCATCTGAATCCCACGCAACAGGAGATGTTTTCCCCATGGCGAATGAATCAAGCGGAAAAAAAGCCCTGAAGGCCGGACTTGGCTACACGGTGGGCAATATGCTGGTGAAGGGCCTGTCCTTCCTGGCCATCCCCCTGTTTGCCCGGCTGATGACCGTGGAGGACTTCGGCATTTACAGCACCTTCAGCTCCTATGTCATGATCATGACGGTGCTGGCGGGCTTCACCCTGCACACCAGCGTCCGCAACGCGAAGCTGGATTATGTGGACCTCACCGGTTCCTACTGCTCCTCCGTGACCCTGCTGGTCATCGGCAATTCCCTGCTGCTGCTGGCATTGAGTCTGGTGTTTGCCGCGCCGCTGGCCCGGTCCCTGAGCCTGGAGCAGCCGTATCTTCCGGCGCTGATCGTGCTGGAGAGCTTCGGCATGGCCATGCTGACCTTCTACAACTCCGTCCTTTCAGTGGACTATAAGTATAAGGAGTACCTGGTACTGAGCCTGGTGTATGCCGTGGCCGGCATCGGCGGCTCCGTGCTGCTGATCCTGACCCTCTGCCGGGGCCAGGGATACCTGGGCCGCATCCTGGGCACCCTGATCCCTGCGGTGCTGGTGGGCATCTATGTGGTGTTCCGCCTGTGGCGGAAGGACCGCCCCCGCATCAGCCGGGAATACTGGCGCTACGGCATGGCCATCAGCCTGCCCACGGTGCCCCACGGCCTGAGCCAGTTGCTGCTGAACCAGTTTGACCGCATCATGATCAAGTCCATCATCGGCAGCACCGAGGCCGGGCTTTACAGCTTTGCCTACAACGTGGGCATGATCTTCCAGGTGATCACCAATTCCATGGACACCGCCTGGGCGCCCTGGTTCTTTGAAAAGATGAAGGCCAAGGAGTATCCGGCCATTCGCCGGGCCGCCTCGGCCTATGTGATCTTTGTGTCCATCGGGGCCATGGCCCTGGCACTGATCTCTCCGGAGGTCATCCTCATTGCCGGCGGCTCCAAATACAGCGACAGCCGCTACGTGACCATGCCCATCGTGCTGTCCATGTACTACGCGTTTTTGTATACCCTGCCCTCATCGGTGGAGTATTACTATAAGAAAACCAAGCTCATCGCCCTGGGCACCATGCTGGCGGCGGGTATGAACATTCTGCTCAACGCCGTGTTCATTCCGGCCTTCGGCTATGTGGCGGCGGCCTATACCACCGTGGCCTGCTACCTGCTGTATTACCTGCTGCATGTGGCCCTGTCCTGGTGGGTCCACAAGGGCATGGTGTATGATATCCTCCAGCAGTTCCTCTGGCTGGGGATCGTGTCGGTGGTGTCGCTGGTGACGGTGGCCCTGACGGACCTGTTTTGGGTCCGGATGGGACTGCTGGCGGCCCTTCTGGGCGTATGCCTGCTGTGGGCTCTCCGCCACCGGGACCAGGTGGCCCGGACCCTTGCGGTGTTCCGCCGGAAATCGGCCTGAAATCGGGACAAAATCCGGGCAAAAGCGGGATATCCCGCTGCGTATCGGGACAGAAATAGACAGATAAAGACGAAATATCGGATAGGAGTGAGATAAGTGGAGGAACTGACACTGCGGCAAATGCAGGAGGGAGCTCTGAACATTCTCAAGAAATTGGACGGCATCTGCCGGGAGCAGGGACTGCGATACTTCCTGTTCTATGGTACCCTCATCGGGGCCATCCGCCACAAGGGCTTCATTCCCTGGGATGACGACCTGGACGTGGCCATGCCCCGGCCGGACTTTGACAAGCTGGTGGCATACTGCCGCCGGCACCGGCAGGAGCTTCAGCCCATGCAGCTGATGACCGTGGACGACAAACCCCAGTATGTGTACCCCATCGCCCGGTTCAGCGACACCCGCTACCGGGTGAAGTACCAGGGCATCCGGGATTACGGCCTGGGCCTGTTTGTGGACATTTATCCCCTGGACGGCTGCGGTGACACGGAGGAGGAGGCCAGGGCCTGGGTGCAGCAGCCCATGCGGGACGTGAAATTCATCAACTGCTGCGCCGCCGAAAAGTTCACCCCCAGCCGCCGGGGCTGGCTCCACACCCCCGCCAAGCTGGCGGGCTTTGCCTGGGCCCGGCTCCACGGAAGCGCCCATTACATCCACCGCATCGAGGCCTGGGCCCGGCAGAAGGACTATGAGAAGTGCCGCTATGTGGGCTGCACCGTGTGGGATACCAACTGGAACATCGTGTACCCGCGGGAGGACCTGGAAAAAACCGTGTACGTCCCCTTTGAGGACGGGGAGTTCCCCATTCCCGCCGGATATGACCGGGTGCTGCGCCATACCTATGGCGATTACATGACGCCACCGCCGCCGGAACAGCGGATCGGGCAGCATTTTTACACCGTATGGCCCAAGGAACAAGGGGCCGCGGAGGAACATAAGGAAGGAGCCATCTCATGAAAGGTATCGTTTTGGCCGGCGGAGCCGGCACGCGCCTGTATCCCCTGACCATGGTCACCAGCAAGCAGCTGCTGCCGGTGTATGACAAGCCCATGATCTACTATCCGCTGTCTACCCTGATGCTGGCGGGGATCCGGGATATCCTCATCATCTCCACCCCCACGGACCTGCCCAATTTTGAGCGCCTGTTGGGGGATGGCAGCCAGTTCGGCATTCATCTGAGCTACAAGGTGCAGCCCTCTCCCGACGGCCTGGCTCAGGCATTTCTGCTGGGCGAGGAGTTCATCGGCGACGACTGCTGCGCCATGGTGCTGGGTGACAACATTTTCTACGGCAGCGGCTTCCGGGCCCGCCTGAAGCAGGCGGCGGCGGATGCGCAGCAGGGCCGGGCCAGCATTTTCGGCTATTACGTCAATGACCCCGAGCGCTTCGGTATTGTGGAGTTCGACGAGAACGGCAAGGTCATCTCCGTGGAGGAGAAGCCCCAGCACCCCAAGAGCAACTACTGCATCACGGGCCTGTATTTCTATGACAACCGGGTGGTGGACATGGCCAAGCGGGTGAAGCCCAGCGCCCGGGGCGAGCTGGAGATCACCGACCTGAACCGCTTCTATCTGGAGGACGGCACCCTGAACGTGCAGCTGCTGGGCCGGGGCTATGCCTGGCTGGACACCGGCACCATGGACTCCCTGGTGGATGCGGCGGACTTTGTGCGCACCATCGAGACCCGCCAGGGCTCCCAGATCGCGGCCCTGGAGGAGATCGCCTTCAACGAGGGCTGGATCGACCGGGAGACCCTGCTCCAGTCCGCCCAGCGCTATGGCAAGTCCCCCTACGGCCAGCATCTGATGCACGTGGCTGAGGGCAAAATTCGTTATTGATAGGTGGCCTGTATGAAAATTCTGGATACGAAAATTCCTGAGGTAAAGATCATCGAGCCGGACGTGTTCGGCGATCACCGGGGCTGGTTCATGGAGACCTGGTCCCTGCCCAAGTATGAAGCCCTGCACTTCAACAGCATGCAGGACAACGAGAGCTTCACCGCCAAGAAGGGGACCCTGCGGGGCATCCACTTCCAGCAGGACCCCATGGCCCAGGCCAAGATCGTCCGGGTGGTGCGGGGCGCCGTGATGGACGTGGCGGTGGACCTGCGGAAGGGGTCCCCCACCTATCTGCAGTGGGTATCCGTGGAGCTCAGCGCCGAGAATAAGCGCCAGTTCTACATTCCCCGGGGCTTCGGCCACGGGTTCGTGACCCTGACGGACGACGTGGACTTCTGCTATAAGGCGGACAACCTGTACGACCACCCCAGCGACCGGTCCATCCGCTTCGACGACCCCGCCATCGGCGTGGACTGGGGCGTGACGGACCCCATTCTGTCCGACAAGGACAAAAACGCCCCCCTGCTGGCGGACAGCGACTGCAACTTCGTGTACGGAAAGGACGAGTGAGCCATGACCATTATCGTTACCGGCGGCGCCGGCTTTATCGGCAGCAACTTTGTGTTCCATATGCTCAAGGAGCACCCCGACTACCGCATCGTGTGCCTGGACAAGCTGACCTACGCGGGGAACCTGTCCACCCTGGCTCCTGTGATGGACAACCCCCACTTCCGCTTCGTGAAGGCGGATATCTGCGACCGGGAGGCCGTTTACAAGCTGTTTGAGGAGGAGCACCCCGACATGGTGGTGAACTTCGCCGCCGAGAGCCATGTGGACCGCTCCATCGAGGACCCCGGTGTGTTTTTGCAGACCAACATCATCGGCACCGCCACCATGATGGACGCCTGCCGCAAGTACGGCATCCAGCGCTATCACCAGGTGTCCACCGACGAGGTGTACGGCGACCTGCCCCTGGACCGGCCCGACCTGTTCTTTACCGAGGAGACGCCTATCCACACCTCCAGCCCCTACTCCAGCTCCAAGGCTGCCGCCGACCTGCTGGTGCAGGCGTATCACCGGACCTATGGCCTGCCTGTTACCATCAGCCGCTGCTCCAACAACTACGGGCCCTATCACTTCCCGGAGAAGCTGATCCCCCTGATGATCGCCAACGCCCTGAACGACAAGCCCCTGCCGGTGTACGGCGAGGGCCTCAACGTCCGGGACTGGCTGTATGTGGAGGATCACTGCCGGGCCATCGACCTGATCATCCATAAGGGCCGGGTCGGCGAGGTGTACAACGTGGGCGGCCACAACGAGATGCGCAACATCGACATTGTGAAGCTGATCTGCAAGGAGCTGGGCAAGCCCGAGAGCCTCATCGTCCATGTGGCGGACCGGAAGGGCCACGATATGCGCTATGCCATCGACCCCACCAAGATCCACAACGAGCTGGGCTGGCTGCCGGAGACCAAGTTCGCCGACGGCATCAAAAAGACCATCGACTGGTACCTGAATCACCGGGAGTGGTGGGAGACCATCATCTCCGGCGAGTATCAGGACTATTACGAGAAAATGTACGGCAATCGCTGAGCCATGGAGCAGCAGGCAGTAGAAGTCCGGATGGGGCAGACGCACCTGGGCTTTGTGGACGCGGCAAAGGGCCTGGGCATGCTGGCCATCATCTGGGGCCACATGGACTACCTGTGGAGCACCAGCTCCGTATGGTTTTCCTCCTTCAAGATCGCTGTGTTCTATGTGGTGGTGGGCCTGCTGAAGGCATACCGCTATGGGGAGCGGGGCCAGAGGGATTCCTGTGCACGGGTGATGAAAAAACGCTGGTATTCCCTGGTGATCCCCTATGGCGTGTTTTCGGCTCTGGCGATTCTGGCGCACCTGGCTTTTCTCACCATACACGGCGGCAGCAGACTGGCGGCCCTGAAGGGGGACGTGATCCTGACGGTGACGCTGCGGGGTGTTGCCACCCTGTGGTTTCTGCCTACGCTGCTGATCGCCGAGCTGCTGTTTGCGGCGGTGCGGCCGGAGGGCTGGTCTGCCGCCAAGCGCATACTGGTGTGTGTCCTGGCGCCGGCTATCCTGTGCGTCATCGGCTATTTCTATCAGGGAATGGATATTCCCGGGGCGGATCGCCTGTGGGTGCAGGTGGTGCGCAACCTGTTTATTGTTCTGGCCAAGAGCGTCAGCGGCTTTTGGTTCATGCTGTGCGGGTATCTGCTTTACCGGCGGGGGAAGCCGCAGCGGCTGGGAAGGCTGCCGGTGCTGGCGGTCCTGCTGGCGGTGAATCTGGGCCTGTCGCTGCTGAGTCCGGACCTGGATTTCAACTCCTTTAAGCTGGGGTCCTTTGCTCCGGTGTTCTATCTCAACGGTGTGTTGGGTTCCGTGGCCGTTCTGGAGCTGCTGCGCTGGCTGGAGGCCCGCATATCCCTGAGGCCCCTGATCTGGTGCGGCAGGCACTCCATGTTCCTGATGGCCACGCATCTGCCCTGGCAGATCGCGCCGGAGCTGGTGATGCTGGGCAAGCGTTTTTACCTGGCACAGACGCCGACGGCGCCGTATTTCCTGATGATGCTGGCGGAGTTCGCGGTGCTGATGCTTATTGAGGCTGCACTGGTCTGGTGCAAAGAGAAGGTCAAAGCCGCCATGACCGGGCGCTGGGGAAAAGAGCGGCCCATCTGCAAGGCGGTCAAGTATCTGTAACGAGGAGGTTACAAGCAATGAAGGTATTGGTAACGGGCGTGGGCGGTCAGCTGGGCCACGACGTCATGAACGAGCTGGCCCGCCGGGGCCATCAGGGCGTGGGCAGCGACATTGCCCCGGTATACAGCGGCATCGCCGACGGCTCCGCCGTGACGGGGATGCCCTATGTGGCCATGGACATCACCAATGAGCAGCAGGTGCGGCAGGTGATGGACCAGGTGCGGCCCGACGTCGTGATCCACTGCGCCGCCTGGACGGCGGTGGACCTGGCCGAGGACGCCGACAAGCAGCCCAAGGTCCGGGCCATCAACGTGGACGGCACCGCCCATCTGGCCCAGGCCTGCCGGGAGATGGACTGCAAAATGATGTACATTTCCACGGACTATGTGTTCAACGGCCAGGGGGAGACCCCCTGGCAGCCGGATTGCAAGGACTATCAGCCCCTGAACTACTACGGCGAGACGAAGCTGGGCGGCGAGCTGGCCGTCAGCTCCCGGCTGGAGAAGTATTTCATCGTGCGGATCGCCTGGGTGTTCGGCCTGAACGGCAAGAACTTCATCAAGACCATGCTGCAGCTGGGCAAGACCCACGACAAGCTGCGGGTGGTGTGCGACCAGATCGGCACGCCCACCTATACCCTGGACCTGGCGCGGCTGCTGGTGGACATGATCGAGTCCGACAAGTACGGGTATTACCACGCCACCAACGAGGGCGGGTATATCTCCTGGTACGACTTTGCCTGCGAGATCTTCCGCCAGGCGGGGCTGCCGGTGCAGGTGGACGCCGTGACCACGGCGGAATACGGCGCGTCCAAGGCGGCCCGGCCCTTCAACAGCCGCCTGGACAAGAGCAAGCTGGCTGAAAACGGCTTCACGCCGCTGCCGGAGTGGAAGGACGCCCTGAGCCGGTATCTCCGGGAGCTGGGCGACAATCAGTAAGCGAAAAAATACCGGCTGCGCAGCAGCCGGTGTTTTTTTGTCCTTTTCAGAGGAAGAAAAATGCGCTATACTGTCAGATGAGAGTTTTTTGGGACAGCGGAGGTGGTATCCTGCTGTCGGAAAGGAGGCGGGCAGATGCTTCATATATGGGTGGGCCGGGCCGGGTCCGGGAAATCCCGGCGGGTGCTGGAGGCTATGGAAAAGAACCGCCGTCTGCGGCGGCAGGTGCTGCTGGTGCCGGAGCATATCTCCCACGAGGCGGAGGTGGACCTGTGCCGGGCCCTGGGACCCACGGCGTCCCGGGACGCGGAGGTGCTGAGCTTCCGGAGCCTGTCGTCCCGGGTGCTGGCGGAAACCGGCGGCCTGGCGGAGTTTACCCTGGACAACGGGGGAAAGCTGCTGACCATGCGGCGGGTGCTGCAGGAGCTGGCCCCGGAGCTGCGGGTATTCGGACGGCCCAGCCAGCGGGCGTCGTTCCTGCGGCAGCTGACGGACCTGACGGAGGAGTTCTACGCCTACGAGATCGGCCCCCAGGCCCTGTACCGGCAGGTGGAGGACCTGGACGGGGCCATGGGCGGCAAGCTGCGGGACATCGCCCTGATATACGCCGCCTATGACGCCCGGCTGCGCAGCGGCGATTTCGATGCCCGCTCCCGGCTCCAGAAGCTCCGGGAGCACCTGGAGGGAAGCGGCTATCTCCGGGGCTGCGACGTGTATCTGGACGGTTTTTCATACTTCAACCGCCAGGAGGAGAGCATTCTGGAGCTGGTGCTGCGGCAGGCCGAAAGCGTCACGGTGACGCTGCTGGGAGACCGGAGCAGCGACCGGCTGTTCCAGAACGCCCTGCGCCAGCGGATGCGCCTGGAGCGCATGGCCCGTCGGGCGGGGCAGGAGATGGACGTGCTGTGGTGCGAAAGCCGGGGGCAGGGCCCCCTGGGGCACCTGGAAGCCCACTTTTTCGGCCAGGAGGTCCCCTACGACGGGGAACCGGAGGGCCTGGAGCTGTACCAGGCGGCCACGGCCTTTACCGAGGTGGAATGGGTGTCCCAGCAGCTGCGGCAGCTGGCGGCGGAGGGCTATCGCTGGCGGGAAATGGGCGTGTGCGCCCGGAATATGGAGGTCTACGGCCCGCTGCTGGAGAGCGTGTTCCGCCGGGACGGCATCCCGGCCTATATCAGCCGCCGCAGCGACCTGCTGGAAAAGCCCCCCATCACCATGCTACTGGGGGCACTGGACGCCGTCACCGGCGGCTTCGACCGGGAGGACGTGTTCCGCTGCCTGAAAACCGGCCTGGGCGGCATCACCCCGGACGAGTGCGACATTCTGGAAAATTACGTCATCCTGTGGGACATCCGGGGCAGCGCCATGTGGCTGCGGGAGGGGGACTGGACCGCAAGCCCCGACGGATACGGCCGGGAGCCGACGGAGCGCAGCGCCGCCCGGCTGGAGCGAGTCAACGGCATCCGGCGGCGGGTGCGCCTGCTGCTGGAGCCTCTGTATCGGGGGATGCGCACCGCCGGGGCGGCCCGGCAGAAGGCGGAGTGCCTGTATGTTTTTTTGCAGGAGGCCGGTGTGCCGCAGACCCTGGAGGACACGGCGAAAAAGCTCCTGGAGGAGGACCGGCCCCAGCTGGCGGAGGAATATGTCCAGCTGTGGGCGATCTTCTGCGGGGTGCTGGACCAGTTTGCGGAAATCCTGGGGGATACGGAGCTGTCCGGCGAGGAATTCGCCCGGCTCCTGCGGCTGGTGCTGACCCAGTACAGCGTGGGCACCATCCCGGCCACCCTGGACCAGGTGAAGGTCAGCGAGATCACCCGCAACGACCGGCACCGGGTGAAGTGCCTGTTCCTGCTGGGAGCCAACGACCATGTGCTGCCCATGCCCCCCAGCGGCCACGGCCTGCTGGACCCGGAGGACCGGGCCGCCCTGCAGCAGAGGGAAATTTTGCTGTCGGACGCCAGCTTCGACCCGCTGGACAACGAATTGCAGAATATTTACGCCTGCCTGGCCCAGCCCACGGATCGGCTCACCGTCAGCTGGCCGGTGGGGGACGTCAACGGCAGCCAGCTGCGCCCCTCCTTTGTGGTGCAGCGGATGGAAAAGCTGTTTCCCCGGCTGCGGGTGACCCGGGAGGACGGCAGCTACCGCCGCAGGCTCCCCGCCACGGCCCTGGAGCTGGCGGGAGAGGACCCCGCCCTGCGGCAGTATTTCCGCCGGCGGGGGGACTATGACCGGGTGCTGGACGCCATGGACCGGGGACGGGCCCTGGGCCGGGGACGGCTGTCCGGCCCGGCGGTGGAGGCCCTGTATGGCCGCTCCCTGCATATGTCCGCCTCCCGGATGGACCAGGTAAAGCGGTGCCATTTCGGGTACTTCATGCAGTACGGCCTGCGGGCCAGGGACCGCCGCCCGGCAGGGTTCGAGGCCCCGGAGATCGGCACGTTTATCCACTATCTGCTGGAAAACGTGGCCCGGGAGGTCAAGACCCGGGGCGGCTGGGCCGCGGTGCAGCAGCCGGAGCTGCGGCAGCTGGTCCGGGAATATACGGACCGCTACGCCCGGGAGGAGATCGACGGATATCAGGAGAAAAGCGCCCGGTTCCGGTATCTGTTTTCCCGGCTGCGGACGGCGGCCTATGCCATTGTGGAGGACATGGCCGGGGAGCTGGCCCAGTCGGACTTTTCCCCGGTGGCCTTTGAGCTGGGCTTCGGCGGAAAGGACGGGCAGCTCCCTGCCGTGACCATCACCGAGGGGGATCAGCGCCTGTCCGTCAGCGGCAAGGTGGATCGGGTAGACGGCTGGCTCCACGACGGCAGGCTGTATCTGCGGGTGGTGGACTACAAAACCGGGAAAAAGTCCTTCGACCTGTCGGACCTGCGGTACGGCCTGGGGATCCAGATGCTGCTGTACCTGTTCACCCTGGAGCAGGAGGGCCGCAGCTATTTCGGCTATCCCATCGTCCCGGCGGGGGTGCTGTACCACCCGGCCCGGGAGGTGATCCTGAAAGCGGACCGGGGCATCCAGCCGGAGAAGCTGCAGCTGGCCCTGCAGAGCGCCCTGCGCCGCAGCGGCATGGTGCTCTCCGACCCCCAGGTGCTGCGGGCCATGGAGCACAGCGCCCTAGAATCGCCCCACTATCTGCCTATCAAGGTGAAAAAGGACGGCTCCATCGCCGACGGCGTCGCCTCGGCGGAGCAGCTGGGCAAGCTGGGCCGCTATGTGGACCGCCTGCTGCACCAGATCGCCCGGGAGATCGGCTCCGGCAGCATCGACGCCGACCCGGTGGCCCACGGCCCCCAGGACCGGGCCTGCCAGCACTGCGACTTTGCCGCCGCCTGCGGGTTCCAGGAGGGCCGGGGCGGCGACCGGGTGCGGTACATCAGAAGCGTGGACCCGGGAGAATTCTGGAAATTTGTGGAGGAAGAAAGCCGAGAGGAGGGATCGCCATGCCGCTGACGCCGCAGCAGGAAACGGCCGTATATAACCGGGGCGGGAGCCTGCTGGTGTCCGCCGCCGCAGGCTCCGGCAAAACCAAGGTCCTGGTGGAGCGCCTGTTTTCCTATATGGAGCAGGAGGGCTGCCAGGTGGACGACTTCCTGATCATCACCTATACCAAGGCCGCCGCGGCGGAGCTGCGGGGCAAGATCGCCCAGGAGCTGACCCGCCGGGTGGCGGAGCGCCCCGGGGACGGTCACCTGCGGCGGCAGATGCTGCGGGTGTATCAGGCGGACATCAAAACGGTGGACGCCTTCTGCGCCGGGCTTCTGCGGGAGAACGTCCACCTGCTGCCGCCGGTGGAGGAGCACAGCCTGACCCCGGATTTCCGGGTGCTGGACGAGCAGGAGGCCGCCCTGCTGCGCCAGCGGGTGCTGGGCCGGGTGCTGGAGGATTTTTACGCCGGCATCGAGGGGGACGAAAACGCCCGCCTGCTGGCGGAGACCCTGGGAGCCGGCCGGGACGACCGGGCCCTGGAGGCCCTGGTGCTGGACCTGCACCAGAAGACCCAGAGCCACCCCCACCCCCTGCGGTGGCTGGAGGAGCTGAAGCGGGACTGGGCCAGAACGCCGGAGCACCTGCCGGACACCGGCTGCGGCCGGTATCTCATGGAGGACGCCCTGCGGAAGGCGGACTTCTGGTCCCGGCGGCTGAAGCAGGCCGTGGAGGACATGGCGGACTATCCCGCCGTGTACAAGGCCTACGGCGACCGGTTCCTGGAGACAGCCCAGGCCCTGGAACACCTGCGGGACAAGGCGGAACAGGGCTGGGACAGCCTGGGACAGGCGGTCCCCATATTCCGCCGGATGGGAGCCGTCCGGGGCGATGAAAACGCCGCCTGCCGGGACCGGTCCAAGGCGGTGCTGGAGCAGTGCAAAAAGGCATTGAAGGACATCCAGGCCACCTTTTCCGTGCCGGAGGCGGAGCTGCTGGAGGACCTGCGCCAGATGGCCCCGGCCATGCTGGCCCTGCTGAGCCTGACGGCCCGGTTCACCCTGCGCTACCAGGCGGAGAAGGTCCGGCGGAACGTGATGGACTTTTCCGACCAGGAGCACTACGCCATCGACCTGCTGACGGACGGCCAGGGCCAGCCAACGGACCTGGCCCGGCAGGTGGCCTCCCGCTACCGGGAGGTGATGGTGGACGAATATCAGGACAGCAACCAGGTGCAGAACTGCATTTTCCGGGCGCTGTCCGACCGGGAGCGGCGGTTGTTCGCCGTGGGCGACGTGAAGCAGAGCATCTATCGCTTCCGGCTGGCGGACCCCACCATCTTTCTGGAAAAATACCTGTCCTATGTCCCGGCATCGGAAGCGGAGGAGGGCCAGCCCCGGAAGGTGCTGCTGAGCCGGAATTTCCGCTCCCGCCGGGAGGTGCTGGACGGCACCAACTTCGTGTTCCGGTCTGTTATGTCCCGGGAAATGGGGGAGATGGACTACGGCGACGACGAGCAGCTGTACTTCGGCGCGGAGGTGGCGTACCCGCCCCGGCCGGGCATGGAGCCGGAGCTGCACTTCCTCAGCGTGGAGAACACCCAGGAGGAGAGCTTCGACCGGACGGAGATGGAGGCCCGGTTCACGGCCCGCCGCATCCGGCAGCTGCTGGACGAGAAATTCCCGGTGCAGGGGGAGGACGGCCGGCCCCGGCCGGTGGAGCCGGAGGACATCGTCATTCTCATGCGCTCCCCCCGGGCCAGGCTGGCGGCCTATACGGCGGCTCTGCGCCGGGAGAATATCCCCTGCACCAGCGGGGAAAGCGAGGCTTTTTTCAGCACCCCGGAGGCGGCGGTGATGGTGTCGTTTTTGCAGATCATCGACAACCCCCGGCAGGATGTGCCGCTGATCGCCGTGCTGCGGTCGCCGCTGTTCGGCTTTTCGGCGGACCGCCTGGCCCTGATCCGGGCGCTGCAGCCGGAGGGGGACTATTACGACGCCCTGTGCCTGGACGACGGCGCGGACACGGCGGACTTCCGGCGGCTGCTGGAGGAGCTGCGGCTGGCGGCCCGGGACATGACGGCGGACCGCCTGCTGTGGAAGCTCTATACGGAGTGCCACGCCCTGGCGGTGTTCGGGGCCATGGAGGGCGGAGCCGCCCGGAAGGAGAACCTCATTGCCCTGTATACCTACGCCGGTCAGCAGGCGGCGGCTGGCCGGGGCGGCCTGTTCGACTTTGTGACCCAGCTCCACGACCTGCTGGAGGAGGGGCGGCAGCCCCCCATCACCACCCGGACCGCTGGCAGCGGGGTGCAGATCATGAGCGTGCACCGATCCAAGGGACTGGAGTTCCCGGTGGTGATCCTGACGGACCTGCACAAGACCTTCAACGCCGACGACTTCCGCCGTCCTGTGCTGGTGCACCCCCGGCTGGGCCTGGGCACCGAGCGGGTGGACCGGGAAAAGCGCATCCGGTACGACACCGTCACCAAAACCGCCGTGGCGGCGGCCCTGACCCGGGAGAGCAAGTCCGAGGAAATGCGGATCCTGTATGTGGCCCTGACCCGGGCCAAGGAGAAGCTCATCTGCGTGCAGTGCATGGCCCACGGCCGCAAGCGGCTGGCGGACCTTTCGGTGCTGGCGGATATGCCCACGCCGCCGGAGGCGGTGGCCGGGGCCAAATGCCCCGGAGACTGGCTGCTGCTGCCGCTGCTGTGCGCCCCGGAGGGGGAGCCTCTGCGCCGATGGGCGGAGGCAGAGCCCCAGACCCGGGTGGGCCTGGGCGGCGGCTGGCAGGTGCAGGTGTGGGAAAATCCCACGGCCGCGGCGGCCCGGGAACGGGAGGACGCACCGCAGGAGGTCCCGCCGGAGAGCGCCGTGGAGGTCCAGGAGCTGGACTATCCCCATCAGGCGGCCTGCCGCATCCCCACCAAGGTCACGGCCACCCAGCTGAAGGGCCGGGAGCTGGACGAGGAGATCGCCCAGGGCACGGTCCGGCGGGTGCGGCAGGTGCAGGTGGACACCCCCCGGTTCCTGCTGGGGGAGCGGCCCCTGTCCGCCGCCCAGCGGGGCACGGCCATGCACCTGCTGATGCAGTACCTGGACCTGAACGGCCCGGACCCGGAGGAGCAGGCGGCGTCCCTGACGGCGCGGCATCTGCTGACCCCGGAGCAGGCGGCGTCCCTGGACCTGGCGCAGGTGCGGCGGTTCCTGGCCTCGCCTCTGGCCCAGCGTATCCGCCGGGCGGAGCAGGTGTACCGGGAGTACCGCTTTTCCCTGCTGCTGCCGGCGGCGCTGTATGACCCGGCGGCGGAGCCGGAGGACGAGCTGATGCTCCAGGGCGTGGTGGACTGCGCTTTCCGGACGGAGCAGGGCCTGGTCATCGTGGACTTCAAAACCGACCGCATCCGGCCGGAGGAGGCTCCCGCCCGGGCGGAGCTGTACCGCCCCCAGCTGACGGCGTACAGCCAGGCCCTGAGCCGGGTGCTGGAAACGCCGGTGGCGGAAATGGTGCTGTACTTCTTCGCCCCCGGCTGCGAGGTCAGACTGTAAAATATACGGCCCTGGCCATCCATCGGGATGGCCAGGGCCTTTATACCGCATCATCGGCAACGATACCGGTAACGTTTCAAAGTGCAATTTGCTCCGAAGCGGCGCTTTGGCGGAAAGGCTTCGGCAAAAAATTGTAAATTTTTTCATATTTTACTTGTAAAGAATCCGTAAATATGGTATTTTATACACAAGCGCCAAACGTAAGGCCGCTATAGATAGCTTTTCGGACCCTTTTCATATCTATAGGCGGCCGCCGCGCCTGCGGTTTTGGCAAATTTACAAAAGGGAGAAAGAAAGGCCATGAAAAAAGATCGTCAGGAACCCCGCATTGAGAATGTCTATCAACTGGAAGGGCGCGTGCCGGTGGCAAAGGCAATCCCCTTCGGCCTCCAGCACGTGCTGGCCATGTTTGTGGCCAACATCGCGCCGCTGATCATCATCGCCTCGGTGGCGGTGTACAACGGCCAGCCCTTCAGCGTTATCGAAACCGCCCGGCTGCTGCAGAACTGCATGCTCATCGCCGGTATCGGCACCATGCTCCAGCTTTATCCCGTGTGGAAGATCGGCTCCGGCCTGCCCGTTGTCATGGGCCTGAGCTTTACGTTCCTGGCCGCCTGCATGACCGCCGCCTCCCAGGATTACGGCGTTATGGTGGGGGCCATCATTGTGGGCGGTGTCTTTGAAGGCATTCTGGGCCTGACGGCCAAGTATTGGCGCAAAATCATCTCTCCCATCCTGTCCGCGTGCGTGGTGGTGTCCATCGGCCTGAGCATTCTCAACGTGGGCGTTTCCTCCTTCGGCTCCTCCGCCAAGTATCCCCTGGGCTCCTGGCAGAACCTGCTGGTGGCGGCCATCACCCTGGCGGCGGCGCTGATTTTCCATACCACCCTCAAGGGCGTGGCCAAGCAGCTGTATGTCCTGCTGGGCATGATCGTGGGCTATGTGGTGGCCGTGTGCTTCGGCATGGTGGACTTTGCCGGCATGACCCAGACCATCCGGGAGCTGGGCGTGGTGGCCGTACCCCAGCTGTTCGCCTATACCCCCAAGTTCCAGATGGGCACCATCCTGTCCTTCTGCCTTGTGTTCATCGTCTCCGCCGTGGAAACCATCGGCGACACCACCGCCACCTGCACCGGCGGCCTGGGCCGGGATATCACGGATAAGGAGATATCCGGCTCCCTGTGCGTGGACGGCTTCGCCTCCGCCCTTTCCGGCGGCGTGTTCGGCTGCTCCCCCATCACCTCCTTCAGCCAGAACGTGGGCCTGATCTCCATGACCCACGTGGTGAACCGCTTTACCATCATGTTCGGCGCCCTGGCCATGATCCTGGGCGGTCTGTTCCCGCCCATCGGCGCTTTCTTCACCACCCTGCCGGACTGCGTGCTGGGCGGCTGCACCGTGATCATGTTCGGCTCCATCATGATGTCCGGCATCCGGATGATGCAGGACACGGGCCTGGACCAGCGCAACGTGCTGATCGCGGCCACATCCCTGTGCCTGGGCGTGGGCGTGACCCAGGTGGAGGGCTTCTTCGACAACCTGCCCCCGGTGTTCGGCGAAATTTTCGCCGGAAACATGGTGGCCGGTGTGTTCGTGGTGGGCCTGATCCTGGAGCTGTGCCTGCCCAAGGACCCCAAGCGCTACGAGACCCGGTAAAAATTGGAAATTTCTTCCGCCTTTGCGCCGCAGACAGCTGTCTGCGGCGCTTTTTTCGCGTCCGGCGGAAAAGCATCCTTTATTTAGCGGACATGAAACGCCGTCCGGCGGCGCAAAGTAACTCTGTCGCCGGCGACAAAATTCAAAAACAGGGGTGATCGCATGTATGAAACGCAAAAAAAGCGACGCATACGCAGGCCGGCCGCATGGCTGCTGGCCGTGCTGCTCACCGGGGTCCTGTGCTGCCAGGCGGTATGGGCCGATCAGCGCACCTTGATCCCTGTGGGGAAGGCGGTGGGCATCAAGCTCTTTGCCGACGGCGTGCTGGTGGTGTCCACCTCGGAAACGGACCCCTGCCCGGCCCGGGACTGCGGCATCCGGGAGGGGGACCTGATCGTCAGCTGCAACGGCGAAAAGGTCACCTCCACGGAGGACCTGCAGGCCCTGCTGCAGGCCACCGGGGGACAGCCCGCCGCCATCGGCCTGCGGCGTGAGGGCAAGACTCTGGACGTCACCGCCGTGCCGGTGCAGGGGGAGGACGGCTCCTGGCGGCTGGGCGCCTGGACCCGGGACAGCATGGCCGGCGTGGGGACCCTGACCTTCTATGACCCGGACACCGGGGCCTACGGCGCTCTGGGCCACGGCATCACCGACACGGACACGGCCCAGCTGATGCCGCTGTCCAGCGGCTCCATTATGGAGACCTCCGTGAAGGCCGTGAAAAAGGGTGAAAAGGGTGAGCCGGGCCAGCTGAAGGGGGACTTCACGGCCCAGCACGACGTGGGCACCGTGTCCGCCAACACCACCGGCGGCATTTTCGGCACCGTGGCGGAGGGGGACTTCGTCTCCGGCACGGCCCTGCCGGTGGCCCAGCGCAGCCAGGTGACCACCGGCCCCGCCACCATCCTCTCCACCGTCTCCGGGGATGATACCCGGGCCTATCAGGTGGAGATCGTGCGGCTGTGCCCCATGAACCGGGACGGCCGGGACCTGCTGCTGAAGGTCACGGACCCCCAGCTGCTGGAGACCACCGGCGGCATCGTCCAGGGGATGAGCGGCAGTCCCATCATCCAGAACGGGCGCTTTGTGGGGGCTGTGACCCATGTGCTGGTGAATGACCCCTCCCAGGGCTACGGCATCCTGCTGGAGCATATGCTGGAAGCCGCGGGATAACAGAACCAGCCAATTTGATGGCGTTAAAACGCGTATTGCGATTATAGAAAAGAACATGCGTGCCGGGATATCCGAAGAAATGCCTACATTTCCTCCGGGTATCCCGGTTTTTCGGGGGAAAAACCATATTTTCTTATACAAATTTTGAGTGATGTCCAAATAGCTGCGGCGGCCTGTGGAACGCATGGTCGACTGTCTGAAAGTTCACAATATGAATAACGGAATGCATGAGAGGAAAACATAACAGTACATTGCACAAAAATACACAAATATTTTTCTACTGCACCGCATATGCCTGTACAGATTGACAAAGCTGTACAGCCGTTTTAATCTAAAATCAACGATCCGACAGACGGCCCGGCGGCCCCGTCGGACGACCCAAGGACCACCATGGAAAAGAAAGAGAAGAAAAGGAGAAAACTATGCAGCACAAAAGATCCCGTCTGACGACGAAGATCCTGGCGTTTGTCCTGATCCTCGCTCTCGTATTCCCTGCATCTGCGTTCGCAAGCGTCGCAGACGTGGCGAAGGACACTCGTTCCCCCGGTAAGTCCCTGGCAAATACCTATCCCGCATACACCGACATCGACTGGCAGATCTCCCTGGCGGAGGATGCCACCGCCACCGTCACCCTGCCCACCAACCTGACGGAGAATGAGCTGGCCGCCGCCATGGACGCGGGCCTGTCCCTGTCTCTGGACCGCGACACCCAGCGCGGCTATCTGAACCCCGAGAAGTTCCCCAACCCCTATCAGGGCGGCCCTCTGGACAGCTGGAAGACCCAGAGAGACACCCAGATGTTCCAGGTGGATGACTACGGCTTTGTGTTCGACGACGACGGCAAGGTCTCTCTGGTCCTGTACCTGAACATCTCCTGCTACTTCGGCAACCGCTCCGGCAGCGTGGATTACAGCGCTCCGCACAGCAACGGCGGTGCGTATCTGGACCTGTGCGGCTATTACACCCTGCGTGTGACCGCCGACGGTAAGGACATCGCCTCCTGCCACGCCAAGGTCGTTCCTTACGACAGCTTCCGCACCGTGTACGAGCTGTATGACGATCTGGAAGCCCTGGCCGCCATGGACACCGACCTGTATGTGTCCAAGGAGTCCATGGGCCAGACCACCACCGACGGCTATGATATGCCCTACCTGATCGTTGCCGACTCCAAGGAGTCCGTTGACAAGTGGCTGGCCTACACCGACCTGGTGGAGTCCGATCCCGACCTGGTGCTGACCAAGCTGGCCAACGGCGACTTCGATGACCTGCGGGTGCCTATGTTCGCCTCCAACGTCCACTCCAACGAGAATGCCGCCGTCAACGGCATCCTGGAGTTCGCCCACCTGCTGCTGGAGAACGAGACCATCAACGTCAACACCCTGGAGGGTTTCACCGACGCCGGTAAGGAGCTTCTGGCCCAGGAAATGGCCAAGCAGAACGTGGCCGTTCCCGAGCAGATCAAGAATTTCGCCTCCTACATCGGCTTCATCCGCGGTGAAAACGGCTACAAGGCCAACGGCAGCCTGTACTCCGGTCAGCTGGACCTGGCCGCCTATTATAACGTGCAGGAGAACCGGGTCAACGTCAAGGAGCTGCTGGGCGACGTGTTTATGATCATCGTCCCCGAGCAGAACATCGAGGGCTATGAGCACATGACCCGCACCACCGGTCAGGGCTATGACCCCAACCGTGACGAGGCCAACCAGACCCTGTTTGAGGATGCCAACGCCATGGCCCTGGTGAATAAGTTCAACTCCATGGTGTTCACCGAGATCCACGGCCGCGTGGAGGCCATGCTCATCGAGCCCTGCACGCCTCCCCACGAGCCCAACTATGAGTACGACCTGATTGCCAAGCAGTTCATCCAGCTGGGCGAGGCCGTGGGTATGGGCGCCATCGCCAACAACCCCGAGCACAACAGCTTCGAGATGCCCTACCGCGATTACCTGCGTGTGGACAACGATTCTCCCTCCGGCGTGGCCTGGACCGAGCCCTGGGATGATATGACCACCGCCTACGGTTCCCAGTTCCCCGTCCTGATCGGCACCGCCGGCATCACCTGGGAGCTGCCTGTGTACAGTGACGTCGCCTCCGAGCTGGTGGTGCCTTACGGCCTGATGACCCAGGCCATGTACATCCAGGCCAACAAGATCACCATGCTGGAGAACCAGGCCAAGCTGTTCTCCCGCGGCGTGAACAACATCAATTCCAACGAGCTGGTGGCTCCCTGGTACGTGGACCAGTACGACCGGCCCGGCACCCAGACTGAGCTGATGCGCCCCGTGTACGATGGCGAGGGCCAGAACGGCAACTTCTATCCCGAGTGCTATATCATCCCCATGGACAGCGCCAACCAGAAGAATCTGTATGACGCCGCCGAGATGAAGTACCTGACCCGCAACGATGTGAAGGTCAACGTGGCCAGCAAGGAATTCACCTATGACGGCGTGACCTATCCCGCCGGTACCATGGTGGTGTCCATGTATCAGGCCAAGCGCTCCCTGGCCAACAGCCAGCTGTTCGACGGCACCTTCATCAACGTCTGGCAGGGCCTGTACTCCGAGAGCTTCGCCCAGCGCAGCAACGCCCGGGGCTATGACCGCGTCATCGTGGCGGAGCCCGCTGCCTACAAGACCATCATGGCCGCCTGCCCCGAGACCATCAACTATACCCAGGCCCTGACCTATCTGGCCGCCTTCGCCACCCAGTTTGAGGGCGTGGAGAATGCCGACGTCATCATCGACAACGTGTCCAACGACTCCACCGCTGCCATCAACGCGCTGCTGCGGGCCGGCAAGACCGTGGCCATGATCACCGAAGGCAGTGAGAAGGGCAACTTCATCTGCTCCTATGAGGACTTCATGACCGTGGCCAAGGACTATGTCCTCACCGCCACCGGCGTGTACGGCTCCGGCATCAAGGCCGCCGTCATCCTCAATCCCCAGGTGTACCTGCCCGGCAAGCCCGCCGACAACACCTCCGGCTACGTGGAGACCACCCTGCGCTCCGGCTCCTATAACTATCGCTTCGACTGGCTGGCTCTGACCGCCATGGGCTTCACCATGACCGATGACCTGACCAAGGCCAACGTCATCGTGGGCTCCCGCGCCCTCAGCGACGATGCCCTGGCCGCCGTGAAGGCCGGTACGCCTTACATGGGCTACAGCAACGATGCCATCACCGGCAGATCTGCCTTCATGCAGGAGCTGGGCGTGGAGATCTCCTCCTGCGACAAGGGTACCGACTTCCTGGGCCGGGTGGTATATCCCAACAACACCCTGGTCAACGCCACCTATATCAACGAGGGTGACGACGTGATGTACGAGTACGCACCAACTGGTTCACCAAGATCCCCGAGGGCGCTACCGTTCTGGTGCAGAACGCCGGCAAGGATCCCCTGCAGGGCTGCATCTGCCTGACCGATGACGAGCTGACCGCTCAGTTCAACCAGTACAACAACGGCGTGGTGGGCTTCGAGTATCAGAACGGCGACCTGGACATCGCTCTGTTCGCCAACGTCCTGAACCACAAGATCCACCAGACCGATGAGTACACCTTCATCAGCAACTTCATCTTCTCCTGCAGCCTGACCCAGACGGCCTATGAGGGCACCGCGCAGCCCACCATCCCCGAGCAGCCTGAAAAGCCCGAGAATCCCGAGAAGCCCGGTCAGCCCGATGCTCCCAAGACCGGCGACTCCTCCAACATCATCCTCTGGGTGCTGGCCGCTTCCTTCAGCTGCGTGATGATCCCCGCCGCTGTGACCCTGAAGCGCAAGGCCCGTTGACCCGGCCCACAGCCCCATCTATCAGGAGGGAGCCGCAGCCCTGCCCAACCGGCTGTGACAGCCTTCCTCATACGCCAACTGCATAAGCAAAGGCCCCGGACTTTCGGCCAGGGCCTTTGCCGTGACTGTCAAAAAAGCAAAGCTCTTTTTATCAGTGATTCTTCTGATAGATGTCCCACAGGCCCTCCATCAGCAGATACTTGTCATAGAGCACCTTGTTGCGGCAGTAGCGCACGATCACCGGGGCGTTGCTGCCGGTAGCCACGATGGTGGGGGTCTCCCCCTGGGGCAGAACCTCCCGGATGCGGTCGATGACGCCGTCCAGCATCCCGGCGGTGCCGTAGACAATGCCGGAGCGCATGCAGTCCTCGGTGTTTTTGCCGATGAGACTCTTGGGGTGCTGCAGGGAGATGTCCGGCAGCTGAGCGGTGTGGTCCGACAGGGCGTCCAGACTCAGCCGCACCCCGGGGAACATCAGGCCGCCCTCATAGCTGCGCCTGCTGGAGATATAGGAGATGGTGGTGGCGGTGCCCATGTCGATCATGATGATGGGGGTGGGGTACTTGTCCAGGGCGGCCACGGCGCCTGCCACCAGGTCCGCCCCCAACTGGTTGTGGATCTCCATGCGGATGTTGAGCCCAGTTTTGACCCCGGGGCCAACGATCATGGGGGGCTTTCCCAGCAGGCGGGTCAGGGCCTTGGCCATCATGAAGTTGATGGGCGGCACCACGCTGGAGAAAATGGCGCCGCTGACGTCACGCAGGTCGTATTGATACAGGGAGAAGATGTTCATCAGGTCGATGCTGATCTGATCTGCCGTTTTCCGGCTGTCGGTGTCGATGGAGGACAGAAATTTCAGGTCCCGTTTCTGGTCGAACAGCCCCACGGAGATGTTGGAATTGCCGATATCAATGGCCAAAAGCATAGCGGAAGCCCCCTTTCCATTCCTGTCTATTCTACCACGCATGGCCCGCTTTGGCAACCGGGAACGCAAAAAACGCCCGGGTCAGTCCTCCACCAGGCCTATGAGCAGGCTGCCATCCCGAACAGACACCGTAATGGGCTGTCCCACAAAGTGGTTGCTGACGCCCAGAGGAAACTCCGCCGTCAGCACCGCGTGGTGCAGGGGATACTGGCCTCCCTGGATGCTGACGTCCCTGGCGTCGGCTCCCAGGCAGAACACAGACAGAATGCCCCGGTCCCGGGCGGGGAAGGTGACGGTGCCGCCGCATACGGCGGTGTACCGCTCCCCCTGGCCATACAGCCAGCCCTGAGCCCCCCGCCGGGCCAGGTACAGCAGGGCCTGGAAATTGGCGATGGTGTGGTCCGTCCGGCGGCCCCCCATGCCGCCGTAGATGTGAAACTCCGTTTCCCCGCGCTCCAGGCCGGTCTTCACCGCCAGCATGGTGTCGGTGTCGTCCTTCTCCACCGGCACCCGGAGGATGTTGGGGAAGTCGGGCCGGGTGCTGAGGGAGTCGAAATCCCCCAGCAGCAGGTCCGGGGTGATGCCGGTCTTGCGGCAGGCCAGCCAGCCGCCGTCGGCGGCGATGATGAAGTCGTCGGCCCGGGGACAGCGGTCCAGGCCGTAAAAGCTGCCTGCCCCGAAAATATAGCATGCCATAGTGTTTCCTCAGTTGTGATGATGGTGGGGCGCTTCGGCGGCGGTGTTTTCCTTGCCGGTAAGCTCCCGGGGGGTGATCCGGATCACCTTTGTGGCGGGACCGTATTTTTCCACGGACTCCGTGAAGCGGCCCATGCCCTTGGGATCAAAGGCGGAGCACAGCAGAAGCAGGGCCCGGGTCCACTCGCCCTGGTCCGTCACCACCTCCGCCCGGCCCCGCAGAACGGCGCTGGCATAGGCCATGGTGAAGGCGTTGGGCACCGCCGTGGCGTGGGACACCGCCGACAGGCACACCTCTGCACCGTCCTTCAGAAGCTCCCACTTTTCTCCGGCTCCGGCGCAGTGGAAATAGACCACGTGGTACTCCTCGTCCACGGCCTGGTTCACCGGCACGGCGTAGGGGCGGCCCTGGCCGTCCGTCAGGGACAGGGTGGCGTAGGGGGCCTTTTTCAGCACCTCCCAGGCAAAGCTCCGGTCCCGTTCTCTGTCTTTTCTTCGCATGTTTCTTCCTCCTTTGCCGCCGGGCGGCTGTTTACAGTTTGCACCAAAAGGCATGGTTTGTCAACGGCGGCATACCATGGAAGCAGGAAATTTTTTCGGAAAGGAACTGCCTGCCATGACTTATCCCTATATCCTGCCGCCGCTGCCCTATGCCCCGGCGGCTCTGGAGCCAAACCTGGGGCGCTCGTCGGTGCGGCTGCACCACGACGCGTTCTTTGCCGCCTATGTGGACCGGCTCAACGGGGCGTTGGTGCCCTGGACCCAATATCAGGACTGGCCGCTGGAGCGGCTGCTGCTGCACTGGTGCCAGCTGCCCCGGACCCTGGGCCAGGCGGTGCGCCGCTATGGCGGGGGCGTGTATAACCACGGGCTGTATTTTTCGTCCCTGGCCCCGGCCCGGACCACCAAGCCCTCCGGGGAGCTGCTGGCGGAGGTGGAGCACAGCTTCGGCTCCGTGGAGGGGTTGCACCGCAGCCTGAAGAACGCTGCCATGAGCGTGTTCGGCAGCGGATGGGTGTGGCTGGTGTGCTGCTCCGGGGGGCTGCAGGTCACCTGCACCGCCAACCAGGACACGCCGCTGCCCCTGTGGCCCCTGTTCAACGTGGACCTGTGGGAGCACGCGTTTATCCCGGACTATGAAAACCGGCGGGAGGACTATGTGGAGGCGGCGCTGGCCATCATCGACTGGGACGCGGCCTCCCGCCGGTTCCGGCAGCGGACGGCAGGGAAGGGGGAGTGAAGCGCAAAACGGGCGGGGCCGAAGCCCCGCCCGTCAGAGATTATCCAAAAAGGGCGTTGCCCTTTTTGAACAAAAGGCTTGCAGTCTGCCGCGTGCATAATTTGTCCGCCACGGGCGACCAAATTCCACACTTGCAGACTGAGAAGTATTTTTTGCCAGGTACACGCCCCGGCAAAAAATGATTCCATTTTATTTGCCGCCTGCGGACGGCAAACTCTGCGAGGCCTTTTTGACAAGCTGAGATGCAGGCACCCGTTTCACGGATGCCTGCATCGGGAGCATGATGTATCAGTCCATCGCCGGGCGCTCGTCGCCCATGAAGAACACCGCCACGGTGCCGGGGCCGCTGTGGGACCCGATGATGGTGCCGATGTCGCACAGGCGGATCTTGCCCCGGAGCCTGGGGAACCGCTCCTCCAGAGCGTCGATGAGCATCTGTGCGTCCTCCGGGCACTGGGAGTGGCACACGAAGCAGCGCTGGTCATAGTCCCGGCCGCCCTGGGCGTGCTCCTCCATGGCGTTTACCGTGGCCTCCACGGCCTTCTTCTTGCCCCGGACCTTGCCGTAGGCCTTGATGGCCCCCTTGTCGTCCAGCCGCATAATGGGGCAGATGTTCATGATGGTGGCCACCATGGCCGCCGCACCGGACACCCGGCCCGTGCGCCGGAACTGGGTCATATCGGAGGAGAAGAACTGGTGGTGCACCTTGTTGCGGTTCCGCAGCACCCACTGGGCCGTCTCCTCCAGGGTGGCCCCGGCGTCCCGCATATCCGCCGCCGTGTCCACCAGCAGACCGTAGCCGGAGGAGGAGCACAGGGAGTCGATGACCACGATTTTCTTGTCGGGATACTTCTCCTGCAGCAGCTTTCCGGCGGCCTGGGCGTTGTGCACCGAGCCGGACTGGCCGGAGGTGAAGGCAATGTGCAGCAGGTCACCCTTTTTCAGCTGCTGCTCAAAGAAATCCAGATAATCGGCCACGTTGATCTGGGACGTCTGGGGAAGCTGGCCCGCCTTCAGGAACCCGTAAAACCGGGGCAGAGCCGCCGGATCCCGGCCCATATCGTCCACATACTCCTGGTTACCCACCACATAGTGGTAAAACAGCACCGGGATGTCCCGCTGGGCCATGTACGCATAGGGCAGGTCCACCGTGGAGCAGCAGCTCAGTACAAATTTCCGTTCCATATCCTTTCTCCCTTTCGATTGAATAGAACTTACTGCACATATTATACCAAAATTGGATGAAAAGTCAAACCTTCCGCCCTATACATCCGGGATGCATTGTCCAGACGGAAAAAACGGGGGCCGCGGCCCCCGTTTTTTTACTGCGCTCAGTCGTGCCGCTCTGCCTGATGCTCCAGCACGGCTCCGGTGGCGGCGTCGATGACGTAGTCATACTCCATGCCGCCGGACTTGAACTCCACCTCGTACACGGCGCGGCCATGCTCACTGTCCCATTCCACCTGAAGCTGCTGCACCTGGCCTTCGGACAGGCCTGCGTGCTTCAGGGCCGCGGCCTTGGCGGCCTGGGCGCCGATATCGGTGCTGCCGGTGCCGCCGCGAAGGTTCTCCTTCTCATAGTCCAGCACGCGGCCGGTGGCGGCGTCCACGGTGACCTCATAGGCGGCGCTGTCGGTGTGGAACTCCAGCTCATACTCCAGTCGCCCGTCGTCATAGTCCCGCTCCGCCTTGGTAAAGACGGCGGTGGACAGACCCGCGTGCTTCAAAGCGGCGCTCTTGGCGGCCTCCATGCCAATGTCACCGGAGGGGTTCACGGGAGTGGAGGGCTGCACATTGGCCTGGCCGGTGAGCACCTGGCCGGTATACGCCTCCACCTTATACTCCAACTCGCCCTTGCCGGACACCTGGAACTCCACCTCATAGTGGGCGGGATTCTCGTCCAGCTCCGGGTCCACGTCCGCGTCGGTGATGTCCGCCGTGGTCAGGCCCGCATACCGGGCCGCCGCCTCCAGAGCCGCCGTCATGCCGATGGGCATCCCCGGGGCCCCGGCCTCGATCAGGTCCCGCAGCTCCTCCACGGACAGCTTTGCCAGCCCCTCGAAGGTCAGGCTGCCGTTCAGGGCCATGGCCTGGCGGATCAGGGCCGCCTTGCCGGTGGAGATGTTGTTGGCCTTGGCCTGCTTTTCCAGCTCCTTGTCCTGCTGCACCGTCTGGCTCAGGACAGCGGCCTGGGAGTCGCCCAAAGCGCCGCCCGCAACACTGGTCAGCTCCTGCTGAAGACGCTGAGCCCGGGCCTGGTCCTTATCCTCCACGGAGATGAGGATGGCGGAGGACAGACTGTCCAGATACCCGCACCGCACCAGGCTGCCCACGATGGCGTTCACCGCCACGTCCGCCTTGACGCCCTTCAGGTCCCGGCCGCCGTCCATATCCTCCAGCACGGCCTGGGCCTCCTGGTTCAGGGCCTGGCAGGATACCACCTTTTCCCGGCTGTTCACCCGCAGCTCGATGCTGGGATTCACGTCCAGGGACACCACCGAGGTCACGGCGTGGGCCTGCTGCACCAGCAGACCGCCGCCGCCCAGCAGCAGCACCGCCAGGCAGGCCGCCACCGCCTGCATCCATTTCTTCATTCGGTTATTCTTCTTTTTCATAGGGACTACCGTTCCTTTCCGCTCTGTACAGCGGGAGAGCACGCCGTCCACGTCGTCCGGCGCGGTCTTGTCCAGCGCGGCGGAAAGCCTGCGTTCCATCTGATCGTTGGTCATCGGGCGTCATCTCCTTCCATGTAAGCTCGCATCTTTTTCAATGCTCTGTGATATTTTGACAGGACGGTTGCCAGGGGCAGGCCCAGCGCCTGACCGATTTCCCGGTGCCTCAGGCCCGCCGTGTGCAGCAGGACGATCCGCCGCTCCTCCTCTCCCAGCACCGCCAGGGCGTCCTGCAGAAGCAGCCGCTCCTGGCTGTCCAGCCCCGGGCAGTTGTCGGGGATGGCGTGCCACTCCTGGTCCTCCATGGTCACCTGACGGCTCTCCCGCCGCAGGTGCATCAGGCACAGATTCCGGCACACCGCCAGGATCCACCCAACAGGCGAGCCTGTGGGCCGGTACTGTCCCGCCGTGTCCCAGATGTGAACGAACACGTCCTGGGTCAGGTCCTGGGCGTCGTGGGCGTTGCGGAGATAGGACAGGGCCAGACCGTACACCGCCGTTCGGGTGCGGCGATATAGTTCGGCCAGATCATCTTGGCTTCCTGCGGCCACTCCCGAAAGCAGCCGCCGAAGCTCCTGGACCTCCTCCGCAGGGAGGGATGAAGTTGTGTTGTCAATCCTGTGCAGCATCTCTTTTGTCTCCTGTCATCTGGATAATGCACGGCAAGGCGGTTTTATTGCGTCCCCCGAAAAAAATTTCCCAAAATTTTTCTTTTATTTTATCATGCCGCCTCACGGATTTCCAGCTTGTCAAAAAATTCTTTTTTGACAAGCCGCGTGCGTCTCTTTCTGCTCCTTGTACAAAAGAATAAAAAGAGGTATAATAAAACGGATCAAACGAATTAGGAGGTCCCTTCCATGAAGCTCATGGTCCTGGACGGCAACAGTATATTGAACCGCGCCTATTACGGCATCCGCCCCCTGTCCACCCGGGAGGGGCTGTATACCCACGCGGTATACGGCTTCATCACCACCCTCCAGCGCCTGCTGGACGAGGAAAACCCGGAGGCCCTATGCGTCACCTTTGACCGCCGGGAGCCCACCTTCCGCCACCGGGCGGACGCGGATTACAAGGCCCAGCGCAAGCCCATGCCCCCGGAGCTGGCCATGCAGCTGCCGGTGATGAAGCAGGTGCTTTCGGCCATGTCCGTGCCCTGCTATGAGCTGGCGGGGTACGAGGCCGACGACCTCATCGGCACCATCAGCCGCAAATGCCAGGCGGCGGGGTGGGACTGCGTCATCGTCACCGGCGACAAGGACAGCCTCCAGCTGATCACCGACCGCACCAAGGTGAAGCTGGTGTCCACCCGTATGGGCCAGACCACCACCAAGGATATGACCCCGGAGACCTTCCGGGAGCAGTACGGCTTCGACCCCATCCACATGATCGACCTGAAGGCCCTGATGGGCGACACTTCGGACAACATTCCCGGCGTGCCGGGGGTAGGGGAGAAGACTGCCATGGCCTTGGTGCAGGAATACGGCGCCATTGACGAGATCTATCGCCTGCTGCCGGACCTGCACGCCAAGCCCGCCGCCATCCGCAAGCTGACGGAGGGGGAGGAGTCCGCCCGCCACAGCTATTGGCTGGCCACCATCGTCACCGACGCCCCCCTGGACTTTGACCCGGCGGAAAATCTCCGCCGGCCCTTCCGCCCGGAGCTGTACGACCTGTTCCTGCGGCTGGAATTTCAGAAGCTCATCGACAAATACCACCTGCGCCCCCACCAGGAGACGGCGGAGAAGCCGGAGGTTACCGCCGCGGTGGTCCCCGTCCGGACGGAGGACCAGGCCCGGGACCTGCTGGCCCAGTGGCGGCAGGCGGAGGCTGTCACCGTATATGCGGTGCCGGACCTGTCCGCCCTTTCCGTCCAGTGGGACGCCGGGGAGAACGCCTCCTGGGCGGCGGAGCTGTGGACCGGAGACTATCAGGGGGACTGGCAGGCCCTGCTGGCGGCGCTGTTTGCCGCCGATATCCCCAAGGTGTCCCACAACGTCAAGGATCTGATGCGCACCCTGCTGGACGCGGGCCTTCCGGCGGAGGGCTTCGTGTTCGACACCGCCCTGGCGGCCTACCTGCTGGACGCCACCGCCGGGAAATACGACCTGCCCCGGCTGTTTGTGGCCTATTTCAACCAGGAGCTGCCAAAGCCCGTCCATCTGGAGCCGGACGCCTTCTCTCCTCTGGGGGACCAGGCTGCCGCCTGGGCGTCGCTGCACAGCTATGGTGCAGCGATAGAGGCCCTGCATGGTGTGCTGCTGCCCCGGCTCCGGGAGCAGGGCATGGAAAAGCTGTACTTCGATGTGGAGCTTCCTCTGTGCCGGGTGCTGGCGGATATGGAGCGCAGCGGCTTTTTGGTGGACGGCGGGGCCCTGGCCCGGTTTGGCCGGGAGCTGTCCGACACCATCGACCGGCTGGAGCAGCGGATTTACGCCGCCGCCGGGCAGCAGTTCAACATCAATTCCCCCAAGCAGCTGGGAAAGGTCCTGTTTGAGGACCTGGGCCTGCCCCATGGGAAAAAGACCAAAACCGGCTGGTCCACCAACGCCGACGTGCTGGAGAAGCTGAAGGACCACCCCCTGGTGGCGGACGTGCTGACCTACCGGCAGTATGCCAAGCTGAAAAGCACCTATGCCGACGGCCTGCTGAAGGTCATCGACCCCGACGGCCGCATCCGCACCAGCTTCCAGATGACGGTAACGGCCACCGGCCGCCTGTCCTCCACGGAGCCGAATCTTCAGAATATCCCCACCCGCACGGAGTTGGGCAGCAAAATGCGGGAGATGTTTGTGGCGGCCCCGGGCCATGTGCTGGTGGACGCCGACTATTCCCAGATCGAGCTGCGGCTGCTGGCCCACATCTCCGGCGACACCGCTATGCAGCAGGCCTTCCTGTCCGGGGAGGACTTCCACACCGTCACCGCCGCCCGGGTGTTCCATGTGCCCCAGGACCAGGTGACCCACCAGATGCGCTCCCGGGCCAAGGCCGTGAACTTCGGCATTGTCTATGGCATTTCCGCCTTCTCCCTGTCCCAGGATATCGGCGTCACGGTGCAGGAGGCCAAGGAGTATATGGACCGGTATTTTGCCACCTATACCGGCGTGAGGCAGTATATGGAGCAGGTGGTGTCCCAGGCCCGGGAGCGGGGCTATGTGGAGACCCTGTGGCACCGCCGCCGGGCCTTGCCGGAGCTGAAAAGCTCCAATTTCAACATGCGGTCCTTCGGCGAACGGGTGGCCCTGAACATGCCCATCCAGGGTACGGCGGCGGACATCATCAAGCTGGCCATGGTGCGGGTCCACCGCCGCCTGGCGGCGGAGGGCCTGGCCGCCCGGCTCATCATGCAGGTCCACGATGAGCTGATCGTGGAGTGCCCGGAGGAGGAGGCCCCCCGGGTGGAGGCCCTTTTGCAGCAGGAGATGCAGGGCGTGGCGGAGCTGTCTGTCCCCCTGCTGGCGGAGGCCCACACCGGCCGCAACTGGCTGGCCGCCAAGGGCTGATATTGCGTAACGAAACCATTAAGGAGCAAATACCATGACTGATTATTTTGCCGTGCAGCTGCCGCCGGAGCAGATCCGCAGCATCAGCTCCATCGGCCTGGCCCATATAGGCGACGCGGTGTATGAGCTGCTGGTGCGCACCTGGCTGTGCGCTGGGGGCAAGGCCACGGGAAAGGGCCTGCACCGGGCCGCGGTGGCCCTGGTGTGCGCCCCCCGGCAGGCGGAGCTGGCGGAGAAAATTCTCCCCCTGCTGACCCAGGAGGAGCAGGATGTGTTCCGCCGGGGCCGCAACGCCAACGTCCATTCCATCCCGGCCCATGCCAGCCGGGCCCAGTATCAGCAGGCCACGGCCCTGGAGGCCTTGCTGGGCTATCTGTATCTCCAGGGGCGGCGGGACCGGGTCAACGAGCTGTTCTGCCGGATGATGGAGGGGGAGTAATATGCCGCTGGACGCCATTTGCCTGAGTGCCGTGGTCCGGGAGACCGCCGCCCAGGTGGAAAACACCCGCATAGAGAAGATTCAGCAGCCCGCCCGGGACCAGGTGGTGCTGCTGCTGCGGGGCGGGCGGCGGCTGCTGCTGTGCGCCGGAGCCACCCAGCCCCGGCTGCACCTGACGGAGCAGCTGCGGGACAATCCCTCCCAGCCGCCGATGTTCTGTATGCTGCTGCGCAAGCACCTGGCGGGAGGGCGCATTTTGTCCGTTGTCCAGGAGCACCTGGAGCGGGTGGTGACCCTGACCATCCAGGCCGCCGACGAGCTGGGGGAGCAGCGCCAGTGGCGGCTGATCCTGGAGGCCATGCCCCGGCACGCCAATCTCATCCTGGTGGACCACCAGGGCCGGATCACCGACTGCCTGCGGCGGGTGGACTTCGAGATGTCCCAGCAGCGGCAGGTGCTGCCGGGCCTGTTTTATCATCTGCCGCCCCGGCAGGAAAAGCGCTCTCCGCTGGAGATCGGCCGGGAGGAATTTCTGGAACTGCTGTCCGCCCTGCCGGAGGATACGTCCCTGGACGGGTGGCTGCTGGACACCTTCACGGCCCTGCCGCCGCTGATGGCCCGGGAGCTGGTCTGCGCCGCATACGGTGAGACAGACGCCCATTTGTCCCGGGACAGGGGCGAAAAATTGTGGGACAGCCTTGGGACATGGCGGGACAGAATCATCGTCGGCGGCTTCGTGCCCACCCTGCTGCGCCGGGCCGGCCGGCCGGCGGATTTTACCTATTGTCCCATCACCCAATACGGCCCGGCCATGGAGCAGGAGACCTTCGACTCCTTCGGCCGGCTGCTGGACGAATTTTATGAGGGCCGGGACCAGGCGGACCGGGTCCGGCAGAAGGGCCAGGACCTGATAAAGTCCGCCACGGCAGCCCGGGACCGGGTGCGCCGGAAGCTGGCGGCCCAGGAGAAGGAGCTGGCCGCCACCCGGGACCGGGAGCGGCTGCGCATCTGCGGCGAGCTGATCACCGCCAACCTCTACCGCATGGAGCGGGGCATGAACCGCCTGACGGCAGAAAATTACTATAAGGACGGTTGCCCACCAATGGACATCCCGCTGGATGTGCGGCTGGGGCCCCAGGAAAACGCCGCCCGGTATTTCAAGCAGTATGCCAAGGCCAAGACCGCCGAGAAAATTCTGACGGAGCAGCTGGGCAAGGGCCGGGAGGAGCTGACGTACCTGGAGAGCGTGGTGCAGGAGCTGTCCCAGGCGGAGGCGGAGCAGGATTTCAACGACATCCGCGCTGAGTTGGAGAGCGGCGGCTATCTGAAAAACCGGGGCAAAAAGCAGCCGGGGTTCCAGCGGGCCTCCAAACCCAGGCAGTTTGTGTCCTCCGCCGGGCTGCGGATCCTGGTGGGACGCAGCAATCGGCAGAACGACCGGCTCACTGCCAAGGAGGCAGACCGGAGGGATATCTGGCTCCACACCCAGAAAATTCACGGCTCCCATGTGATCCTGTGCACCGGGGGCCAGGAGCCGGACGAGACCAGCCTGTATGAGGCGGCGTGCCTGGCGGCGTACTATTCCCAGGGCCGGGAGGCTGGGAAGGTGCCGGTGGATTACACCCCGGTGCGGTATGTGAAAAAGCCCGCCGGGGCCAGGCCGGGCATGGTGGTGTACACCACCTATCAGACCATGCTGGCCGTTCCGGACGGCCAGCTGGTGAAGAAGCTGGCAGGAAAATAAAATGTGAGATAAAGCTCAGCCCCCGCAGGCATTTGCCTGCGGGGGCTGGTTTTGCCTATGGGGTTAAGGGGGGAACCGTCCTTACCGGTTGGGCAGGGACTTCACGGTGACGGTGGTGTGGGCCACCAGCTTGTTCCCGGAATAGATGTGGATGAAGTAGGTGCCGGTGGTGTTGTGGCGGGTCAGGTCAGCCGCAGCCACCCAGGCGCCGCCGATGTTCTCGCCCTTGTACCAGACCAGATCATCCTGGCCGCCGGCGCTGCTCCACACGGCGAAGCGGATGCTACTGTAGCCGGTGGCGCTGTAGAGCCGCAGCTTCATCCAGGCGAAGTCGCCGGTGACGATGGCCTGGGCACTCTGCTGAGGCGGCATACCGTAGACATTGGCGGTGGTGTGGGCCACCAGCTTGCCGTCGGCATAGACGTGGATGAAGTAGCCGCCCAGGGTCTTGTGGTTCAACAGCTTCACACCGGCGGACCAGGTGCTGCCGGTGAGGCGGCCGTCGTACCAGACCAGGTCGTCCTGACCGTTGGCATTGCTCCACACGGCGAAGCGGACCTTGCCATACTTGGCGGTGGTGGTCAGGGCCAGCTCCATGGCGGCGTTATCGGCGGAGACGGCAGCCGTCAGGCCGGGCTTGACGCCGGGGGCGGGAGCGGGCAGGCTCTTGACCTGGGCAGTGGTGTGAGCCACCAGCTTGTTCCCGGCATACACATGGATGAAGTAGGTGCCGGTGGTGTTGTGGCGGGCCAGATCCACGTCATAGGTCCAGCTGCCGCTGCCGCCGTTCTTGGCGGTGTACCAGACCAGGTCGTCCTGGCCGCCGGCGCTGCTCCACACGGCGAAGCGGATGCCGCTGTAGCTGCGGGCGGTATCCAGCCGGATGGACATGGTGCGGCAGTTGTCGGACACCTGGGCCGTGACGGTGTCGGGAGCCGGGAGCTTCGCCACCTGGGCGGTGGTGTTGCCGATGAGCCGGCTCTGGCCGGAGTCGGAGGAGTAGACGTGAATGAAGTAGGTGCCGGTGCTGTTGTGGTTCACCAGAGGCACGGTGTAAGTCCACTGGCCGCTGGCGTTCTTTTTGGCGGTGTACCAGGTCAGGTCATCCTGGCCGTTTACGCTGCTCCACACGGCGAAGCGGACGTTGGAGTGGTTATGGCCGTTGCCGGCGTCCATGGTCACCGTCATGGTGCGGCATTCGCTGTCCACCACGGCGGAGACGGTGTGGCGCTTGGCGGGGGTGCTGGAGGTGTGGGACGCGCCGCAGTAGCGGCAGACGTACTTCACCTGACCGGCGCTGACGCAGGTGCTGGAATCACTGGCCACGGTGTCGGTGTGGCCCACCACGTGGGTGTTCTGGAAGGTCAGACCGTCCAGCAGCTGGCCGTGGATGCCGTGGTTATACACATGGACCAGATACCGGCCCACCACGTTGTATTTGCACATGGGGACCCGGATGGTGTAGGTGCCGTCGCCGTTGGCGGTGGCATTGTACCAGACCAGGTCGTCCTGGCCGTCCTGCTGGCTCCAGGCGGCGGCCATGATGTTGCTGTAGTTCCTGCCCTGACCGGCGGGAGGCGTGATGGTGACCACGATCTCCTTTTCGTCGGCGGACATGCGGCCCCGCAGCAGCTGATACAGGCGGCCATCGCTGCCGAATTCGTACCAGGTCTTGCCGATCAGGCGGCGGCCGGTGTACATGACGCCGAAGTCATCGCCCAGGTCGGAGGTCTCGAAGTAATAGGTGGCGTCGCCGATGTCCTTCCAGCCGGAGGCGATGCGGCCATTCTCGAAGTACAGGGTCTTGCCGTCGTCCCGCTTGACGAAGCCCGTGGGGCCGCTGACCACCACGCCGTCGTCAAAGACGAACTGCTTGCCGTACAGGGTGACCCGGCCATCGTAGGCGATGCCGCTCTTGTCGAAGCAATACACCTCGGGGTCGATGATGAACCAGCCGGTGTGCCAGGCGTTGTTATAGCTGTACATCCGCAGGCCGGTGGCCTCGTCCCGGGCCCAGCCGGTGTAGCCGGAGTCCTTCAGCTCCACGGTCTGGCCGCAGAAGGAGCAGACCAGCTTGCCGTCACGGACGTACACGGTGTCGCCGGAGAAGTCGTGGCCCTTGTCGCGGCACACGGAGGCGGGCACCCGCATGGTGTAGGTATCCAGCAGGGACTGGGCGCCCTCGGCGCTGACGGAGTAGGTGCGGACGGTCATGGCGTCGGCGGTGGCCTCCACAGCCAGGTACAGGGAGTCATACTCCTGGGATACCTGGGCAAAGTGGAAGTCGGGGTTGTTGACGGCCTTGTACTCGGTGCTGCGGGACTTTTCGCCCAGGTCGCCGCAGATGTAGTACAGCACGCCCTTGCCGTAGGTGGCGGGCAGGCGGCCGTTCTGGGCGGCCTCGGACACGGGCTGGCCGTTCTTGAGGACCATGGTGCGGGCATAGCTGTGGTCATGGCCGGAGAACACCACATTGATGCCGGCGGCCTCAGCGGCGGCGGGGATATAGCGGTTGAAGGCCTCGCTGCTGCCGTTGGGATTGGTGTAGTACGCGGGCTGGTGGACCGCCAGCACCTTCCAGGTGCAGTCGGACTTGGCGGCGTCCTGGATCAGCCACTGGCAGGCATCCTCCAGATTGGCGGCGAAGTTGATGACCGCCACGTACACGTCGCCGTACTCCACGGAGTAATACAGCCGGTCGGGCAGGGTCCACAGGCTGGCGGCGTTGCCGCCGGACAGGTCGCCGTAGTACTCATGGTTGCCCATGACCTGCACCACGGGAATGTCGGCGTAGTTCCTGGAGAACACGTCCAGGATCTCGCTCCACTGGCCCAGGTTGCCGCCGTTGTCCACAAAGTCGCCGGTCTGGATGCCGAAGTTCATGGACTGGCCGTTGATATTGGCGGCAATGGCGTTCATCAGCCGGATCTCATCCTGATCGCTTTCGGCATTGCCGGAGAGCTGGGTATCGCCGATGACGAAGAAGCGGGTGGTGTCCGCGCCGGGCTGGCTGGTGGTGAAGGTCATGTTTTCAGACCACTTGCTGCCGTCGCCCACCCGATAGACGTAGGTGGTGCCGGGCTTCAGGCCGGTCAGGGACACGGAGCTGACATAGGCCGCGTCGCCGGAGGTGGTGAACTCCCGGAGGGTCACCTGACCCTGGGCGCTGGAGGGGAAGCTGCCCTTGAAGCTGCTCTGCTGGCAGTACTGCACGGTGGCCTTGGCCTGGGCCGTCAGGGGATTGGTGACCCAGGTGATGTTCTGGCAGCTCTGGGCATTGGGGGTGGCGTTGAGCTGCACGAAGCTGGGCATACCATCGGTGCTGCCGCCGGCCCGGCGGGTGACGATGACCGTCTCAAAGGAGCGGTGATTGTCCTTCCGGGCGGTGACGCCGGTACGGGAGCCGGCGGAGAGCTTGTTGAAGTAGTCGGTGCTGACCTGGCCGGAGGCGTTGGTGGTGCCGATGCGGGTGTCGCCCACATACAGGTCCACACCGGAGGCGGCCTTGCCGTTGATGTCCTTCACATACAGCCGGGCCGCTGCCGCGCCCTCCACCATGATGTCGGAGGTGACGGTGTAGTAGCCCTGCATGGGCAGGCGCAGGTTGCCGGTGGAGGTGGTGTAGGTGACGCCGTCACAGGTGTAGGTCACGGTGACGGAGATGGGCAGGCTGTCCAGCGCCGTGGCCCCGGCGGGCATGGGCATGGTGAAGGTGAACAGGTCCTTCCCGGCAGAGCCAGTGCGGGTCATATTCACGGTGACGGTCTTTTCGGTGGTGGTGCGGCGGGCGGCAGAGCTGGAGCCCTGGAAGCCGGAGCCGTAGGCCAGGGAGGCGCAGGTGTTGAAGGCACCCTTGCCGCCGTTTTCGTCGGTGTCGAACAGGTCCACGTTGCCGTACACGATCTGGGCGGTGACGGAGTCGATCTTACCGGCGTTGGGGGAGGTGACGGACACCACATAGTTCTCGCCCACCAGGGCATAGGACGGGGTGTCCAGGGTCACGGTGGGGATATTGGCGGTGCCCTTCACGGTGAAGGAGCGGGTGACGCTGGCCCGGTTGCCGAAGCCGTCCATGATCTCCACCTTGATGCTGTGGCGGCCATTGGGCAGGGTCACGGTGCCGGTGACGGCCTGGTCGGTGTTGGCAAAGTTCCGGATGTCCTGGCCGTCGATGGTGATGACGGTGTTCTCGGCGGACACGCCGGTGCGGTTCTCACCCTGGGGATCATAATACCCGGTAAAGAATTGCAGCTCATTGTCCGTCAGGACGGTGGAGCCGTCCTCGGCCAGCTCCGTCAGGTCGGAATAGCCGGTGAGGGAGGAGCTGCCGCCCCGGACGGAGGTGATGACGGGGTTCTCCAGATCGTCGGCGGTGGTACCGTATACCGCGCGGATGTTGTCCACATACAGGCTGCCGGCGGCCCGGGAGCCGCAGGTGATCTTGTTGCCGTCCACGTCGCCGGTGCCGCCCTCGATGATGATGGTCCACAGCAGCACCTGGCCGGCGGTGATCTTCAGGGGGTGATTCTCCACGTCCTGGGCCTTGTCATACACGCTGCTCAGATCGGCCTCCACATACTTCCAGCCGGACCAGTTGATGCCGGTATACTGGGTGGTGGTGTCCACGGTCTGGCCGGCGGCGTTGACGGTGGTGGTCTTCAGGTGCAGCAGGCTGGTGGTGACGTACTTTTCCCCGTTCCAGTAGGACACGCTGGTGGACAGCCAGTAGTTGGGCGTGCCCTCGGGGGCGTAGACCCACATACCCAGGGCAGTGGGACGGCCCTCGATGACCACGTCCTCGCCGCTGTAGCGCAGGTATTCGTTGGTGTTGTTGGTGCCGGAGATCTTCGTATAATCGTAATGATACTCCAGAGACTTCTGGCCGAAGCGCACGGGACCCTCGTCGGAAGCTACGCGGCGGGCATACATATCCCACGCGCCCTCCTGGGCGGTGGAGATGGCGCCCACATAGTACTCATAGCCCATGGAGCGGAACAGGGTAGCGGGGTCCTGGGCGCAGTCCCAGCTATAGGGTGCGCCGGCGGAGTTGCAGTCCCATTCCGCGTTGCTGCTGATAAAGTCGGGGCATGCCAGGCCGAAATCGGTAATGGGCCCGTAGGGGATGTCCAGACCGTTGGGATCCTTGCTGACCTGACCGGCCACGCCGAAGCCCGCGTCGCTGACGCCGGGCAGATTATGGGCGCTGTGACCGGAAAAGCTATTCAGGTTGCCCCACACGGCGTTGGCACCCACGTTCACGCCGGACTTGGAGCTCTCGTCCTCAAAGTCCAGAAGGACGGTGGGCATCTTGCCGATCTCCACGGTGACGGTATCGGTAAGCTCCTGGCCGTTTGCCTTGGTATAGGTAACAGTAATCTCCGCCTTGCGGGTCTGGCTGGCCTTGGCCGCCGTGTGGAGCCGGTTGTCCACGATGGTGCCGATGTCGGCGGCGGTGGTGCCCTCGGTCAGAGGCCGGATGCTCCAGGTGAAGTCGCCGTCGTGATAGTGGATATCCCGCAGGCTGCTCTTGACGGTGAGGCCCAGGTTGCTGGTCTTTTCATAGTCCAGGGACAGACTCTTGCCGGAGAAATACACCTGGTCGGGCTCGGCGATGGTGACGGAGGCGGAGCCAACGTCCTGCCCCTGATAGGTCAGGCGGACCCGGACATCGCCCACATAGCCCTTGGCGGCGGTGAACACGCCGGTGGAGGCGTCGATCCGCCCGGCGGCGGGGGTGTCCAGCACCCAGGTCAGGCCGCTTTCCGGCAGGTCGGCCGCGCCGCCTGCGGAGTCAGCGCCCAGGGCCGTGAAGGCCACCTGGCTGCCGGGGGTATAAAGCTCATTCTGGGGGCTGACGGAGGCGTGGTCGAAGTCGCCGTCAAAGCGGGCGGTGGACACCACCAGCAGGGCATCGGACACGGTGCGCTCCAGGCCGTCACTGGGGCTGTTGCGCACCACCAGCTCGTCGGTGCCCTCATAACAGGCTGCCACGGTGGCGGAGCCGCCGCCGTCCAGATAGATGGCGGTGACGCAGCCGGCGTCCTTCAGGAAGCTGGCCACCTCATACATGCTCATGCCGATGGACATGGGCTCCTGGCGGCCGTCGGCCTCGAAGAACACCACGGAGCCGTCGGCACGGATGCCCACGCTATTGCGGGGCATGCGGTCGCCCTGGTCCAGGCCGGGGACGATCTGGCCGTTTTCCACCAGCATATAGGGGCCGGAAACGGCCTCCACCACGTCGGAGGTGTCGCTGCCGGCGGGGCGAATGACGGCGGAGCCGTCCTTCAGGATGGCGAAGAAGGGCTCGGCGCCGGTTTTCACCAGGTTGCCCTCCATAATGAGGTAGCCGGTGGGTGCGCCGGTCTGCATATTGTAGTAGTCGGCGTTGGTGGCCAGGACCACGCGGCCCTCGGTATCCGAGGCCCGTCCGTAGGCAGCGGCCTGGGCGGTGGTCTGGGACATCTCCCATTTCAGCTTGCCGCTGTCCACCATGGCCTTGCGCTGGGCGGCGGTGCTGCCGTCATAGTAATATCCGGTGTAGCTGGCCTTCAGGGTCACGTCCTTGGACAGGTCGATCTCCGAAAGATAGCCCACCACCTGGCTGCCGTTGACGTTGCGCATGACCACCTTTTCCAGGGTCACGCCGCTGGCCACGGCATTCTTGGTGCGGGTAATGGGGGTGAGCCCGGCGGCGTTGCCGGACTGGACCTCCGCCTGGGGCTGCCGGGCGTCGGGTTCGGCGGTGTCGGGCTGCGTCTGCTGGACGACAGCGTCCGGCTCCGGCTCCTGGAGCCCGGTGGCCCAGGCCTGGGGCATGACCAGGCTGGCGGCCATCAGCAGCGCCAGAAGCAGTGATAGTGCTCTTTTCATCTTTTTCCTCCGTTACAGTTTGATTTCCAACACTTGATCGGGGTGCTCTCTCCGGGGTGCGGTCCCTCCTTTCAGTTCACGGTGGCGGTGGTGTGGGCCACCAGGTTCTGTCTGGTATTGCCGTAGACATGGATGAAGTAAGTGCCCTTGTCCTGGTGCTGGGACAGGTTCACGGTATAGGACCAGTCGCCGTTGGACTGCCTGACCGCCTGGTACCACTGCAGGTCGTCCTGGCCGTTGGCTGCGCCCCAGGTGGGGAACCAGACCTTCGTCAGATCGCTGCGGCCCGTCAGGGTCACGGTCATATAGCGGCCGCCGTCGTGGAGGCGGGTCCATACCTGGGGGGACACCACCTGGGACACGGAGGCGGTGGTGTGGGCCACCAGGTTCTTCTTGCTGTTGCCGTAGGCGTGGAGGAAGAAGCCTCCCGCGCTCTTATGGTTGGCCAGAGGCACCCGGCAGGTCCAGGAGCCGTCCGGCTGCTTGGTGGCCTCGTACCAGCGCAGATCGTCCTGGCCGTTCACGGAGCTCCAGGTGGGGAACCAGACCTTCGTCAGGTCGCTGCGGCCCGCCAGGGTCACATCCAGGTACCGCCCATCGGCGGACAGCACCGCCTGCATGCCGGAGCGGACCGGCTGGGGGGGCTGTTCGGGCTGGGAAGGCTGGGAAGCCTGAGGTACGGTAACGGTGGTGTGGGCCACCAGATTCTTCTTGTTGTTGCCGTAAGCGTGGATGAAGTAGACGCCGGTGCCGGAGTGGTCCGACAGGGCGATGCGGCAGGTCCAGGAGCCGTCGGCCTGCCTGGAGGCCTCGTGCCAGCGCAGGTCGTCCTGGCCGTTGTCCTGGCTCCAGGTGGGGAACCAGACCTGGGTCAGGTCGCCGCGGCCCGTCAGGGTCACGTCCAGATACCGCCCATCGGCGGACAGGGCGGCCTTCATCTCCGGCCCGGGGATCTTCTCCACATAGGCGGTGGTGTGGGCCACCAGGTTCTTCTTGTTGTTGCCGTAGGCGTGGATGAAATAGGTGCCGGTGGTGTTGTGGCGGGACAGGGCCACGGAATAGGTCCAGGAGCCGTCGGCCTGCTTCTTGGCCTCGTACCACTGGAGGTCATCCTGGCCGTTCTTCTCGCTCCAGGTGGGGAACCAAACCTGGGTCAGGTCGCTGCCGCCGGTGAGGGTCAGGTTCAGATACCGTCCGTCGGCGGACAGGGCCGCCTTCAGGGCGGGCTTCTCCGGCTGCACCAGGTTGTCCACCACCACGGTGCCGTGGTCCAGCAGACCCTGGGGCAGGCCGTTCTGATTGTAGACATGGACCATATAGGTGCCGGTTTCCTGGTGGTTGATCAGGGGCACCTCGGCCACCCAGCGGCCATTCTGCTGCTTGGCCTGATACCAGTGCAGGTCGTTCTGGCCGTCCTGCTGGCCCCAGACGGCGAAGCGCAGGGAGGTCTGGCTGGGAGTGGAGTAGGTCAGGTACATCACCGTGCGGCTGGCGTTGAAGTAGTACCCCAGCTGCTGGGGGCGCACGGTGGGGGTAAAGGCATTGGCCCGGCCGGTGAGCCAGGTGCGCACCCGGCTGAGGGCCTCGTCATAGGTGGGGGCGAAGGGGGTGCCGCCGGGCTTGGGATTGGCGGCGCCCAGGGTGCTCCAGCGCAGGTAATTCAGGTCGGCGGAGACGCCGATCTCGTCCCGCAGGCCGTCCACCTGACCGGCCATACCGGTGAGCACCGGCTTATACCGGGTGTACAGCTCCTGCACCCGCTGATAAAACGCCGGGATGTTCAGCATCTTCTTCATCAGCACAGAGGTGCTGCTGGCGTTGTAGTCGGTGACCTTTTCGTTCTTGTTGCCCATGCAGGTGTCAAAGTCCCACAGGGGGCCCACATGGAGCACGTCGGACGCGCCGTCCTGATACCAGAAGAAGCTGGTGAAGAAGGACTCGCCGTTGAGAACGTACTCGTTCATCAGATAGTAGCGGGCCAGGGAGTCCACGTCGATCATTTCATTGAGCTGGCTCAGGGACAGATTCTCCCAGCCCTGGGAGGTCAGCGCCGTGGTCAGGCGGGTCATGGCCGTCTGGAAATTGGTCATGGCCTGCTGAATGTGTCCGTCGTCCTCCTCCACGATCTCCTTCAGGGCGAAGTAGCTGTTCAGCCGCCCCTCGAAGAAATAGTGGTCCTCGTCCGTGGCGAAGCCGTTGTCCAGCTCGAACATGGTCCCGGCGGGGTCCTGCAGGTTCAGGCGGCCCTTGCCGATCTCGGCCTTTTCGCCCAGCAGGTACACGCCCAGGTACTGGCCGTCTATCCACAGGTCCACATATTGATATTCCGTCACGAAGGGGAAGTCCATCTGCTCCGCCGCGTCATACACCAGCCGGGTGCGGATCATGCTGTCGTCGGAGGCGTTGGCCAGCAGAATCCACTTCTTGGCGGCGGGCATACCCAGCACGGAGGTCTTTTTGCTGAACTTGATCTGGTAGGGCTTTTTGGCGTATTCCCGCCAGGTGGAGTTGCCCCGGCCCTTGATCTCCACGGTGCCGGTGAGGACGTCGTCCCCGTCCGTCAGCACCAGGTCGTTGCCGGGATACTTCACGTCCTTGTCCTGGTGGATCTGGTCCAGGGTGGTACCGTTGAGGGTCAGCCGCAGGCTGGGCAGACTGCTCTGCCGCAGGCACACCGTCTCGGTTCTGCCGCCCTCCAGGGTCAGGGTCACCCGGTCACGGTCGGCGAAGGCCCCGGTCAGGGTGCCGCCCTCCCGGTCCAGGGCGCCGGCGGAGGCCGCCGTTACCCTGCCGCTGAAGGACAGAACCGTGTCCGCCGGGCTTTCGTCCTGGGGCAGGAACAGGTACCACACCCCGTCCTTTTCGGATTGGTACCCCTGGTTGGTCCACTGCCGGGCGTCCACGGCCCAGCAGCGGAAATCGTTGTCTCCGGCGAAGGCCGTGGCCGTCAGCAGCACCGTCAGCAGGAGGGCCGCCAGCAGCGCCCACAGCCAGGCGCCGGATTTTTGGATTGCTTTCATGCATCTTTCTCCCATCTGAAAGGATAGAGCGGCTGCGGGCAATTTTACACGATAAAGCGCCGCTGTTCCGCTAATTACACTCTATTATAACAGGTACACTGCGAAATATCAACCGCTTTTTGCTGCGTGCCCGCCAAAAATCAGGTAAATTTTTGGATGAAACGTATAAAATAAGAGCTCCCGGCGCGGCCGGAAGCTCTCATTTTATGCAATTATGGGGATCCACTCAGTCCTCGCGGCTGGCCAGCACGTTCATGGAGACGGGCTCGTCGTTGGCAACGGGGGCAGACAGATTGACGCTGGAATAGCCGCCCCGCAGGTCGGAGCCATCCTCAAACGTCTTGGTGCAGCGGTCATACTCCACCTGTATCACGGAGGCGATGGTGTGGCGGCCATAGTCGTCCAGCTTGGCGTACTGGTCCAGGATCCGCTGGGTGTCCTCCGTCAGGTGGATGTTCTCCTCGCCCAGGGCGCAGATGCCCAGTGTGCGGCAAATCTGGACCACCGTGTCAAACGAAGAACCGCCGATGCCGTTGTGCAGTGCGCTGTTGATGGTGGACAGAGGAATGCCAACTGCAAAAGCAAACTGCCGGACGCTCTTGTACTGGCGGGAAATTTCGTCCCGTACGATGTTGGTAAGTTTGTCCATAATTCGACCCTCTTTACTGTAGATTCCAGAAGCAGCTTTGCTTCCGGATGAACTGATTATAACAAGCCGTACGAGAAATCGCAATAGGGAAACGTGAAAAATAATAATTTTTTTACAATCTGCCGCTATAAATAAATCCGTATGGGGGCAATTTCCTCTTTTCATTTGGGTGCCTGTGTGATACACTGTACAGGATAGGGGGGAGGGCTCCTGTGAAGAAAAAGTGGTCGCCCCGGACGGCTGCGGGGCAAATTGCGGTGCAGCTGGTGCGCCGTTATTATCTGCATGACGTGGGCCGGGACAGCGCGGCCCTGACCTATTACCTGCTGTTTGCGCTGTTTCCGCTGCTGGTGTTCATCAGCACCCTGCTGGGCATCCTGAAGCTGGACGTGGACAGCGTGACCCAGGTGCTGTCCCAGATCGTTCCGGCGGACGTGATGTCGGTGCTGGAGTCGTATCTTGAATATGTGTCCGCCAACGCCAGCCGCCAGCTGCTGTGGTTCAGCCTGATTTTCTCCGTCTGGTTCCCCATGCGGGCCACCAGCTGTCTGCTGCACTCCCTGCGCAAGGCCTTCGGCCTGGGTCCGCCCCGGAAAATGCTGGTCAATCAGCTGGGGATCCTGCTGTTCACCGTGTGGCTGATCCTGACCATCGGACTGACGCTGCTGCTGGTCACGGTGGGCCGCCGGGCGCTGGAGTTTCTCTCCGGCCTCATCGAGCTGCCGGCGGGGTTCATCGACCTGTGGAGCTATCTGCGGTTTATCGTTCTGGGCGTGGTGATGTTCCTGATGCTGACCGTGCTGTATATGCTGGCACGGGGGCAGCGGCGGCCTTTGAAGGAAGTGGCCCCCGGGGTGGGCATCTCCCTGGCGGCGTGGATGGTCCTGTCCCTGGCCTTTTCGTATTATGTGGAGAATTTTTCCAATTATTCCGTGCTGTACGGCTCCATTGCCACGGTTGTGGTGGTGCTGCTGTGGCTCTATATGAGCGGCACGGTGCTGATTATGGGCGCGGAATACAGCGCCGTGATACTGCGCCGCAGGCGCAGCCGGCTGCCGGAGAGCAGCGGAGAGGAGCAAGCATGAAGATCATCATTGTGGGCAACGGCAAGGTGGGCTATGCCATTGCCCGGCAGCTGGCGGTGGAGGATCACGACATCACCATCGTGGATGACGACACCGCGGCCCTGCACCGGGCCGACAGCACCCTGGACGTGATGTGCGTGGAGGGCAACGGCGCCAGCATCAGCGTGCTGGACGCGGCGGGGGTCCGCGGCGCGGACCTGGTCATCGCCGTCACCAATCTGGACGAGACGAACCTGGTGTGCTGCCTGATCGCCAAAAAGCTGGGGGCGCAGCACACCATCGCCCGGGTCCGGAACCCGGAGTACCGCCGGGACGCCGGGATGCTGAAGCGGGAGATCGGCCTGGATATGCTGATCAATCCCGACCTGGGAGCGGCCCAGGAGATCGCCCGGATCCTGAGCTTCCCGGCGGCCTTCTCGGTGGAGCCCTTCGCCGGAGGGCGCATCGACATGATCGGCTTCCGGGTGACGGAGGAGGACTCCCTGGCGGGGGTGTCCCTGAACGATTTCCATCGCAACCGCCTGGCGGAGGTGCTGATCTGCGCCGCTCACCGGGGGGACGACATCATCATCCCCGACGGCTCCTTTGTGCCCCGCAGCGGGGACAAGCTGTACATGGTGGGCACCAAGGCGGAGCTGCAGAAGATGCTGCGGGGCATCGGACGCACCCTGCAGAAGGTGAAGAACGTGTCCATCCTGGGCGGCAGCCGCATCACCATGTACCTGACATGGGAGCTGGCCCGCAGCAATACCAAGGTCCGGATCGTGGAGATGAAGCACGACAAGTGCCTGCGCCTGTCCGCCGAGCTGCCCGGGGCCATGATCATCGAGGGCGACGGCACCGATGCCGACCTGATCGAAAGCGAGAACATTTTCGAGACCGACGCCTTTGTGGCGCTGACGGACCGGGACGAGGAGAACCTGCTGATGGCGCTGACGGCCCAGCGGGCCGGGGTGCCCAAGGTGCTGACCAAGATGACCCGTCCCAACTACATGGACCTGGTGCAGGAGACGAAGCTGGGCAGCATCATCAGCCCCAAGGACCTGACCTCCAACCAGATCACCCGCTATGTCCGGGCCCTGGCCAACTCCCAGGGCAGCACCGTGGAGAGCCTTTACAAAATGCTGGACGGCTCCGTGGAGGCGTTGGAGTTCACCGCCACGGCCTCCAGCCGGTCGGTGCTGGACAAGCCCCTGAAGGATCTGACCCTGAAAAAGGGCGTGCTGCTGGCGGCCATTGCCCGGGAAAACAAGATCATCATCCCCGGCGGTCTCACCACCATCCAGGAGGGGGACCATGTGGTGGTGGTCACCAAGTCCCAGGTGTTCGACGACCTGACGGACATCCTGCTGTAAGTGAATAAAACGAGCAAACAAAAACCTCCGGCCTGGCCGGAGGTTTTTGCTTGCCGGATAGCCGAAGCATGGTCAGGGCTGCGTCTGTCTGGCGCGCCGGAGTGCCGCCAGACGGTCCCATGCCCCCATGCCCGGGCGGTAGACCAGCTCGCCGATGTCCACGCCGAGAACCGCCGCCGTTATCAGGGGAATCGCCAGCATGGCGATGTTGGACCGGGCCAATCGTTTTTGGATGGTCATGAGAACCACTCCTCCCTTATAGTCAGGCTGATTATACCACAGAATGCGGCGGCTGTGGTTAAATAATCCTTAAACAAGGTTGCTTTTCCGGACAAAAATGGTATGATAGACATGACGCGAAAGACAACGGACCGAAGTGGAGCGTAAACTATGACGGCATTTCTGCAACAATATATTTCCCCGGCGCTGCCGGTGATCCTGTGGCTGTTCCGGGGCGTGACCGCCGGGCTGGCGGTGTGGCTGCTGGTGCGGTGCTGCAAGTCCCTGTTCCGGGGCCGGGACCGGGAGAGCTGGGGCTTTGTGACCCTGTCTAACGGCGCGCGGTACGAGTTGTATCACTGGGAGAACGTCATCGGCCGGGCCCGGCGGGCGGATATCCGGGTGAATTTTCCCTCCGTGTCCCGGACACACGCCATTTTGCAGCGGGACGACGGCGGGATATGGCGGGTCGACCCCATCAACCGCAGCAGCGGGGTGCTGCTGAACGGAAAGCGGACGCTGGTGCCTGCCAGTCTGAACCCCGGGGACTCCATCGCCCTGGGCGGGGTGGAGCTGTTCTTCTTCCCGTCGGAGCAGCCCCAGCACACCGGGCAGCCTAAAAAGCGGCCCAGCCCCGTGGGCAGTCTGTGGCTGCTGACGTTTATCCAGCTGCTGCTGTGGGGGCAGTTTGCCCCGGGCTTCGGGGCGGAGAACATCTATCCCGTCAGCGCGGGCTTTTTCGGCCTGTGCGGCCTGGGATGGGCGCTGTACGGCGTCAGCCGGAGGCTGCACCGGCGGCAGTTTGACCTGGAGACCCTGGCGCTGCTGCTGGCTACGGTGGGCTTTGCCATCACCGCCGCCTGGGACCCGGGCGCTCTGTACAAGCAGCTGGCGGCGGTGGCCCTGGGCATGGGCATCTACTGCGTGCTGGTGTGGCTGCTGGGGCGGCTGCAGCTGGCGGTGAAGCTGCGGTGGCCGGCGGCGGGACTGGCGGCGGCGCTGCTGGCCTTCAACGTGGTGATGGGGGAACGCATTTTCGGAGCCAAAAACTGGATATCGGTGGGCCCCATTTCCTTCCAGCCGTCGGAGCTGGTGAAGCTGGCGTTTATCCTGGCGGGGGCCGCCACCCTGGACCGGCTCTTTGCCAAGCGGAACCTGATCTTCACGGTGCTGTTTTCCGCCTATTGCGTGGGATGTCTGGCGCTGATGAGTGACTTTGGCACAGCACTGGTGTTTTTCGTGGCCTTTCTGTGCATTGCCTTTTTGCGGACCGGGGACCTGGCCTCCATCGTGATGATGACGGCGGCTGCGGCCTTTGCCGGGGGACTGGTGCTGCACTTCAAGCCGTATGTGGCCCAGCGGTTCACCGTCTGGCGGCATGCCTGGGAATTTACCCAGACCACCGGCTATCAGCAGAGCCGCACCATGTCCGCTGCTGCCTCCGGCGGCCTGTTCGGCACGGGGCCGGAGGACGCGTGGCTGAAATATGTGGGGGCGGCCAACACGGACCTGGTATTCGGCGTGGTGTCGGAGGAATTCGGGCTGCTGCTGGCGCTGGTATGCGTGACGGCGGTGATCGCCCTGGCGGCGTTTGCCCTGCGGGCCGGCGACAGCGCCCGCTCCAGCTTTTATGCCATCGCCGCCTGCGGAGCGGCGTCTATGCTGGTGTTCCAGACCTCTCTGAACGTGCTGGGCGCGGTGGACATCCTGCCGCTGACCGGCGTGACATTTCCCTTTGTGTCCATGGGCGGGTCCAGCATGCTGTCCTGCTGGGGGCTGCTGGCCTATCTGAAGGCCGTCGATGTGCGCCGTCCGCCGGAAAAAGAAATCTCTCCGCCGCCCAAGAGTGAAAAAACGCCGGAGCGGCAGGAGGGATTCTTCGACGGGATCCCCGGGGTCCCTGTGGATGAGATATTCGGAAAGGAGGAGCGGTCTTGAAACAGGTAAAGCTACGGTCCATGCTGGTGCTGGCACTGATCGCTGTGCTGGGTGCGGGCGTGGTGCTGTTCTGCGTGCGGTATGTGGTGCGGGGCGGACAGTGGGCCGCCTTCTCCGCCAATGACCATGCCTATCAGGAGGGGCGGCTGGCCCTGGGTCAGGTGCTGGACCGCAACGGGGTGCTTTTGTATGACGGGGCCTCCGGCAGCTGGGCAGAGGACGGCGTCATTCGCCGGGCGACGCTCCATGTGGTGGGCGACCGGGACGACAACATTTCCACCTCTGCCAAGGCGGCTATGCGGCGGCGCCTGGTGGGCTTTGACCCGCTGACGGGTACCTCCGCCGGAGGACACAAGGTATATCTGACCATTGACGCAGAGCTGAACGCTGCGGCCCTGGAGGCCCTGAACGGCCGGAAGGGGGCCGTGGCGGTGTACAACTACCGCACCGGCGACGTGCTGTGCATGGTGTCCAGCCCCACCTTTGACCCGGCGGAACCGCCGGAGATCCGGGACGGGGACAGCCGGTATGACGGCGTGTATCTGAACCGGGTGCTGTCCTCCACCTTTGCGCCGGGCTCCATCTTCAAGCTGGTGACCACCGCCGCGGCCCTGGAGCAGCTGGACGGGACCCTGGACCGGCATTTCACCTGCACCGGGCGGCTGGAGCTGGAGGGCGGCGTTATCACCTGTCCCTATGCCCACGGGGAGATGGACCTGTATGACGCCCTGGCCCGGTCCTGCAACTGCGCCTATGCGCAGCTGGCGGTGGAGCTGGGAGGCGATACCCTGGCCCAATACGCGGAAAAGGCCGGGCTGACCCAGAGCTTTTCCGTCAGCGGCATCAGCGCGGCAGCGGGACAGTTCACCGTGGGGCAGGGGGCGGACCTGGGCTGGTCCGGCGTGGGCCAGTATGACGACCTGGTGAATCCCTGCGCGTTCCTGAGGTTTTTGGGCTCCCTGGCCGGGGGCAAAACAGTGGGGCCCCGGCTGGTGTATCAGGAGACCACCATGCACGGCGTTCCCCTGCCGGGGGACGGCGCGCCGTCGCTGAAGGCCCCCTTTGACGCGGACACCTGCCGGGTGCTGCGGGACATGATGCGCAACAACGTGCAGCAGACCTATGGCCAGGGGATGTTCGGCTCCCTGGCGGTGTGCGCCAAGTCCGGCACCGCCGAGGCTGCGCCGGGTCAGTCGCCCCATGCGTGGTTCGCGGGCTTTGTGGCGGATGAGGATCTGCCCCTGGCCTTTGTGGTGCTGGTGGAAAACGGCGGCGGCGGCGCGGATGCCGCCGGGCCCATTGCCGCCCGGCTGCTGGCACAGGCGGCGGAAGCAGCGGAATAAGAAAACGAGGAGAGCGCCGCTCTCCTCGTTTTGTTCTTATTGTTCCGCAGGGGGGTACAGGGCCGACAGCAGGCGGGTATAGACGCCCTCCGGGTCCTGCCGGAACCGGTCCGCCAGGTCCCGGGCCATGGCCTCGGTGGCGGCGGTCAGCTCCAGGTGCAGGATGCTGTCCACATCGTCCCGCAGCCGCAGCTCCACCACATAGGAGCCGTTTTCCCGGGCAGTGACTTGGCTTTGCACCTGGTTTCGCCGCAGCAGGCGGCGGTTGTATTCCGCCACATTCTTATCCGTCCGCAGCCGCACGGAGTAGGGGAGGCTGGACTCGCAGATCTCGCTGTTTTTCAGCCCCTTGGGAGTGATGGCATAGCAGCCGTCCTCCGTCAGGCGCAGATGCTCCGTCCGTACCAGGTCGTTCAGGCACTCGGCATAGGCAAAGTAGTCGATGCCGTCGTCGCACATGGTCAGCTCCTGCATGCCCTCCGGCGGCAGGGGCTCCGATACCCGGGCGGCAATATATAGAATCAGGAATTTGATCTCCAGCTTATCGTGAATGAATCCGGCAGCCATGCGTATCCCATCCTCTCCAACCGTTTTTCTTTATTATACCGGAAATTCCCGGATTTGTACAGGCCTTTTTCCCGCACCACCGGCGGCAGGCGGCATACACTGGAATGAAGGGCGCAGCCAGCCCCTTCATTACTTAATGGGAGGTTTATTTCATGCCTGAAAACGGAATGCCGGGCCCGGTCTGCGATCTGAGCAGTGTTCGCGAGTCCGTTTGTATCCATACACGGAAGATCTTCGACTCCTGTCGCGACAAGGACTGCGTGGAGGACCTGCGGTTCTATCCCACGGCGTCGGCCATGGAGCTGCTGTCCGGATGCCAGATGGTTCGGGGCGGCACGGCGGAGCTGCTGTACGTTTACACCGATGTGGAGCCGGTGACCTTCAACCGGGGATTCTACTCCATCGATATGCGGTTTTTCTACCGCGTGACCCTGCAGGTGGGTACCGGAACGCCCCGGTGCACCGGGGCCGAGGGCCTGTGCGTGTTCGACAAGCGCTGCATCCTGTTCGGCAGCGAGGGCAGCGCCAAGATCTTTTCCTCCGACACAGTCATTGACGAGCTGGATATCCCCGGCCGCATGCGTACCAACCTGCCTACCGCCGTGGTGGAGGCCGTGGATCCCATCGTTCTGGACACCCGGGTGGACGACGGCTGCAAGCCCCGGTGCTGTGAGTGCGGCCTGACGGAAATTCCGGCGTTCATCGCCCGCAGCTTCGGCGAGGAGCTGGTGTTCGACGACAGCGGACGCCGCCGGTTCTATGTGACCCTGGGCCAGTTTACCCTGGTGCGGCTGGAGCGGGACACCCAGCTGCTGATCCCGGTGTACGACTACTGCATCCCCCAGTCGGAGTGCAGCTGCGGCGACCAGGAGGACCCCTGCGGCCTGTTCCGCAACGTGGCCTTCCCCATCGGGGAGTTTTTCCCGCCCAGCACCCTGGAAATGCCCAAGGACTATGCCAGCACCCGCAGCTACTGCGCCTGCCACTGACGGGCAAACATGTCACAGCCCCCGGCCGTGCGGCCGGGGGCTGAGCTTATTTTTCCTTGACTACGACGTTTTCGCTGCCCAGCCACTCCCGGCACTCCTGCAGCAGGGCCGGGTGATTCAGGCAGTGGGTGCCCAGCAGCTTACCGGTGTCCGCCAGGCGGATCTTTACCGGGGTGCCTCCCTCAAACATGGTCATCACCAGCCTGATGTGGCGAAAGGCGGGACTGTCGGCGCTGGGAAAGCGGAGATAGATGGTGCTCTCCTTCTGAGCCGGACGGCGGGCGGGCTGCGCCGCCGCAGGCGGCAGTCCGCTTTCCAGAGGGTACAGAGAGTCGCACATGATCTGGGGTGGCTTCTCGTCCCGGACGGACAGGCGTCCCTTTACCAGCACCGGGGTGTTCACCTGCATATAGCTGCCGCACTGGTCAATGACCCGGCTGAAGCACAGCAGCTCCATGGACGCCAGCTCATCCTCGATGGTCACATAGGCCATAAGGGTGTTGTTTTTGGTGGTGCGGGTGCGGCTGGCGGTGATGACCCCCGCCACGATGACGTTCTGGCCATCGGCAAAGCGCTTGGGGCCGTCCTGGCCCTCGAAATCGGACATGATGGCGTGGATGGGCACGGCCCCGGCCCGCTTGGCCAGGGGACGGTAGTCCTCCATCGGGTGACCGGACAGGTACAGGCCCGTGGTGTCCTTCTCCATATTCATCCGCTCCACGGCGGTGAACTCCGGGATATCCGGCAGGGGAACTGCGGACACGGCGGCTCCTGAGGGGGTGGACATGCCGAACAGGTCCATCTGCCCCTCCACATTCTTCCGGCGGGAGGAGGCAATGCCGTCCAGTACCCGCTCGTACACCGCCACCAGCTGGGAGCGTCTGGCTCCCAGACTGTCGAAGGCACCGCAGCGGATGAGGTTCTCCACAGCCCGCTTGTTCATGTCCGTGCAGTCGAACATCCGCTGGCAGAAATCCTGGAAGGAGGCAAAGGGCCCGCCCTGCTGTCGCTGGCGCACCACGGCCTGGATAAAGCCCCGACCGATGTTCTTCACGGCCACCAGGCCGAAGCGGATGCCGCCCTCCTCCACGGTGAACCGGTCATAGGAGCGGTTCACATCCGGCGGCAGCAGGGCGATGCCGCAGTCCTTGCACTCGGCGATGTATTCGGCCACCTTGTCGGAGTTGTCCAGCACCGAGGTCAGCAGGGCAGCCATATACTCCCGGGTAAAGTGGCACTTGAAGTACGCCGTCTGATACGCCACCACCGCATAGCTGACGGCGTGGGCCTTGTTGAAGGCGTAGTTGGCGAAGTCGTAAATTTCGTCGAAAATGGCCTGGGCCGTGGCCTCGGGGATGCCGCTGGCCACGCAGCCCCGGATGTTCCGGGCGGGGTCGCCGTGGAGGAAGGCCTCCCGCTCCCGCTCCACGTCCTTGGCCTTTTTTTTGGACATGGCCCGGCGGACCATGTCGGCCTGGCCCAGGGAATAGCCCGCCAGCTCCTGGAAGATCTTGATGACCTGCTCCTGATACACGATGCAGCCGTAGGTTCCGGAGAGGATCGGCTCCAGACTGGGGTGCTTATAGGTCACCAGCTTGGGGTCGTGCTTACAGGCCACGAACCGGGGGATGGAGTCCATGGGGCCGGGGCGGTACAGGGCGATGATGGCGGTAATGTCCTCGATGTTCTGGGGCTTCAGCCCCAGGCACACGCCGGTCATGCCGGAGGATTCCATCTGAAATACGCCGCCGGTTTTGCCCTGGGTCAGCATATCGAAGGTGGCCTTGTCATCCATGGGAATGTCCGCCAGGCGGAAATCCGGGTGGTCCTTCTGGACCATTTTCACCGCGTCGTCCAGCACCGTCAGGTTCCGCAGACCCAGAAAGTCCATTTTCAGCAGGCCCAGCTCCTCCAGCGTCACCATAGTATACTGGCACACGATGGACTCGTCGTTCCGGGCCAGGGGAACGTATTCATACACCGGCCGCTTGGTGATGACCACGCCGGCGGCGTGGGTGGAGGCATGGCGGGGCATACCCTCCAGGGCCCGGGCGGTGTCGATGAGCTTTTGGACCCGGGGGTCCTGCTGGTACAGGTCCGACAGCTGCTTGGACAGCTTCAGCGCATCGTTCAGGGTGATGTGAGGCCCGGTAGGCACCAGCTTGGCCACGGTATCCGTTTCGGCGTAGGTCATGTTCAGCACCCGGCCCACGTCCCGGATGGCGGCCCGGGCGGCCATGGTGCCGAAGGTGACGATCTGGGCCACATGGTCGTCGCCGTATTTGCGGCGGACATAGTCCACCACCTCGCCCCGGCGGGTGTCGCCGAAATCCATGTCGATATCCGGCATGGAGACACGCTCCGGGTTCAGGAAGCGCTCAAAATAGAGGCTGTACTGCATGGGGTCGATGTCCGTGATGCGCAGGCAGTAGGACACCATGCTGCCGGCGGCGGAGCCGCGGCCCGGGCCCACAGGGATCCCCGCGCCCTTGGCATAGTTGACGAAGTCCTGGACGATGAGGAAATAGTCCGTGAAGCCCATTTTCCCGATCATGTCCAGCTCATAGTCCAGCTGCCTGTGATAGGCGGGGTTTTCGCCGTAGCGTGCCCGGAAGCCACGCTGGCACAGCTCCCGCAGATAGGTGGGGGAGTCGTACCCCTCCGGCAGCTGGAACTCCGGCAGGTGATACTTGCCGAAGGTAAAGTCAAACTGGCACCGGTCGGCAATGCGCTGGGTGTTCTCCACGGCGTCGGGATAACCGGCGAACAGCTCCTCCATCTCCTCCGTGGAGCGGATGTAGAAATTCCGGGGCTCATAGCGCATGCGGTTTTCATCGTCAACAGTCTTGCCGGTCTGGATGCACAGCAGCACGTCGTGGCTCTCGGCGTCCTCCTTCCGGAGATAGTGGGCGTCGTTGGTGCAGACCAGGGGGATGCCCGTCTCCTGGTGCAGGCGCAGCAGGCCCCGGTTCACCGTGGTCTGCTGGGGAATGCCGTGATCCTGAAGCTCCAGATAGAAGTTGCCCTCGCCCAGAATGTCCTGCATGGTCAGGGCATATTCCTTGGCCCCGTCATAGTCGCCGCCGACCAGGCGGCGGGGAATTTCACCGGCCAGGCACGCCGACAGGCCGATGAGGCCCTCGGAATGCCGGCGCAGCAGGTCCAGGTCAATGCGGGGCTTGATATAGAACCCGTCTACAAAGGCCTGGCTCACCAGGTACGACAGATTCCGGTATCCCGTTTCGTTTTCGCACAGCAGCACCAGGTGCCGGGACTCCGCGTCCAGCTCATAGGTCTTATCCAGCCGGGTGCGCCGGGCCACATACACCTCACAGCCGATGACCGGATGGATGCCCTGGGCTTTGCAGGCTCGATAGAAGTCGATGGCGCCGTACATAACGCCGTGGTCCGTGATGGCCACCGCCGTCTGGCCCAGCTCCTTCACCAGCTTCGGCAGGTCCCGGATGCGGCAGGCGCCGTCCAGCAGGCTGTACTCCGTGTGGACGTGCAGATGGGCAAAGGCCATATCACGCCTCCTCCAGCATATCGGTGAGGAGCTCCGCCGCCGTGACGATCAGGCGGCCGCAGTGGTCGCCGCCTGCCAGCTCCAGGGCCAGCTCCGACGGCTCCAGATCCTGGGCCCGCAGCAGCTCCCGGCAGTCCATCCGGTGGAACCGCTCCAGAAAACGCCGCTGGTACTCCTTCACCACGGCGGTGACGGCAGGGCGGTCGGTGGGGTCGGGGCACGCGGTCCCCAGCAGCATCACCGGTGCGGACACCGCGCCGCAGATGCTTCCGCAGCGGACGCCGCCGCCCATACCGGCCCCCAGGGCCATAGCCTGCTCCAAGGTCAGGCCCGCCCGGTCCCGAAAGGCGGCCAGCAGGCACTGGCTGCAGTTCAGGCCCTGCCGCCGGTAGTCCATAGCGGCCTGGCATCGTTGGGTTTTATTCATGGACATCGTTGGCCTCCTCCATTAGCTTGCGCATCCGGTGATTCATGCAGGATTTGCTCACCGGCGGGTCGCAGCGCTCTGCCAGCTGCTGCAGGGACATCTCCGGGTTATCCAGCCGCAGCCGGGCCGCCTGGCGCAGCTTCTCCGGCATTTGGGCCAGCCGCCCGCTGCTCTCCAGCCGCCGAATCCCGGCGATCTGCTCCAGGGCGGCGTCCACGGTTTTGTTGACGTTGGCCATGTCGCAGTTCATGGCCCGGTTGGCGCCGTTGCGGATCTCCTTGTCCACCTTGGCGGTCATGATGTCCATGGCCGCCGCCGGGGCGCCGATGGTGGTCAGCAGGTCCTCGATATGCTCGGACTGCTTGAAATAGATGACGCTGCTGCCGCTGCGGCGGACGCTGTGGGGCAGAAAGCCCATCTCCGTCAGCAGGGCCGAAACCTCCCGGCTGGCCTGGGTGTGGGAGGTGGCCAGCTCCAGGTGATAGCGCTTTTCCGGGTCCGTGACGCTGCCCCCGGCCAGAAAGGCCCCCCGCACAAAGGCGGTGCGGCAGCAGTCGTCCTCCAGCAGGCCGAAATTCACGTGCAGCACCAGGCTGGGGTCATAGCCCAGCAGGTCCACGATCCGGGCCAGCTTGTGGCGCTGGGTGATGCGGAAGATCAGCTTGTCCCGGGTGCCGTCCGGCAGACTGTCGAATTTCAGGGAAAAGGCCCGCTGGAACAGCCGGGGCAGCCGGGCGGCAAACTCGGGATTCTCCGTGATGATGCGCACCTCGGCGGCGGTGAAGGTGTTGCAGAACAGCAGCACCCCATAGGCCTCCGCCCGGGCGCAGCACTGCCGGGACACCGGCTGGCGGCACAGCTCGCTTTTGACTTTATAGGCAAAGGACTGCATGGATGGTTCTCCTCTTACGTTTCTACGCGGTTGCAGGTGGTGCGGTGGGAGTCCCGGCAGACCAGGCGGATATTCCGCTGGTTGTGCAGCTGCACCAGCTCCCAGGCCAGATGGCCGGGATTGTGGCGTACCAAGCCGTTTTCCACCGTGGCCACCGGGCGGCTGATGATCTCCACCCCCAGGGCCTCCACGGCCTCCCGGTCGCAGAAGATGGGCTCCGCCCCCTCCAGGGCGTAGCGCTGCACTACCGCCGGGGGAATGGGGGAGGAATTGGTCAGGCACAGGTCGAACAGGCCCGGGCAGGAGTGCTTGAACAGGGCCCGGATGTGGTCCGACACCGTGTAGCCCTCGGTTTCGCCGTCCTGGGTCATGACGTTGCAGACATAGACCTTCAGCGCCCGGGAGCGGCGGATGGCGTCCACAATGCCGTCCACCAGCAGGTTGGGGATGATGCTGGTATACAGGCTGCCGGGGGCCAGAACGATGACCTCCGCCTGCTCCAGGGCCTCAATGGCCGCCGGAAGGGCGCGGGGATGCTCCGGGATCAGCCGTACCCGGCGGATGCGGCAGTCCTGCTCCTTCTTGCAGCGGAAGATGTGGCTCTCGCCCACCACGCTGGCCCCGTTTTCAAAGGTGGCCTCCAGCTGCACGTCCGCCGTGGTCACCGGCAGCACCCGGCCGGTGATGGCCAGCACCTGGCTCATACTCTCCACGGCCCGGTCAAAGCTGGGCATGATGCCGTTCAGGGCCGCCAGAAACAGGTTGCCGAAGCTCTGCCCGGCCAGAGTCCCCTCCGGGAAGCGATAGTGCATCAGCTGGGCCATCAGAGGCTCGGCGTTGGCCAGCGCCTCCAGACAGCTGCGGATATCCCCCGGCGGGGGCATACCCAGGTCCTGCCGCAGGCGGCCGGAGCCGCCGCCGTCGTCCGCCACCGTGACGATAGCGGTGAGATTTTTCGTGTACAGCTTCAGCCCCCGCAGCAGCGTGGACAGCCCTGTGCCGCCGCCGACGGCGGCGATGCGGGGCCCGTGCTCCGGGGCCACAGAATAGCAGCCGCCCATACGCGCACCTCCTTACCGGGAGATATCCCGGTGGTTTTCCGTCACCTGATAGCCCATCTGCGTGATATATTCCGCCAGCTCATGGGCCACGGCCACGGAGCGGTGGTGGCCGCCGGTGCAGCCGATGCCGATGACCAGAACGGTTTTGCCCTCCTCGCTGTACAGCGGCAGCAGGAAGGTGATCATTTTTTCCAGCTGGGCCATGAACTCGTGGGTCTGGCGGAAGGAGAACACGAAGTCCCGGACCTCCTGGTCCAGGCCGGTTTTGTTTTTCAGCTCCGCCACATAGTAGGGGTTGGGCATGAACCGCACGTCGAACACCAGGTCCGACTCGATGGGGATGCCGTGCTTGAAGCCGAAGGACAGGACGCTGACGTTGAGCCCGCCCCGGTCCGACGGGGTGCCGAACAGGTTCAGCATCTCACTGCGGAGCTTGGCCGTGGACAGGGAGGAGGTGTCCAGCACGAAATCCGCGTGATCCCGCACCGGCTGCATCAGCGCCCGTTCCCGCCGCACAGCCTCCTCCACGCTGAGGCCCTTGGCCTGCAGGGGATGCATGCGCCGGGTCTCCTTATAGCGGTTGATGATGGTGGGGGTGTCCGCCTCCAGAAACAGCATCCGGCAGTTGACACCGCTGGCCTTCAGCTGCTCCAGGGTGTCGATGAGCATATCCGTGGGCTCGCCGGAGCGCACGTCATACACCAGGGCCACCCGGTCATACCGCCCGCTGGAGGCGGCGCAGAACCCGGCGAACTTCATCATCATCTCCGCCGGAAGATTGTCCACGGTATAGTAGCCGATGTCCTCCAGAAACGAGGCGGCCTTGCTCTTGCCGCCGCCGGACAGACCGGATATGATCAGAATTTCCATTGTATTTCCTCTTTTCCCGGGGTTATTCGCCGACAAAACGGACCTCCGGCTCCAGCCGGACGCCGTGGGCCCGGTAAACGGCCTCCTGCACCCGGCGGATCAGTTCCCGCACGTCGGCACAGGTGGCGCTGCCGGTGTTGATGACGAAGCCCGCGTGCTTTTCCGACACCTGGGCTCCGCCCACCGTCAGGCCCTTCAGGCCCGTCTGGTCGATGAGGGTCCCGGCATAGTAGCCCTCCGGCCGCTTGAAGGTGCTGCCGGCGCTGGGCCATTCCAGGGGCTGGGAGGCCCTGCGCCGGGCCATCAGGTCATCCATCCGCTGCCGGATGGCGGCGGGATCGTCCGGGGTCAGGCGCACCACGGCCCCCAGCACCACGGCTCCGTCCTCCAGAAACCGGCTGTGCCGGTAGGCAAATTCTGCCTGGTCCCCGGTGAAGCGGCGGATGCCGTCGGGGTACAGGGCGGTGACCTCCGTCACCACCTGGCGCATCTCGCCGCCGTAGGCCCCGGCGTTCATGCAAACCGCGCCGCCCAGGCTTCCGGGGATGCCGTGGGCAAATTCCAGCCCGGCCAGGCCCGCCTGCTGGGCGTATACCGCCAGGCGGCTGAGCAGGACGCCGGCGTCGGCCTCCAAGGTCACATCGTCCAGGCGGCGGATGCTCGTCATGCGCTCCGCCGTTTTGATGACCAGGGTGTCAAGCCCCCGGTCCGACACCAGCAGATTGGTGCCCCGGCCCAGCAGAAACGGCCGGATGCCGCACTCCTCCGCCAGGCCCAGCAGGATCACCAGCTGCTCCCGGCTTTCCGGAAAGGCCATGCGCCGGGCGGGGCCGCCGATGCGGAAGGAGGTGTGGCGGCTCATGGGCACGTCCCGCTCCACCGTCATATCCGGCAGGTAATCCCGGATCTTTTCGTCCAATTGTTCATACCACTGCATAGTGATCTCCCTTATATCCGTTTTTTCTTCCCCAGCAGGGCCGCGCCGATGATCCCCGCCTGATTGCCCAGCTGGGCCTTGACGATGCGGGTCTTTTTCCCGGCGCTGCAGGGGATGGTCTCCCGCTCCACCAGCTGCTGCAGGGGGTGAAGCAGCTGCTCATCGGACTCGTTGCTGACGCCGCCGCCGATGGCCAGGGTATCCGGCTGGAAAATATTCACCACGTTGGCGATGCCCGCCGCCAGATAGCCCACATACATGTCGCAGACCTGCTGGCCTACCGGGTCCCCCAGCCGGGCGGCCATAAACGCCGACTGGCCGGACACATGGCCGTCATGCTCCCGGATGACCCGGGCCAGGATACTGTCGGGGTTGCCCAGCTGGGCCTGGGCGGTGAAGCGCTTCAGGGCGCTGGCAGAGGCGTATTGCTCCCAGCAGCCCCGGCGGCCGCAGGGGCAGGGGAGACCCTGATAGTCGATGCAGGTGTGGCCCACCTCACCGGCCATGCCGTTGCCGCCGTGGAAAATCTTTCCGTTGTGAATGATCCCGGCGCCGATGCCGGTGCCCAGGGTGATGGTGACAAAGCGCTTGCTGCCCTGGCCCGCTCCGGCATAGTACTCTGCCAGGGCGGCGCAGTTGGCGTCATTTTCCACATACAGGTGCAGCCCCAGCCGCCGCTTGAACAGCTTGCGCAGGGGAATGTTCCGCAGGGGCAGGTTGCAGGTGTATACGATGGACCCGGTGCGGATGTCCACCACCCCCGGGACGCCTGCCCCCACGGAGGCGATCTCCTCCATGGGCACGCCGCCCTCCTGGGCCAGCTCCCGGGTCAGGGCCACCAGGGTGTCCGTCAGGGCGTCGGGGTCCGACACCTCACGGATCTTCATGGTTTTCACGGCCAGCAGACGGCCGTCCTCGTCCACAAGACCGGCCTTCAGGTTGGTGCCGCCGATGTCGATGCCGATATAGTTCATTGCTTCTCCTTGGCCTGTTGGGCCAGCTCATCCATTTTCTTGTCAAACTGGGTCATGAAATCCCGGGCGGAGTTGTAGCCGTACCGCATCTGGCGGTTTTTCATGGCGGCGATCTCCACGATACCGGCCAGGTTACGGCCGGGTCGCACGGGGATGGTCACATAGGGCAGCTGCACCCCCAGAATGGTGTAGGTGTCGCCCTCCAGGCCCAGTCGGTCATAGAATTTCCCGTCCTGCCAGGGCTCCAGATGGATCACGATCTCGATGTCGGAGTCAAACTGCACCGCGCCCATACCGAACAGCTGCTGCACGTCGATGATGCCGATACCCCGGATCTCAATGTAGTGGCGGATGATCTCCGGGGCCGAGCCGTACAGGGAGTCGGAAATGCGGCGAATCTCCACGGCGTCGTCGGCCACCAGCCGGTGGCCGCGCTTGAGCAGCTCGATGGCGGTTTCGCTTTTGCCGATGCCAGAATCGCCGATCATCAGCACCCCCTGGCCATAGATGTTCATCAGGACGCCGTGGCGGGTAATCTGGGGGGCCAGGGCCCGGTTCAGATAGTCGATGATGTGGCTTGTCAGCTCCACGGTGGTCTTTTCTGTCCGCAGCAGGGTGCGCCCGTGCTTGCGGGCAATCTCCATCAGCTCAGGAAAAATCTCCATATTCCGGGCAATGATCAGGGCTGGGATTTCGCAGCGCAGCAGATCCTCGAATACCTTTCTCCGCTGCTCCAGGGGCATGGCCTTCAGGAAGGTGAACTCCGCCTTGCCCAGAATCTGCAGGCGTTTTGGCTCGAAGTAGTCATAAAAGCCCACCAGCTGCAGGGCCGGGCGGTTCACGTCGGGGATGGTGATCATCCGGGTGTCATAGTCCAGGCCCTTGTAGACCACCTCCAGATCAAAATCCTTCACCAGTTGGCTGAGGCTGGCTGGGTCGCGTCTTACTTTTTCCATATATGGGTCCTCCATCCGGTGCGTTGTCCCGCACCTGCACATACCTATAATTATATGTCATTATACCGTATATGTGCCTTTTTCGCAAGTCCTATGGGGAGGGTCGAATTTTTTTCGGTGTAGGACTACAATACATCTTGGACAATTGAATAAAAAGGGTATGAGGAATAGGGCCTCATGTGTTAAAGTTAAACTACCACACAAAACTTTCCGAAAGGAGACCATATTCCTCATGAGTAAGAGTATAACACAGGACATGGCTTACAGACAATCCCTAATGAAGTACGCAGAAAAGTACGGCGTCAGCCGCGCCAGCCGGAAATACAACAAAAGCCGGTCGTACATCTACTTCTGGAAGCAGCGCTGGGACGGGAGTG
>OLXN01000173.1_pt1 | contig 58451 bp, 60 predicted proteins | sample 1674021 | NCBI WGS metagenome assembly OLXN01 (sample SAMEA103958137, study PRJEB25191) | human gut metagenome | biome: human-associated habitat [ENVO:00009003]; feature: intestine environment [ENVO:2100002]; material: feces | place: Germany | collected 2013/2015
ACGATAACATTCTCTGGCTCCCATCCGATCCGTTCCCATCCTTGCCCCTGCGGGGTTAGGGGGATTTGATTGGATAGGATTTGATAGTTCTGTACTTGATAAATCAGTCTTTGTTTGATTAGTATTTAATTGTGCGGGGTTTTCCGTACACGGTTCCGCCGTATCCGGGATACCCATATCCGGGTTTTCCGTATATGGCTTTGCCGTACCCGGTAAAGGCGTACCTGGGCTTGACGGCGGCTCGCACTGAGGCATTTCGTAAATGACATACTCGGTATCCGTGATCTTGCCTTTTTCATCCCGAAGCTGGGTGCGCCGGATATACCCGTAGTTTTCCAGCTCCTTCAATGCCGCGCCGATGCTGTCCACACCTTCCCGGCAGATCGCCGCAAGACCTCTGGTGGTGTAATTCCACTCGTCAGGGAGTGACAACATCATGGACAGCAGCCCTTTGGATTTCAGGGTCAGCGTCCGATCTTTCAAGTGATGGTTAGACATGACCGTATAATCACGGGTCTTTTCAATACGAAAAACAGCCATCTTCGCACCTCCTTCCTGTGAAAATAAAAAGTGTTGATTTTGAGCGGTTTACCCGTCTGTATGCCTCCATAGCCTCCCGCATGGGAAAACATCCACGCTCTGTTCAGAACGCAAGCCACGGAGGAAGAAACAGAAGATTTTCCGCTGATTTTGATACATTTTTAGGGCGGCTACCTCTCACGGTCTTTATGGTCATAGTGGAGGTCGCCGGAAAGCACCTTCGCATGGTTACGGATTTTGATATGTCCCTTTTCCTGATTTTCCAAAGCCTTGCTGTATCCGGTGTCGGTCAGGAACAGGCGCATTTTCTCACCCTTCCAGCCAACAGGCGAGTCATGGGTAAGAACATCAAAGACGATCATGTGTCTGGTTGCCGGGTCGAAACGCTCCAAAGCCATAATGTCATGGCCGGATAACTTCTGCGCCCCGGATTGCTGTCTGGCCTCTGCCAGCATTTCCCCGATGGTGCGGGCTTTCTCCGGCAGACGGTATTCGGCCTGCACCTTGCGGATCAAATCCATGCACTCCTGATCCGACAGTGGGCGAAGCTTGTCCAAAAGGCCTTCCGCCGTTTCTTTCGTTGCCGGGTTCGGCGCATAGCGCCATGTCATGTAAATCTCATTCAGGGCAGCGTTCTGATTGGTACTTTCAATCTGAAACACCATCCTCATTTCTGCTTCTGTCAATTTCATTGCCAGCCTCCTTCAAAATGGGTATAAAAAAACGCCATAGGTTTTTGAGCCTACGGCGTTTCTTGCAATATTCACAATTCCAAACTTTCCAGCCACTCGTCAAAAGATTTCTTGGAAACGCGGATTGCATTTCCTATGCGGACGATCCTGAACTCCTCCTGCTTGACGAGCTGATATGCGGTTGTGCAGCCAATGTTAAGCATGGCTGCAATCTGTTCCACGGTGTATGTGCGCGGTTCCGGCAGTGACTTTTTCTCTTTCTTGTCCATAGTAACCTCCATGTATTTGCCTTGTCATCTTGACTAAGGGAGTGGAGAATGGCAGTAGCAATCGGCTTTGGCTGGGTGTCCTCTTGCTAAGAATTTGCTAATAGGACCACCCAACGGACACATAAAACTGCGTCAGAATAGGTGTTTTGCACCATAAAGTTCGTTTACTACAAGTCATTCTGCGTAAGGGATGATATTGGAAGTTACATCCGAACCGTGTATCACATGGTAAGCCATACTCCTAAGGGGAAGGCCGGGGGTTCGAATCCCTTTTGGCGCGCCAGATAATAACGCCGAAAGCCTTTGTTTTCAAGGGTTTTCGGTTTTTTTATTGAGCAGCAAAAGAAAAAATAATCAAGCTTCGCTTGGAGAGGTTTTTCTCTTTTATTGCTGCAAGGGAATCATGGTTCGTGTATTTCGTATCGCTTTTATTATACAGTAAAATCAGCGGTTTTGTACAGTAGCCGAATTTTTGGGTGATTAGCGGTATTCCGTACGGTTTGTGTAGAATGACCGCTGTTAGTCTGAATTATTTTTTTCGTACATAGCAATAGCAAACTCAAGCATCTGTTTTCCGGCTGAATCAGAAGCCACTTCCTCAAGCTTTTTTGCAAAATCTTCATCTTCCAGTGAGATTGTCACTTGGGATTCAGAATCCGATTCATCAGAGCGGATAAGAAGTTTTCCAATCGCTTTTGCCGTATCAATTCTTACGCTGTCCTCCGGCGTTTCGTAATAGTCCTGTATCGTCCCCAACTGGCGGTGGGCGGTATCCTTTGCCAGGCTTACATAGTCATGCCCGTTAATCGCCAGTTTCTTTGTGATAGAGAAATGTCTTAGGCTGCGCAAGCCGCTTCCCGGGGTCAGATGTACGAATTCTCCACCGTCACCACGGCGAAGTAGCGGCCGTCGTCCATGGTGCGGACCAGAGCGCGGATTTTCTCCGCCGCCTGGGCGGCGGTGAGCTTTTCGTCAAAGGGCACCACCGCGTCAAACACCAGATTGGTGTGGGTGGGACCGGCCACCACTCGGAAGTCGTGGATGGTGATGGCGGGGTCCACCTGCTTCACCAGCTCCGCCACCCGGCTCCGCAGGGGGCCGGTCAGGCCGTCGTCGGTGACCACCGGGTCCATATGGATCACCGCCTGGCAGTTCAGCTGGCAGGACAGGTCCATTTCGATGTTGTCCACCACGTCGTGGAGCTCCAGCAGGTCCCCGTGGGCCGGGACCTCCGCATGGAGGGACACCATCACCCGGCCGGGGCCGTAGTCGTGGACCACCAGGTCGTGCAGGCCCAGAATCTCCGGATGGGACAGGACAATGGCCTGAATCCGGTCCACAAATTCCTTTTCCGGCGGCTGGCCCAGCAGAGGGCTGATGGTCTCCCGGGCGGATTTGACCCCGGAGAACAGGATGAAGCCCGCCACCACCAGGCCCACCCAGCCGTCGATGTCCAGGCCGGTCCACTTGGCGATGAGCATGGCCAGCAGCACGGCGGCGGTGGCCGCCGTGTCGGACAGGCTGTCGGCGGCGGTGGCCTCCATGGCGGCGGAACGGATTTTTTTGCCGATCCGCCGGTTATACAGGCACATATACAGCTTCACGCAGATGGACACCGCCAGGATCACCAGGGCGATGACGCTGAAATCCACCGCCGCCGGGTGGAGGATTTTCTCCACCGAGGACTTGGCCAGCTCCACGCCCATCAGCAGAATCAGCCCCGCCACGATCAGGCCCGAGACATATTCCAGCCGCCCGTGGCCGAAGGGGTGCTGGGGGTCCGGCTTTTTCCCGGCCAGGCGGAAGCCCAGCAGGGTCACCACCGAGGACCCGGCGTCGGACAGGTTGTTGAAGGCGTCGGCGGTGATGGCCACGGAGCCGCTGAAGGTACCGGCGAAGAACTTCCCGGCAAACAGCAGGATGTTCAGCCCGATGCCCACAAAGCCGCACAGCTGGCCATAGGCCCGGCGGACCCGGGGGTCCGTGACGTTGTCCCGGTCCCGGATGAACCAGCGGGAGAGAAGCTCCATCATGTCACGCCCTCCCCGGAATGGTCAGGGTCATCTGGTAGCACAGGCGGTCCAGATCCTCGTCGGTGGCGGCAGGCAGACGCAGCTTGCCGCCGCAGTCCTGGCAGCACAGGTCCACGGAGTCCCGGTGGACCTGGATGCCGTAGCGGGTGCTGCCGCAGCGGCAGCGGATGCCGCCCCGGGCGGCGATGTCCTTCAGCTCCGACAGCACCTCATACATAATAATGTTGTCGGTGAAGGCCTCCGGGTCCTCCGCCTTCTCCTTGGCGGCCCGGACGGCCAGTTGCTCCATCTGGGCGGACACTTGGTCCTCCTGGCCCACATAGCAGCAGATCTGCCTGGTCTTGGGGCAGGCCAGGCCGATGCCCCGGCCCCGCAGCACTGCGTCGGCGCTGCACTCGGCCTGGTGCGTTTCGCCGCACAGGCCGCAGGGCACCCACAGGCGGAAGCGGGAGCCGTCGGTCTCGATGAGCATGTCGGACTGGCCGCAGGGGCACTCGATATGGGCGGCGGCCGCCGCCAGGGAAAAGGCGCTGCGCCGGGCCATGACCGCCCGTCCGCATTTGGGGCAGATATAGCCGAAGCTCCTGGTTTCTTCCATGATGATCCCTCGCTTTATAGTAGTCTCCTCAGTGTACCACACCCCCGGTTTTCCGTCAACCAACTGCGCCGCCGGATAGCCCGTGCAGGCTGGGTTCATAATAAATGCTGGGGCCAGGCGGATGCCTGGTCCCAGCATTTATTTTATTACAGAAGCTGAAGTCATGACGCAAGCCGGTTCCGGAAATAGGGAATTTTCGGAACCGGCTTCACCAGCAGCACCCCCAGCACCAGGCAGGCGATGGCCTCCCCCAGGCCCACGGTCAGGGCGTTGAGCCCATAGGCCGGCCAGAAGGCGGCGGAAGTGCCTGCCGTCTCATAGGCCAGCACGGCCCCCACCAGCACCATGTTGCACACCACCGGCGGCAGGGCTGCGGTCCAGGGACTGCGGCACCGGGCGGTCAGCAGGGCGGCGATCAGGGTGGACAGTGATCCCACCACGATGTCCAGGGCCCCATAGGGGCTGAACAGGTTGGCGATCAGGCACCCCACCCCCAGGCCCCAGGCAGTTTCCGGGAACAGGAACGGCAGCAGGCACAGCGCCTCGGAGAAGCGCACCTGGATGGGGCCGAAGGTCAGGCCGAACACCGCCCCCAGCAGGGACAGTGCGGCGTAGGCGGCCGCCGTCATGGCGGCCAGGGTCAGCTTTTGCGTGTTTTTGTGTTTCATGTGGTACCTCCCATGTTTTGTTTAGAGAACGGCCCCGCCGGGCCGAACGAACGCCTTGCGGCGCTTGGACAGGTCGGGTCCCTGTCGCCAGAGAGTATACCACATATCGTTGAAAATGGGAAGAGGGAAATGCCCCGGGACCCATAACAGGCCCCGGGGCATTTTTCAGCAGTAGGTCACCCGCAGACGGGGACAGCGGGTCCGCAGGTCCTCCAGCACCTGGCGCAGGGGTTCGGCATATGCCCGCAGGTCCGGCGGCAGGGCATCCAGGCCCCGAACCACGATGTGACGGTCATCCGTCACCCAGAACAGGCCCGTCAGACAGTCCCACATGGCAACCCAGTTTTCCCCGTAGTGGGCCGGGAAACCGAAGGCCCGCCGGATGGCGTCCTGCACCATCCCCCAGTCCCGGCAGGACGTCAGGTCCAGAAGAATGCCGCCCTCCGGCATCGGTGTATAGGCGTGAGGGGTCCATATTTACGCCGCCGGGACGATGACCCGCAGGGCGCCGGTGGTCAGGCCCTGGCTGTCGGTAAGGGCGATGTTGGCATCGCCCCGGTCATAGCACTGGGCCAGCACCAGCAGGCTCCCCTGGGGCAGCTGGGCCGCCGAGCCGTCGGGATTCAGGCAGGGGACGCCTCCGTCTGCCGCCACGGCGGCCTCATACTCCGAGGCGTGATAGGTCAGCTGATAGTACAGGGGCTGGCCGGTTTTCTGGCTGGTCCACAGGTCCGCGCTGTCCACGGCCTTCACGGTCTCGACAAGCTGCTGCACCGACAGCATAGCCGCCACGGTTTCCGAATCCATAGGCAGGGGCCGGTGCTGGTCCTGGGCGGTGACGGTGAAGCCGCTGCCGCTGCGCTGGACGGATACATGTACATCGGCCCAACTGTTCAGAGAATACGTCTCCTCCTGGAGGGACCAGACCGTCATCTCCAGGGAGGTCAGGCTGCCGGTCTCGGAGTACCGGGCCCGCAGGGTCCGCAGGGCCATGCGGTTGTCGATGGCTCCCACGGCGGCATAGATCTGGTCCAGCAGGGCGTCATAGTCCGTGGGCCGCTGCTCCCGGGGGATGGCTACCCGGGTGCACTCGGACAGGTCCAGGGCCACCCGATAGCACTTCTCCGTGTCGGTGGTCAGGGGGCAGTACACCGCCCCGTCGTCGATAAACCCGATGGAAAGCCCCGACAGCCCCGGCTCCGTGAGGGTCTGGCGCTGGGTGGGGTCCTTCAGGTCCACGGCCACCATGCTGCCGCCATGGACATAGTACAGCTTCCCGGCGATGATGGTCAGGGGCTGGGGATAGCTGCCCATCTCCGCCACCACCCCCTCCGTGCCGTCGTCGTGGCGATAGCTGACGGAATAGGTGGTTCCGTCGTCGGACAGGAAGAAGTTATCCACATTCCACTGCTCCTTCTTCCCGCAGCCGGGCAGCAGGGTCGCCAGCAGCATCAGGGCCAGAAGCCCCGCAGTCAGTCGTTTCATGTCAGTCCACCTTTCCCCGGGCCCGGAGGACGTCGTCGGCGGTGATGGTCATCAGGTCCTCCCGGGTGATCTTTTCCATGGTGGCCAGGCGGTTGTTCTGGGCCACCAGAACGTGCTCAAACAGGTTGCGGACGCCCCGGGCGTTGCCGAAGCTGTCGTCCGCCGATTCCTCGGCGATATAGTCCCGGATCAGGGGCTGGGCCTCCTCCGTCAGCTGATAGCAGCCCTTTTTGCACTGCATCCGGAAGATCTCCACCATCTCGTCGGTGGTGTAATCGTCAAACAGCAGGAAGCGGTTGAACCGGGATTCCAGGCCGGGGTTGGAGTGGATGAACCGGTCCATCAGGTCCGTGTACCCCGCCACGATCACCACCAGGTCGTCCCGGTGGTCCTCCATGGCCTTGAGGATGGTGTCGATGGCCTCCTGGCCGAAGTCGTTTTCCGACCGGCCGTTCAGGGCGTAGGCCTCGTCGATGAACAGCACGCCGCCCATGGCCTTTTCGATGACCTTCTGGGTCTTGATAGCCGTCTGGCCCACATAGCCTGCCACCAGGCCGCTGCGGTCCACCTCCACCAGCTGGCCCCGGGACAGAATGTCCAGACTGCGGTAGATCCGGGCCATCATCCGGGCCATCATGGTCTTGCCGGTGCCGGGGTTGCCGGTGAACACCAGGTGCAGGGACATATCCGTGGTGGGCAGGTCGTGCTGCCGCCGCAGCTGGTATACGGAGGCCATGTTGATGAGGTTATGGACCTCCTCCTTGACGGTTTGCAGACCGATGTAGCTGTCCAGCTCCGCCTGCAGGTCCTTCATGTCCTCCTTGGGCAGCGGCTCCGGGGCCTCCGTCTGCTGCTCCGGGCCGCCGGACTTCTTGTCCGGGGCCTTTTCCGGCGTCTTATCCGGGGCCTTTTCCGGCGTTTTGTCCGCCGGGGACAGGGGCGTGCCCCAGAAATCCGCATTCATGCTGCGCAGGTTCCGCTCCGTCATGGAGCGGATCACGTCCAGCTGCTGGAGGATGATCTCGTCTTTTTTATCCATTATCCGCGCTCCTTCCGTGGGATAGCTTTACATGGCTCATGGCCCGCAGCAGCAGGGCCGACACGAAGCCCGTCAGGGCTCCGGTAAACAGGGACACCGCCAAAAGAAACGGCAGGTAGCCCAGGACGGCGGTGTTCCCCAGGGTGATCAGGGCCGCGGCCATCTGACCGATGTTGTGGGCCGCCGCGCCGCCGATGGACACGCCGTATACCGACAGGCCCCGCAGCCGGGTCAGGGCCATCATTACCAGCATAGCCAGCACGCCGCCCAGCAGGGAAAACAGCAGGGCCGAGGCGTTGCCGGCAAAGAGACTGCCCAGCAGGCACCGGGCCACCAGAATGCACAGGGCCGGAGCGGCCCCCAACTGATACAGGGCAAACACCGTGACGATATTGGCAAGGCCCAGCTTCACCCCCGGCAGGGGAATGAACAGCGTCACGGGAAACAGGTTTTCCAAGGTGCTCAGGCCCAGAGCCAGGGCCGTCAGCATCGCGCACATGGCCACCTGGCGGGTAGATATCTTCATGCCGCCCCTCCTATCCCAGCACCGCGTCGGGGCCGCCGCCACCACCGCCGGTAAGCTGCACCACCACCTGCTCCGGCAGGCAGACAATGCTCTGTCCTGCCCGGGTGATGGTGCCGGTGTGGACGCAGTCCTGGCCCGGGCAGTCGCTCTCCGCCACCCGGACGCCGTCTCTGTCCAGGAGGATGGTCAGGTGATAGTCTCCCTCCACGGTGACGGTCATCTCCTCTGTAAGGCGGTCCAGCTCCACGGTCTGTACCACCTGCCCCCGGTGGACAATGGCGGCAGTCAGCGGACCGGACCGGGCCAGGCCGCCGTAATACCACGCCGCCGTGAAAATGGCCAGGGCCGCCACAATGGCCGCCGCCAGTCCGTCCCACCAGGTGGGCCGGAGCTTAGGGCTCGATGCACGCATACGCATAGCCGCTTCCCTCGGTTTCCGTCAGTTTATCCGCCAGGCCGGGGGTATACAGCACCTGCCCGTCCTTGGTGATGAGCACCATATCAAAGCCGCCGTTCTGCCGCCAGAAATCCTGGGCGGCCTCCCGGCCCATCACATACAGAGCCGTGGAATAGGCGTCGGCCATGGTGCCGCTGTCTGCCACAATGGTGACGGACAGCAGGTCCCCCTGCACCGGCCAGCCGGTTTTGGGGTCCAGAATATGCTGATACACCGTTCCGTCGGGGCCGGTGAAATACCGCTGATAGCCGCCGGAGGTAACGGCGAAGGCGTCGCTCAGGGACAGCATTGCGGCATAGCCGTCCTGCTCCGGGTGCTGCACCGCCACGCTCCAGGCCTGGCCCCCGGGCTTTGTCCCCCGGGCGTACACGTTGCCCCCCAGGCTCACCAGGGCGCTGTCTACCCCGTATTGGGCGAAAATATCCGCCAGCCGGTCAGAAGCGTAGCCCTTGGCGATGCCGCCCAGGTCCATGGCGCAGCCCGGATCCAGGGTGATATGGGTGCCGTCCGCCGTCACATGATCCACCCCCACCAGGGGAAGCAGAGCGTCGATCTGCTCCTGCCGGGGCACCTGGGGGCTGTCGGTGGTGATGCCCCACAGGGTCACCAGTGGGGCCACGGTGGGGTCAAAGGCCCCGCCGGTGGCCTGGCTCAGGGTCAGGGCGGCGGAGATCAGGTCCGCCGTCTCCTGGGACACATCGGCACGGCCCTGGGCGTTCAGGGTATAGATTTCGCTTCCCTCCCGGGTCCGGGACAGGGCCCCGTCCAGGCGGTTCAGCTCCTGACCGCAGGCGGCCAGGGCCTCCGAAGCCTTGTCTCCGTAGGCGGCCAGGGTCATATAGGTGTCCATGGCGAACAGGCTCAGCTGTTCCGGCTCCGATTGGACGCCGCAGCCGGAAAGGCACAGCAGAAGCGCCGCCAGCACGGCGCAGCATACACGCTTCATAGCTCCCGCCTGCCTTCCAGGGCACGCATCAGCGTGGCGTCGTCGGCAAATTCCAGGTGCCCCCCCACGGGGATGCCGTAGGCCAGGCGGGTAACCTTTACCCCGAAGGGCTTTAAGAGCCTTGCCAGGTACATGGCGGTGGTCTCCCCCTCGGTGTCGGGATTGGTGGCCATGATGACCTCCTGAATGCCGCCCTGGGCCACCCGGTCCACCAGGGACTTGATCTGCAGATCGTCGGGGCCCACATGGTTCATGGGGGACAGCACCCCGTGGAGCACATGGTAGCGGCCGTTATACTCCCGGCTGCGCTCGATGGCCACCACGTCCCGGGGGTCCGCCACCACGCAGATGGTGCTCTCGTCCCGCTTGGGCGAGGCGCAGATGGGGCACAGGCCCCCGCTGGTGAGGTTCTGGCACACGGGACACAGGGTCACGCTGCGCTTGGCCTCCAGAATGGCGTCGGCAAAGGCCCGGGCCTGGTCCTGGGGCAGGTTCAGCACATGAAAGGCCAGCCGCTGAGCGGACTTGGAGCCGATGCCCGGCAGCCGGGCGAACTGCTCCACCAGATTTTCAAGAGGGGCGGGAAAAAATTCCATAGTATCTTCCTTTTCAAGTGAAATCGGGCCGCATCAGCCCCGAAGCTCCCGGATGCGGGCGGGAATGTCCGCCGCCTTGTACACGGCGGACCCGGCCACCAGGACGTTTGCGCCGCTGGCCACGCAGATCTTGCAGGTAGCGGGGTCCACGCCGCCGTCCACCTCCAGCTCGCAGCCGGGGTTCATGGCGTCGATGTACCGGCGGATCTCCTGCACCTTGGGCATCATGTCGGCCATGAACTTCTGGCCGCCGAAGCCCGGCTCCACCGTCATCACCAGGATCATCTCCACCCGGTCAATAAAGGGCAGCACGGCACTGGCAGGGGTCCTGGGCTTCACCACCACGCCGGCCTTCTTGCCCTTGGCGTGGATTTTGTCGATGGCGGCCAGGATGTTCTCCTGGGTGTCGGCCTCCACATGGCAGGTGACGATGTCCGCCCCGGCGTCGCAGAACTGGTCCACATAGCGCACCGGCTCCTGAATCATCAGATGCACGTCCAGGGGCAGGTCCGTCACCGGACGGATGCACTTCACCACCGGGATGCCGATGGAGATGTTGGGCACGAACAGGCCGTCCATCACGTCCACGTGGACGTAATCCGCGGTGGAGATGGCCTGAATGTCCCGGGCCAGATACGCAAAGTCCGCAGACAGGATAGAGGGGGAAATTTTGATCATGAGAATCGGTCCTTTCAATCAGCAGGGTGACGGGGCGGCGGCAGACGGCATAGGATGGCTCAAGCGGCCCGGGACCGGAAGCTCTCCGGCCAGTCCGGCGCAGCCCTCCCGCCCCGCAGGAGACGCCGGCCGCCGCTTTTCAGATAGGGGGCCGGCGGTTCGCCGGCCCTCAATTGGGCAAAAGAATACACATACATTATACCAATCCCCCCGGCAGATTGCAACGAGGAAAAGGGCCGATTCCCCGGCCCCGGAAGCCTGCGGCGGAAAAAATCATGTCCATTCTGTGAATTTTGCAAAGAAAGGCTTTACGTTTGCGGCAGATTCCTGTAGAATAAGTGCGTCCTTTTCCGGAAGGACCTCATTTTTTTGCAGAACGAGGCGCTCGTATGAATTTCTTCCAAAAAATTGGCAACTCCCTGGCCCGGTTCATGTATGGGCGCAACGGCGTGGACCAGCTGGGGTTCGTGACCCTCTGGGCGGCCATTATTCTGGACGTGGTCAACCTCTTTGTCCGGAACCAGGTGGCCTACAGCATTCTGTCGGCGGTGGCCATGGTGCTGACCATTTGGATGGTGTTTCGCATGTTTTCCAAGAACCTGTCCAAGCGCCGGGCAGAGAATGCGGCTTATATGAACAAGGTGGTCTATCCCCTGCGGCAGGCCCTGTCCCGCAGCCGGGACAAGGAGCACAAGTATTTCACCTGCCCCAACTGCCGCACGGTGTGCCGGGTACCCCGGGGCAAGGGCCGCATCGTCATCACCTGCCCCAAGTGCGGCGCGGAAATCCACGGCAAAAGCTGACAGCAAGAAAATATCAACTCCCGGCGCGGGTGCCCCGCGCCGGGAGTTTTTTTGCTCTGCCGCTTATCCGATCCACTCCACCCGGCAGGCCTCCCGCAGCCTCTCATCGGAGGCTGCTTTGTTCTCGGCATAGGCGTCGGGCCCGGCCTCATAGTCGGCGGTGATGGCCTCCAGCTCCCGGGAAAGCCGGCCATAGTCGTCGGAAACCGTCAGCCTCCCGCCTCTGATGCGGGTGATCCTGTCCCGGGCGTCGGGCCACTCCCCGGTGTCCGGGCCGCTTTCCAGGATCGTCCAGTTCCGGGCCAGGGAGACGATGAGCCAGGCTTCGTATCGGACCGGTGCATAGCCCGCCGACTCCAGCGGGGCGGACCGCTCCAGCCGCACCGCGTATCCCACGGACGGGTGCTTTTCCTGGACGTCCCGCACCAGCTGGCACACCTCCCGGAAGATCCGGTCCTCGGCCTGCCGAACCTCCGCCGCGCCGACGGTTCCTTCGGCGGGCCGGGATTTTCGGGCCGGTGTCTTGGGGGCGGGCCGCTCCGGAGCGCTCTCCTCCGGCTCCTTTTGGGGCAGGGCCCGCCGGATCAGGCAGTACCCCACCAGGCAGAAAACCACCGACAGCCCCGCCTGCGTCAGGATCGACCGGCGGGTCATGGCCCCCTGCCGGACGGACTTCTCCGGCGCGTCGGGGTCATACCGGACGGTCAGGGTCTCCCCGAAACCGTAGCGCAAGCGCACCCGGTGCAGCTTCCCGGTGTAAACGTTGCCCCGGGCCTCGTACTGGTAGGTGATGTTGTATTCTTTTCCGTTTTCGGCCACGTCGATCACCGTCGCCGTGGTGACCGGCCAGTCTCTTTGCCGCACATAGACGGTGACATTGCTGACCAGGCTATAGACCGTGACGCAGAGAAAGATCACCGCCGCCGCAAACAGCACGGGATTAAAGCCCTTGAACCTCTTCATAGCTCCTCCATTTACTTTGACATTAGGATTTGTAGTTCTGCAGTAGTAAATTTTCCGTTTCTTATTCGCTCCACCAGCCCGCAGCTTCCAGAAACGCAAGCACATCGGCCTTGCCCTCCTGCGTGGTATACACATAGAGCATTATCTGTCCACTGCGGATTTTTGCTGCGAAATTCGTGGGGCTGTCCACGGCATAGACCTGACCAGTAAAGGTATTGCTCTCCGTCACCTCACCGGTGATGGGGAGGGTCGCAGCGGCATAGAAACGGTAGCAGGCATCTGCGGAATCCAGCCTGCAGTAGTCCAACCGCAGAGAGTCCTCATGCACGGAAACAGAGCGGATCAGCATGGAACCGATGCCCCAGCTCTGGCGGATATCCTCCGTAGAGTCCACGGCAGTATAGCCGGCTGCCGCTGCGGCCTTGCGGAACTTATCCAAGTCCGAAGTTCCCGACGTGAGGAAGAATTTCACGAAAAGGACGAGGGCGACGAACGCAAGAAGCCAAGCCGCAAGTCGGGGGACCCACTGCTTCGCCGGGATTTTTGCAATGGCCGTTGAATCAAATCCCGTGTCTGTCTCCGGAACCGATTTCTTCAGCTCCTCTGTGTGCGTCCTTCGCAGAAGGCTGCGAAGTAGCTCCAGCACCCCAGAGAGGAAAAAGCCCACCACTGCGATGGCCGTTCCCAAAATCAAAAGGACCAGCAGATTGTGGGTATTGGGAGAGAGAATCGCCGTATTCTCTTCCGGCACTTCTGGGTTATATTTCACAGTAATGACAGTACCAATCAGACGGGGCGATGACATACGCCCTGTGCGGCCCGTATAGGTTTCTCCGTCCACGGCATACTCATACGCCATAATGTAGTAGGTACTGCTGTTGCTACCATGCCTTCCGGGCGAAGAGCTGACTACCTCGCTGGAGACATCCGTGACCGTGGCCTCTATGGGAATCCAGTCCTTCTGACGGGATTGGCCTGCATAGTCTCCAATCCCGTTTACGATCAGGTAGATGCCCACAATCATCATCACATAGCCCATGAGCCGGAAGTAAAGCGGAAATTTTCTATTTTGTTTTCTCCACATTCTTAATTCCTATGCCTCCTTGCTTCGCTCCATCAGCACCTCTATTTCCCGCTGAAACAGAGCCTTATCATACAGAATCTTATGCTTCGTACCAGTGGAGTCTGTGCTCCTCCATCAGATGGAAATCACAAAAAATACCATCAGGTTATAGAAAAAGTGCATCCCGGCGCAGATGTAAAAGGCGTTGTCCCGGCGGATTATCTGCCGGACCAGCAGGGCGGCCAACCGGAAGGCAAAGGCGATGACCACCTGCTTCACGCTGCCGTTCATCGCCCAGTGTACCCCGGCAAACAGCGCGGCCGCAGCCGCCATGCTCCACACGGCTTTCCCTCTGAACAGCCGCATCAGGGTGTCGTACAGGTAGTAGTTGAAATACGCCTCCTCAGCCAATGCAACGATCATCTGCACCAGGATGAAGCTGGCAACATTCTGTATGCCCAGCCGGGGAAACAGCGAAATGTCCTCGAACAGCATGGCGACGCCCGCGAAAACCATCGCCAGCAGGCACCCCAACCCCAGTCCCGTCAGAACCTGCCGGACCACGTTGGCGGCGGTCCGCTTCAGCTTGAAGAGGTCCGTGTCAAAGTCCCGGCGCAGATAGGCGGCGCTCAGCCCCAGCACAAGGCCGTTGAAGGCCATGTAAAACAGGTTGGGCAGGTTGGCCGCGCGGCTTGTGAGAAAAAGCGCGGACAGATAGACCAGCAGGAGCACCGCATGGTGCAGCAGGCAGTGCTTTGGCAGTGCTTTCATGTTCCCTTACCTCCGCAGATAGCCGGTCTCCACCAGAATTTCGTTGATCTCCGTCAGAGAATCCGGCGAACAGGCATAAATCAGCGTGTCACCCCGGAACAGCACCAGATAGTACATGCCGTCCGTCACTATGGTGAACATCTTACCGCCGCCCGAGAGGGCGGTCTCGTGGCTTTCCCGCGCCCTGGGCTCCAGGTCCGGGGCCGTCTCATAGGATATCTGGTTATACACCAGGTCCACCGTTTTATCGTCGGCGTAGCGATAGCATTCCACCCGACTGCCGCCCTTTGCCCCGGCGATGGCCTGGGTGAGCTTGTTCCGGTCGATCCGTCCATAGGTCAGGGATACGTCCGCCGTTTCGTACCCCTTTTCCTGCAGAATCTGCGCAAAATGTACCGGGTCCGGCGTTTCCGTCCGTCCGGAGGCCGCGCCGCTTCCAAAGATATACAGGACCGCCAGAAGGACGCCCACCGGCACGGCGGCGCGAGCCGCCGTTTTTCCCAGGTGCGCCCGGCTGTATGCCCGCTCCGTCTGGTGCTTTTCCCGGAGCTTCTCCGCCGCAGCGGGGTCCAGGGGATGGATTCGCCTGTAGAGTGCGCCCCCGGCGGCCAGAACCAGGTTGACGGCAAGCAGGATGCAGTTGCCGGTCATGGCGAAGGACACCCGGTCCGGGCTGGCATACACCCGGGCCAAGAGGTACATGGCCGCCACGCTGGGGAGGACCGCCGCCACGTGCATCCGCATAAAGCAGATGGACTTTTCCGGGTTGGCGCTGTACTCGTTGAAGAAGTGGACGTAGTACCACCAGTTCCGCTTTCTTCTAACGGACGACGCACTGATGCCGGAGGTGGCTTCTTTGAATTCCATATAGGTCATCCCGGTCAGATGCACGGCCTCCTGGGTCATCCAGTGGGTGCAGAGCAGGTTGACCGGCACCAGGAGAATGGAAAACAGGATACAGATCGTCTGGGTATTCACGATAGATCACGCCTTTCTTATGCAAAGATTATAAAGAAAGCAGCCTTGAAAGTCAAGGCTTTCTCACGGAGCGGAACGTACCGCTCCTTCCAAAAAAAGCGGCAAAAAGCTGTGCCATTTCTGACACAGCTTTTTGCCGTATTGGGGAGGTAAAAATGCGATATAAGGGCGACTTCCCACGCGGCTTTTTCAAGGGCTTTTTCCTCCGGCAGGCCGTCATCTGCGGCAGATGCTTCTGGACGATTTCCCCCACCATGACGCCGACAAGTGAAAGCAGAACAAAAAATGGCCCCCGCCGAAGCGGGGACCGTTTTTAATATGTATCGTTTCAGCCCATGCGCCGGGCGGCGATATAGTGGGCGGAGTAGTAGGGATTGCCGTTCAGCGCCGTCAGCAGGACGCCGCCGCTGCCATAGGTAGAGGCATGGACAAACTGGTCGTTGCCCACATAGATACCGCAGTGGGAGGCGGTGCTGGAGGAATAGTAGTCGTCGTGGAAGAAGATCAGGTCCCCGGGCTGCAGCTGGCTGCGGTCCACGGCGGCGCCGTAGCGCATCTGGTCCGTGGCCCCGTGGGGCAGGCGGATGCCGAACTGGCCATAGATATACATGGTAAAGCCCGAGCAGTCAAAGCCGGAGGGACCTGCGCCGCCGTAAACATAGGGGGCCTTGCCCACAAAGGACCGGGCCAGGGCGGCGATCTCCGCCCCGGTGCCGGAGGCAGGGACAGCAGGCGTGGTGGGGGCAGTGGGCGCAGGGGCGGGGGCGGCAGGCCGGGCGGCGGCCAGGGTCAGGTGATCCCCGGACATATAGCCGGTTTTGCCGCTGTACTGCACCCGGAACCAGCCGTTTTCAAAGCCGGACACGTCCACATATTCGCCCCGGGAGGCGGTGGCCAGCACCGCGCCGGAGGCGGCGGCCCCGCTGCGCAGATTCAGCCCGTCGGAGATGACCTGGGCCACGCAGCGCAGGTCACCGGCAGAGGACCGGGCCGTCACATAGTCCGCAGACATATAGCCGGTTTTTCCGTCATAATTCACCTTGTACCAGCCGTCCTGGCGGCCCAGGATGGACACGGCGGTGCCCCGGTTCAGCTCCGCCAGAATGGCGCTGCCGGTGTTGGCGGCGGCCCGCAGGCGGACGCTGTCCGCCGTGACGCCCACGGCCAGAACGGACGTGGAGGAGGCGGGCTGGGCAGGCTGAGCGGGAGCGGCGCTTTCGGTTTTCTCCCGGGCAGGGGCCTCCGGCGCAGGAGCTTCAGCGGAAAACTCCGCAGTCGCTTCCTCCTGGGCGGCGGTGTGGATGGCCTGGGCCGGGGGCGTGTAGTCCGCCTCCGTTTCCGGGCCGTCTACCACCGGGCGCAGGTCCCGGGCAGGCAGGGTGTCGATGTTATAGGTCATGGCGTCCATCCGGGGCTGCCCGCCGGGCAGCGCGGAGATGACGCACAGGGACAGGGTCAGGGCCGCCGCCAGCACAGCGGCAGCCGCCTTGCGGCTGAGCTTCATGAACAGGACTCCTTATCGGGTGTGGATAAATCGGCTTACTTGCCGGCCAGGGCGCGCTCCAGCCAGATGCAGCCCACGTCCATGGCGGCGTAAAGGCTGTCCTTCTCGGACTTCTTCACCACCCGGTCCCGGGACTTCAGGTCGGGGTCGGTCATCTGCAGCTGGACGGACACCCGGGTGGCCACGTCCATGTCCTGCTCCTTCTTGGTGTCCAGGATCTGCAGCAGGACGATATACTTGTCGGCCATGCTGCCGTAATAGATCAGGTTGTCAACGCGGCGCAGGGGATGATTTTTATAAACAAGGCCGTTGCCCTTTTTAACCTCAGACATAACACTTCTCCTTTTAATAAATACTTGTAACCAAATTGTAACACATGGCCCCAGGAATGTCAAACGCCCTTCCAATGGAAAACCAAACCCTCCGGCCCCGCCGGAGGGTTTGGCTTTCCATCCCTATATCTCTCGGTTGTTTCCGCCACGGACCAACCGGAAAAAGAGCGTCACATGCTGCCGCAGCTTTTCCAGGCACTCGCCCTCCCGCTCCGGCTGGCGGTCGCAGATGCCGATCAGGGTCAGCACCGGGGCCACATACAGCATGGCCAGCGTGTCCGGGTCCTCCGCCGCGATCTCGCCGGACGCCATCAGCGCCCGGAAGATACCGGCGTGATAGGCAAGCACCCGGTCCACATAGCGCCCGGAATACAGGGCGGCCAGCTCCGGCGAGCGAAACTGCTCGATGGTCATCATGCGGCGAAAGCGGCTGATCTGCTCATTATGGAGGGAGTATGCAAAAATCTGCCGCACCTTCTCATAAAGCGCGTCCTCGGTGATCTCCGCAAAAACCGGGATATCCCGGGACGCGCTCTGCACATGGATGTTGAGCCTGCCGGTGTCCGCCTCATACTGCGCCGCCGTGGACTCCACAATGGCGTCAAAAATCGCCTGCTTGCCCGGAAAATGGTTATAGAGCGAGGGAGCCCTGATGCCCACCGCCTCTGCAATTTCCCCCACGCTGACAGCGTCATAGCCGCGGGCGGAAAAAAGCTCCAGGGCCTTGTCCAGAATTCTCTGCTTCGTGTCCTCCTGCTTCATCATCGCACCCCACTAACAAGTATTAGTTAGCGGTATTATAGCAATTCCTCCGGAAAAATCAAGCCGGGAACCGGCCCCGTCACAGGGCGGCAAACAGCGCCGCGCCCTTTTTCCGCAGCCACCGGTGCAGCACCGCGCACAGCAGCACGCACAGCATCACCGGGACGCTGCCCTCGGTATCCGCAAACAGGGCGTCCAGCATGGCAAAGAGGCTGCCGCCCTTCCACAGCACGGCGGCGGCGCAAATGGGCATCAGGAAGGTCCCCAGGCCGCAGTTGAGCATATAGGCGGGGTTGGCGGCAAAATGCGCCAGCTCCCGGTGCAGCAGCGCCCCGTCCACGCTGCGGCGGCGCAGGGCAGTCTCCCGGTACGTCCGGCGGGCGGTTTTCCCGGTGGAGGTGGCGATATGCAGGAAGCTGCGGGAGAGCAGCACCCACATCAGGCCGCACAGCGCCGCCACCGCCGCCGTGACCGCCAGCATGGCCGCCCCGCTGCCCGTGCCCACGCTGCCGAACAGGTACAGGGGATAGGCCCGGCTCCGGATCTGGGCGCCGTAGGTCCCGGCGTTGGCCAGCAGGTCCTGAAGGACGCTCTGGGCCTTGAAATAGACGAAGTAATACAGGCCGATGAACACCAGCGAGGCCAGCACAACGACGAGGCTCTTGTTCCGGAGCTTCTGGCTGATTTTTGCCGCCACCCAGCCCAGGGCGCAGGAGAGCACCAGCACCGCCAGGGAGATCAGCAGGGTCAGCACCAGTCCGCCCAGAACGGCGGACGCCGTGACCCCCACGGTGACCCAATAGATGATCACCGCCGGAAGGATCACCACGGCGGAGTACATCAGGCCCATCAGATACACCCCGGACAGCCGGGCCGCCACCAGGCTGGACACCGGAACCGGCATGGACAGCAGCAGGTCGTTATCCTTGGGCAGGTACAGCCCCGCGTAGGTGTTGAATATGCTGCCGAAGGCTCCCAGCAGCACGGCGATCAAGCCCATCAGCGCAAAATAGAGCCAGCCCAGGCCCGTCGCCGCCAGCGGCCCGCAGAGCTTCACCGCCAGCAGGGTGAAAATGCCGCCCAGGATGCCCGCCATCAGCAGGACGAACAGCCCGATATACAGGGCCGTGGCCAGCCGGGAGCGAGCCTTGTTCTTCTTGGCGTCGTAAAAATAGGACCGAAAAATCTCAAACAGCTGCTTTTTCAGCAAGAGCTTCAGCATGATTCGCCCTCCAGCTCCAGGAACACGTCCTCCAGGGAGTCGTCGCCCTTGGCCTCCTCCATGGTGCCGGAGCGGATCAGCCTTCCGCCCTGGATGATGGCCACCTTATCGCAGAGCTTTTCCGCCACCTCCAGCACATGGGTGGAGAAGAAGATGGCCCCGCCCTCATCGCAGACCTGGCGCATCATCCCCTTGAGCAGGTGGGATGCCTTGGGGTCCAGGCCCACGAAGGGCTCATCCATGAGGATCAGCCTGGGCCGGTGCAGCCAGGCGGAGATAATGGCCAGCTTCTGCTTCATGCCGTGGGAATAGGCGGCGATGGGCTGGGCCAGCATTAACATTGATTTTATTATTAGAATATGTATAATAGTAGTTGATTATTATACCTAGCGCCTTGCCGTTGTCCAGCATCCGCACCTCATCCGGTGTCATCAACTCACGCCCGGTGATCTGATAATTGGTGCTGTAATTGCCGTTTCGCCCGGACGATCTTCCGTAGGTGTTCGTGTCAATCGTGGCCTTGCCGAGCAGTTCCGAGATGTACTTGTGGGATCCCTGCTCGTTGCCGCCGAGATACAGCAGCTCGTCGCAGTTGCCCAAAATACTCTCCCACTGCTTTTCAAACAGCGCCTTTAACTGCGCAATGTTTTGCAGGATGATGGACACGAACACATTGCGGGAACGCATGGTGGAGAGCTTTTTGTCAAAATCCTCCGGCAGTGAGATGTTCGCAAATTCGTCCATTAAAAAGTGTACGGGGACGGGCAGGCTGCCGCCGTGCTTATGGTCGGCGCTGTCAAAAAGCTGCTGAAAGAGCTGCTGATACAAAACGGATACTAAAAAGTTGAAGCTCGTATCACTGTCCGAGATCAGCGCAAACAGTGCCACACGCTTTTCGCCCATATCCTGCAAATTCAGTTCGTCCGTGGCGGTCAGCGCCGCCATAGACGAGAGATTGAATTTTTCGAGCCTTGCCGCCAGTGTGATCTGGATGCTTTTCAGTGTTTTGGCGCTGCCGGAGTGATAGTCCTTATAATACTTGACCGCGATATGTTCCGGGTCGCGCATTTCCAGCCGCTCAAACAACACATCCAGCGGCGACTGGTAGGAATCATCCTCCTCCCGCACCTCACCGGCGCGCAGCATTTCCATGACCATCGGAAAGTTTTGCTCATCGGGCGGCGCTTCGTGGTAGAGATAGTAGACCAACGCCGACAACAGCATAGCGGCCGTCGTGTCCCAAAACGGGTCATTGGTCTGGCTGCCCTTGGGTGTGGTCGCCTTGAACAGATTCGTCACCAGCATCTGCACCTCGTTGTCATCGGTCAGATAGACGAATGGGTTATAGCAGTGACTTTTCTCCATGTGCAGCAGATCCAGCACCCGGATCTCATATCCGGATTCCTCCAGTAGCCGTCCGGAATCGCGAAGCAGCTCGCCTTTGGGGTCAAGGCAGACAAAGGACGAACCCTGCGGCGACAGGCAAGCCTCATACAGGCAGGGCTTGGCATACGAACGGGTCTTGCCCGCGCCGCTGCCGCCGATGATAACGGTATTCAGGTTGCGCTTGTGCTTGCGGCCGTTCAGCCCCATACGGATGTGCTGTGTGAACACCTTGTTTGGCTTTGGTGGGCGTGCCCGGTACTTTCGGTTCACGGTTTCCGCATCGCCCCATTTGGCAGAGCCGTGTTCTTCGCCGCGCCGGTAATGACGGCGAGTGGAAAGATAGACCCCGATCACCATGGCATACAGGGCAATGAAAACGAGGACAGTTTTCAGGCTGTCCTCGCACCACTCGATATGAAACGGCTCATTCATTGCCGATGGAAATTGCCGAAGGATCTCGGGAAGGCCACCGGAAGCAGCCGGGGCGATCAGCAGCCCCAGCCACACCGCAGGGATCAGCCCCGTCGCATACCACAGCCATTTTTGTTTACCGTTCATCTTTCTGCTTGACTCTTTTGGATTTGCTCGGTGCGTCAACGGTTTTAATGAGAACTTCATCGACAATATCGGTGGGGCGTTTGTCCTCGATCAAATCGTTACGCAGGTTGTTGAGTGCATTGATCACGACGCCGTGCTGATACGGATCAAGGGTCAATACCCGCATATCCTGTTTTTCCATGGCTCATCGCTCCTTTCCGCTTTCCTTTTGCGCTGCCGTTCGGCTTTGCTCCAGCGTCCGCACCATTTTGCCGGTCATAGTCTGCAGCGTGTCACGAATGTCGGTCAACTCACCGCGAATGGTCTGCGGCTCCGCATTTTTCAGCTCATCGGGCAAGCGGCTGAAATCATACCCCTGTGTGTCCACACCATACTTGCGGCACAGCATATAGGAAACGCAGTAGCTTTTGAAGGCGTCAGCCTGCGGGGTACTGTTTTCCTGCTGCGCCATCTCGGCACGAGCCAGTGCCAGTGATACGCTGCGAAACAGGTCTTGCCCGTCCATACCGCGCTGGACGAAGATGGTTTTGCGCTCATAGTCATACACCGCACCGTTTTGCACGCTGTCGGCCATTTCAATGGGCACCGGGCGCTTGGCGATCAGTGCAGAAAGCAGCAGGCGGTCATCATAATGCACCTGCGGCTGCCGCTGGCGTTTGGCATCCGTTTGGCTGATGTCAAAGACCTTTTTCACATTATAGTAGTAGCCGGTGCGGCCATCCTCGGTCACATAGCTGTCCCCGGCTTCCAGAATGGAAATGCCTGTTTCGTTTTTGCGGACATAGATGCCGCGTTCTTTCCAGCCGTCAAAGTCCCGCAGGCGGGTGGCCTCATCGTTCTGTGCATAGATCAGCAGCGCGTTTGTGGCCGAATAGCGGTCAAATCGTGCCTGCACATCCAAAAAGCCCCGAAAGGCTTCTCCGTCCCGCATGACCTCCTGTGCCATTTCATCCGCCAGTGCATACAGGCTGTCGCGTTCCGCCTTCTTCTTGGCGGCATATTGCTCCTTGGTCAGCTGCGGACGGTCGCTCTGCGTTTCCGTGGCAGTGGGGGCGGTAAAAAGATCATCGAAGTTTGCCATAGCTTATCTCTCCTTACTTTTTCTGACCCGCTTTTTCGGCGGAGTCTGTCGGTGTTCATTTTGCGGTCGTGTACCCTTGGCGGGTCTGCTGCGTTCGGTCGGCTTGCGCTCCTCCGTCTCCTGCTGCTCACGGCGGATCTCCTTCAGCTCCTCGCGGACAGATGGACGATCTTCCTTAGCAGTACCCTCGGCGGATCTCTTTCTGGATTTTGAGGAAGGCTCGGACGGACGGGATTTCTCCGTCCGAGCCGCCATGGGGTTTTCTTGGGCAGCCTCCTGCTTCTGCGCAGGAGCTGCCATCATTTCATCCAGCAGCCGGTCATCATCACTCTTTTGCGGGCGCTCCTGTTCGGGAGCCGTCTGCCCGGCGGCATCCTTATTCTTATCCCGTCCTGTTTCCGCGTTTTCACGGATGACTTCGGGGTCGGATACCGTGGCGATTTTGATGTTCTCCACAATACGGTTGATCTTGGCGGCATCTTCGGCGCGTACCATGATCTCACTGACGCCGTGTGGGTTGTCTTTTGCCTCCCGCAGAACGCAGTAGACTACGCCGTAGCGCTTGGCATCGGCCACAAAGCGAGCCATGTCCTTGTTTTTGACGGTGAAAATAGTCAGCTCCTTGCCGCTGCGCAGCATGGAGGTAAGTCGCTGGCGTCCTTTGATTTTGTTCTTGTCCCGGTTTTTCAGTGCTGCGTACAGAAGCGCCGCCACCTCCTTTGCCGCACTGCCGGTGATTTTTGCCGCAACCTCCATGCCCTCCAAACTCAGTCGGACGACCTGTTCAGCTGCGTCTCCAGATGTGTTCATGCTGTTGTTCCTCCTTTTGTCGTTGTTTTTGTGCGTCCTCCCGGACAGCTTTCAGTTTCTCCGCCATCACGCCGGAGCGCTCGGCAATATCGTCGCACAGATGCACTTCCCGGCGCAGCGCTTTGAGCCTTTCGGACAACTCCCGGATCTGCGCCCGATGTGCGTCGGCCTGTTTGGGGCTGTCCCGGACTGCCTTTGTGCGCAGCGCATTTTGCAGTACCCGGCGTTTGGCGGACAATTCCCGGATATTCACCTCCTGTTCCTTTTTATATAAAGCAAGCTGCTCGGCGGTATCGATCTGATGCCGTGCGAGCAGCCGTACTTCCTGTGAGATGTTATTCAGTTTGAGCAGATCTTCCCGCAGCAGAAAATGGAGCCGCGCCCGGTTTTGCGGACGGCCTTTGGGGAAGATACCGAGCTTGTAGCAGTAATAGAAATACAGTGCGCGAAAGCCGGTGATCTTGCGCGCAGCTTGCCGGCTGCCTTGGACGCGGTAGGTTTTTGGCCTTGGTTTATCGGTCATTTGCCGCTCCGGCTGCGGCAGGGGCTGTTGCAAAATACGCTGCCGGATGGCCTCGGCGGTGTAAGCCTCTCCGAAATTCCGGGTCAGACGGACAAAGCGCTCCTTACCGGGAGGGCGCACCGAAATATCCTTGCCGAATTTCACCTCATAGCCCTTTTGGCGAAGCAGATAGTAAAACTGCTTTTCGGTGACGCTCTGCCGGATCAGCTCGTCGATCCCGCTGCGGATCAGTCCGCGCCAGGTGGGGCGCTGCTCCTGTTCTGCACGCCATTCCCCATAGTGCTTTGACTTCCCGGCTTGCGGCCGTTGGATGACCGACAAGTTATATTCCCGGCAAAGGGTGTCGGACACGGTGCGCATATCATGATAATCTTTTTCGGTGCGGTGGTATTTGATACCGTCCACAAAGGACACCGTATTCAGCACAAAATGATTGTGCAGATGATTTTCCTTATCCAGATGGGTCGCCACCAGTACCTGATACCGTTCGCCCCAAAGCCGCTGCGCCAGCTTCACGCCGATCTCATGCGCCAACTCCGGCGTGGCCTCGCCGGGCGCGAAGGACTGATACCCATGGTAGGCGATCACACCGTCCTCCTTGCCAAAACGCTTTTTTACTGCCAGCATCTCGTCCCGTGCCGTGGACGGCAGGCAGTTGATGCCGCTGATAAATTGCCGTACCACCATTGCACTCTCATCGTCCGGTGTGACCGTTGTTTTCTCCGCACGGACAGCATAATCGATCACATCCGAAAGGCTTTGTGTCTGCACATCGGTCAGTTCCTCTTGGCGATAGAATTTCGGATTATCCGTCTTGTCCGGGTTTTCGATATACAGCACCACCTTGCCCAGCCAGCCCTTGACCGCCCAGATGGATGTGGTAGCCATGGCATTACTCCCGCTTTGCCGGAAGCACGACCGCCGCTGTAACCTCCCGGATGAGCTTGTCCAGCCGCTTGCTGTCCTCGTCATAACGCTTTGCATCCACCACATTCAGTACATGGGCTTTCTGTGCGATCTGGTTAAGGTTGTGCCCTACATAGTGCATCTCACGCATAAAGGCAAAGTATTCCGGCGGCGGTGCTTCACGGGGTACCTCTCCGGTGATCAGATGGCGAAGGTAGGCTTCGCGGGACAGACGGCATTTTTTTACCTGTTTATTCAGATTTTCCGCTTCCTTGCGACTTAGCCGCACCTTGATCTCAATGTTTCGTTTGGTCATGTTCATTCCTCCATATAGCGATATTGCCGCGCTCGGCGGCGCAGGGGTTACAGGGGGATGCCCCTGTCAAGCTGCCTTTTGTCCCCAAAAGGCGTTGCTTGCTGGTATAGCACATTCTCACGCTCCCTGCGGTCGTGCGTCGGAGCCGACCTGCCGACAAACGATCATCGCTCCCGATCCCGTCCGCGCTCCGGAAGCGCCATCACACGGTCATAGTCCTCACGGAGCATATAACAGCGCTCTACGCTCCAGCCCTTTTCACCACCGCGTTCGACCGCCATATACTGCTCCAGCCGGACACAGGGATCCGTTCCGTCCAGACAGCTTCCATAGACGGAATATCCACCCATGTTCGGCTGAAACGCTTTATTGCCGCTGGACACGGCGTAGGTGCGGGAGCGTTCGCTGTATTGTACGGTAAAACAGTCCTGCATAAAGGTGATATAGCCGCATACATGAGTGCCGGCACGCTCGGCTTTACGAAACAGCTCTTTCATTTTCCCATAGGGTAATTCGACCTGCTGTTCGGGATACTGCGCCGAAAAAGACACGCCGTCAAAATCCTCGGCCACAAGAATGTGCTCGCTGTTTTGATACTGACGGCGCACCGCTTCTTCGGCTTCTTCGCGACTTTCGGCTTCCACCGTAACGGCCCGTTTCAATGTTTCGGTAATGATGACCCTGTATTCGCTCATCGTGCAAAGCTCCTTTCCGTCATCGGATTTTCTTTCGCCGGTTGCAATCCCATCCGTATACAAAGCCAATCGTTATAATCCTTGCCTTGCCGGGGGAAGGCACTTGCTACTTTATAACGCTCGGCCAACTGCTGTCGGATCGCCTCGGTGGCGCTGCGTCCGGTCATGTCATTATCCAGGCACAGGCAAATGGTTTTGATCTCCGCATGGTCTTTCAGATACTGTGTCAGCGCCAACGGCAGACGGTGCTCCTGTGTTTCCTTTTGCGGCTTATAGACTCCGGCCAAGGATAACAGATGCTGTGACCGCCACGACAGCCCGCCAGCCTGCGCCATGGTGGCATAGGATAACAGGTCGATGGCCGACTCGAATACGCAGAGCATCCGACTTTCGCCCGTAGCCGGGAGGGCAAAGGAAAATCTCTTGTCGCTGCCGGTCGCCTCGCCCTTAAAATCCGTTCCGATGCCTCGCAGGCACGCATAGCGCGGCGTTCCGTTCCTATCCATGCCGACGAATACGGCATTATGGTAGGGGAGGCTTTCATACAGCTGGCCGGAACGGATACACTGCTCGATCAATCCACCGTCAATGCCGCGGCTTTTCAGATAGGCAATAACGCGGGTATTGCTGTTACTTTTGGGCGGCAAGAGCAGCGTTTTCGGCTTCTCCGGCTGAGCGCGGGCATGAAAAACGGACGGTCTTTCCGCCGCCCGTCCCACGATCCGCTCTACCGCCTCGGTAAAAGGGAGCTCTTTGACCTTGATCAGGTAATCCAGCGCTGTTTTTCCGCCGATCCCGCGTGAGAACCAGCACCACTTTCCATTGGAGATTTTAAGGCTGTCATGCTCACGGGTGCAGTAAGTGTTGCCGCCGAAATGCACCAGCTCCTGCGGCTCATAAGTCTGGAGGTAGGTCAGCAAGTCCATTTTCTTTGCCCGGTCGATCATCTCTCTTGTGACATAGCCCATCGGTTCATCAACTCCTTGAAATAGAATAAGCCGGACAGGCTTCACATCGGTGAAAGCCGTCCGGCTATGTATGGGATCTGCATACTCTATGCAGATCAGGGTTATTCGGTTGTGGTGTCCTCATATGATAAATTAACTTATGATAATCTCGTTTATAGTATATGGCAAGGGCGCAGAGGAGCCGATCCATTATCAGATATTTTTCCCATCAATTTTCCTATGGCTAAATTATATCCGCTGCCGCTTGAATAATTTTATCATCTGATTTTGCATTATTTCTGCAAAAACAAGATATAAATATTGACACAGACGATTTTAACTGCTATAATATAGGCGAAGAATGGAGAAACTATACTGTGGATGGAGGTATCCGCTTATGCTTATACAGTTTTCGATTGAAAACCACCGGTCTATCAAGGATAGCGCGGTGATCAGTTTTGCCGCTTCAAAGGATAAGTCTTTGGAGTCTTATCTGCTGCACCCGGACGAAAAGAGAGCACTTTTACCGGCTATTGCTATTTACGGAGCGAATGCCGCCGGCAAGAGTAATGTGCTGCACGCACTGATGACGATGAAGGATATGGTCGTCGGAGAAGCGGCCAAAATATCCAAGGGACAAAAATTGCCATGGGAACCGTTTGGTGACACCACAGTGCCTACATCCTTTGAGGTCGTGTTCATTTATCAAGGTGTTCGGTATGCTTACGGCTTTTCTTTTGATGCCAAGAAGATCTATACGGAGTATCTATACCATTGGCCGAACGGGCGCGAGGCACTGATTTTCTCAAGAGAAAACGGCGCATACGAATTCCGTGAGAATGTTAATGAGCAAATCACACTCAGTAACCGCACGCCGGATAATAAGCTGTATCTTGTTTCCTCAAATGACTGGAACTTGCCGCAAACGGAAAACGCCTACAAGTGGTTCTTGGAAAAGCTGACATTCTTGATGGAGGAAGCACCGGCTACTTCGGAAACGGTCGCGCAGATCGTCAGCGGCGATGAGAAGAAGGCTCGTATCCTGAAGGAACTGTTGCTTGCAGACCTCGGTATTTCCGATGTGACTGTCAAGAACATCTCCGGCAAGGCCCCGGTCATTACAACCACGCACCGAGTCATCGGTGCGGATGGCAGTGTGGAACACTTTCAGCTCCTTATGGATCAGGAGTCGTCCGGAACACAACGATTTTTCTCTCGTATCGGCGGCTGGCTGCAAGCGCTGGAGAACGGCGCACTGCTTGTCGTTGACGAGATCGAGGACAGTCTGCATCCGCTCCTGACAAAGCGGCTGATCGAGATGGTTCAGGACAATACGATCAACACAGAGGGAGCACAGCTTCTGTTTACGACGCATGATGCTATGCTGCTTGATCTTACCTTCTTCCGCAGAGATCAGATATGGTTTGCGGAAAAGGATGAGAAGTCCTGTGCGACTGAGTTGTATTCGCTGGCGTCCTTCTCTCCGAGAAAGGGTGAGAACATCCGCAAGGGGTATTTGCAAGGACGCTTTGGTGCGATTCCGTTTATCGGAGGTGACGGCTTATGGCAGGAATGAGAAAGGAATACGACCCCAATAAAGGCAGTCGCCGTAAGCGTAGACCTATCATTTATATCATCTGCGAGGGCAAGGAAACGGAAACCAAGTATTTTAAGCATTTCCGTTCTCGTAACTGCCTGGTAGACATTGTGCCGATTTCTTCTAAGATTCGATAGGGACGCCTTCCGTGGGCTTTCAGTGGTGTTAAGCGGGTTTGCCGCGGGATTTCCATACCCGTAGATACGCTCTGTTCCACTGTTTCCGCCCCGTTTTTTCTGTTCGTGGGTCACGGCGTGGGTCAACGGGAAATTCCCGTTTGCCAAGGTATACCAGCCATCCCACCATGAGAACCTCCCGCCCAGAAAGTCTGACCGTCCCGGTTTTGTCCCGGTTTGCAAAATGGTCTTGCAATCCACCTGTCGCCGTGCTATACTTCCATCGTAATTGAATAGAAAGTCTTCAGGGCAGGGTGTGATTCCCTACCGGTGGTACAGCCCACGAGCCGCAAGGCATGATTCGGTGAAACTCCGAAGCCGACAGTATAGTCTGGATGAAAGAAGATGACAACGCAGGGGGACTGCTTTGCGTCTATGGAAGTTGCTCTGGGATGTGTTTACATTCCGGAGCTTTGCTTTTACACAAGGATACTTGTGTCTTTCTACCTTGCCCTGAACGATTCGTTCAGGGCTTTTTCTTTTGGAGGTAACGGTATGAACGATGCAGAATATATGCGTCTGGCCTTGGCGCTGGCGGAACAGGGCCGGGGTTGGACGGCGCCCAATCCCATGGTGGGCGCCGTGATCGTAAAGGACGGCGCAGTTATCGGACAGGGCTGGCATGAGCGGTACGGTGAACCCCACGCGGAGCGGAACGCGCTGGCATCCTGCACCGCCGACCCCGCCGGAGCCACCATGTATGTGACGCTGGAGCCTTGCTGCCACCACGGAAAGCAGCCGCCCTGCGTGGATGCGATCCTGGCATCCGGCATCCGCCGGGTGGTGATCGGCTCCGCCGACCCAAATCCGCTGGTGGCGGGAAAGGGCGTGGCGATCCTGCGGTCTCACGGCGTGGAGGTGACGAAAAACGTTCTGCGCCAGGAATGTGACGCACTGAACAAGATCTTCTTCCACTACATCACCACCGGGCGGCCCTTCGTTTCCATGAAATACGCCATGACGATGGATGGCAAGATCGCGGCCTATACGGGTGCATCCAAATGGGTCACAGGTGAAACGGCCCGGCGCCATGTCCAGCAGCAGCGCCACCGGTTCCGGGGCATCATGGTAGGCGTGGGTACCGTTTTGGCGGATGATCCCCTCCTGACCTGCCGTATGGAGAACGGGCGAAACCCCGTTCGCATCATCTGCGACACCCATCTGCGGACGCCGCCGCAGGCGCAGGTGGTCACTACCGCAGACCAGATCCCGACCATCCTCGCCACCTGCTGCACCGACCCAGAAAGACAGGCGGTTTACCGGATGGCCGGGTGCCAGGTGCTCTGCCTGAATGAGGAAAACGGCCATGTAGATCTCCGGCAGCTCATGGAGCGGCTGGGGCGGGAACAGATCGACAGCATCCTGCTGGAGGGCGGTGGAACGCTGAACTGGGCCGCGCTGGAATGCGGCATCGTGCAGCAGGTGCAGGCATATATCGCCCCAAAGCTATTCGGCGGAAGGGATGCGAAAACCCCCGTGGAGGGCGTGGGCGTCCCCGCTCCGACCAATGCCTTCCGATTGAAAAACAGCCGTTTGGAACGGCTGGGCGAGGATCTTCTGATAGAAAGCGAGGTGGAATATCCGTGTTCACAGGAATCGTAGAAGAAGTCGGAGCGATCAAGAACATCAAGCGCGGGCAGCACTCCGCCGTCCTGACGATCCATGCGAAAACTGTTTTAGAGGAGACCCGGATCGGAGACAGCATCGCTGTGAACGGCATCTGCCTGACAGTGACCCGGCTTTTTCCCGATGGCTTTTCAGCGGACGTGATGCACGAGACGCTGAACCGCTCGTCCCTTGCGGGACTCACGGCGGGGAGCGTGGTCAATCTGGAGCGGGCCATGCCTGCCAACGGCCGTTTCGGCGGGCATATCGTGGCGGGCCATGTGGACGGCGTGGGACACATTGCCAACATCCGAAAAGACGATACCGCCGTCTGGTACACCGTCCTCGCGGGGCCGGAGATATTGCGCTATGTGGTGGAAAAAGGCTCCATCACCATCGACGGCATCAGCCTGACAGTGGCCGCCGTGGACGACGAGGGCTTTTCCGTGTCCACCATCCCTCATACGGTGGCCCAGACCAATCTAAACCAGCGCCGCCGAGGCGACCCTGTGAATCTGGAGACCGACGTGGTGGGCAAGTACATTGAAAAGCTGCTGCGTCCGGAAGAACCGAAACCGCATACCACAACGAACGAAAGCACCCTCACAAAAGAAATGCTGCTGCGCTGCGGCTTTTAACAAGGAGTTTTTACTATGAATTTCAATACCATTCCCGAGGCACTGGAAGATCTGAGACAGGGGAAGATCATTCTGGTCACAGACGACCCTGACCGTGAAAACGAGGGCGATTTCATCTGCGCCGCCGAGTTTGCCACCACGGAGAACATCAACTTCATGGCCACCCACGGCAAGGGCCTGATCTGTATGCCCATGTCGGAGGCCTTTGTCCGCAAGCTGCAATTCCCCCAGATGGTGCAGAACAACACCGACAACCACGAAACGGCCTTCACGGTGTCCATCGACCACATATCCACCTCCACGGGCATCTCCGCCGCCGAGCGCTCCGTGACGGCGATGGCCTGCGTGGAGGAGGGCGCGAGGGCGGAGGATTTCCGCCGACCGGGCCATATGTTCCCGCTTCTGTCGAAGAAAAACGGCGTGCTGGAGCGGGAGGGTCATACGGAGGCCACCGTTGACCTGTGCCGTCTGGCGGGACTGAAGGAATGTGGCCTGTGCTGCGAGATCATGCGGGAGGACGGCACCATGATGCGCACTGCTGAGCTGATGACGCTGGCGGAGCGGTTCGGTATCAAGTTCATCACCATCCGGGACTTGCAGGCGTACCGCAAGTGCCACGAAAAGCTGGTGGATCAGGTCACGGCGGTGAATATGCCCACGAAATACGGCGATTTCAAAGCCTACGGCTTTGTGAGCCGTCTGAATGGTGAGCACCATGTCGCGCTGGTGAAGGGCGACATCGGTGACGGGAAGGACATCCTCTGCCGCGTCCACTCCGAATGTCTGACCGGAGACACCTTCGGCTCTCTCCGCTGTGACTGCGGACAGCAGCTGGCCGCCGCCATGACCCAGATTGAAAACGAGGGCCGGGGCATCCTGCTCTATATGCGGCAGGAGGGCCGGGGCATCGGCCTCATCAACAAGCTGCGGGCCTATGAATTGCAGGAGCAGGGCATGGACACGCTGGAGGCCAATCTGGCTCTGGGCTTCCACGGAGACGAGCGGGAGTATTTCCTCGGCGCGCAGATCCTGCGGGAGCTTGGCGTCAAGAGCCTGCGCCTGTTGACCAACAATCCGGACAAGGTGTATCAGCTCTCCGAGTTCGGCCTGGAAATCTCCGAACGGGTTCCGATCCAGATGGCGGCAACGGCACATGATTTGTTCTACCTGAAAACCAAGCAGGCACGAATGGGACACATTTTGGAATATTAACAAAGAAAGAGGTACTTAGTTATGAAAACCTTCGAGGGAAAGCTGGTCTCCAAAAGCATCAAGGTGGGCATCGTAGCCGCCCGGTTCAACGAATTCATTACCTCCAAGCTCCTCAGCGGTGCGCTGGACGGCCTGCTGCGCCACGAGGTTCGGGAGGATGACGTTCATGTGGCGTGGGTTCCCGGAGCCTTTGAGATCCCGCTGGTGGCGTCCAAGATGGCAAAGAGCGGCAGGTATGACGCCGTCATCTGCCTCGGCGCGGTGATCCGCGGTTCCACCAGCCATTATGACTACGTCTGCAACGAGGTCTCCAAGGGGATCGCCGCCGTGTCTCTGGAAAGCGGCGTACCCGTTCTCTTTGGAGTATTGACCACGGAGAATATCGAGCAGGCCATCGAACGGGCCGGCACCAAGGCAGGCAACAAGGGCTACGATTGTGCAGTCAGCGCTATCGAGATGGTCAACTTGCTCCACGAACTGGACACGGAGTAACACACAGACACGCTATGATCATCATTCAAGCAAACGGGGCCGAGGGGGATCTGGAGGAAAAGATCCTGGCCCTTCTGCGGCGGGAGGACATCGCCGCAGAGCGGGTCTCCCTCAGTTCCCGGCACACGCTTACCTTCCCGGAACTAACCATTGACGGACGATCCCAGCAGGCGTTTCAAAACGGAACCGCGCTGGCGCTGACCCGGATCGAGTTCAATATGCTGCTGCTTCTCGCCAGCAATCCGGGAGTCACGCTTTCCAAGGAGGACCTGTTTTCCGCCGTGTGGGGCCGGGACAGCGCGGACACCCTGAAGGTCGTGGCGAATACCGTCTCCAATCTCCGTCGGAAGATGGGCGGCAGCCAGACCTATATCCGCACGGTCCGGGGCGGGTACGTGTTCTCAGCGGTCTCCGTCACTGCCTGAAGTGATCCCCTCAAAACAAATCGAAGCAAGAGCAAAGCCTGCGGAACTCGCTCCGCAGGCTTGCTTTTTGAGGTTGCGCAAAGGTGCAAATTATCGCTCCCGTTCTGCGTTTTTTGGTCGGATCCGGTCGCCTTCGTCCGGCTCATCCGCCATGACGGGGCGATCCTGCTCGTTAAGATTCAGCAGCACATTCAGCTCGTTCAGCCGCCGCGTCTTTTCGGCCAGTTCTGCCTCCTTCGGAAAGGGTGCGGTCATCTCTGTGCGGGCATTTTCAAGCTGCTCGGTGGTATGGGCAAGCTGCGACCGGGCGTTGGCCAAGTGCTCCGTGATCTTTTCCAGTGCGTTGTCGATACGGGTGACATTGCCGCCTGCATCCGCTCCCAGTACAGCCGTATGGGACAGCTTGCCTTTGAGTACCATGCGAAACTCGTTGGCAGCACCGTCGTAGGAAAGCAGCATGGAAAATCCGCGGTAGCTGCCGATAGAAACGGTCTCCGCGCCATTCATGTGCGTGCAGGCTTCAATGATCGCCTTACCGGCGTTCTCACGCTCGGCGTAGGTGACATCGTTTAATACCATCGGTGCAATGCCCTCAGCGGGCTTCGGATGCTCGGCCAGCCGTGCGCTGTCCTGCTCATATCCGGCGATGCGTTCGCTTAGTTCCTTGATCTCTGCCGGATACTTCCGCAACACCAGCTCCTCCAGCGCATACCGCTGGCTCAGATGGCTGGCACGGAGCATATTCAGCTTGCTGACCTCCATATCTAAATTGCATTTTTCGATGATCTGCGGGTTTCCTGTGGCCAGTGCCTTGATCTCGGCATAGGACAGTGCCGTCTCGTCCACATCCTCCGCCGCACGGGCCGGTGCTTTGGAGGTCATGATCTGGGCAATAAACCGCTGCTTGGATTCCACCAGCTGATAGAGGTAGGCATCGAATGTGCCCTCGGTAACATAGCGGAAGATCTCCACCTCCGGATTTTGGTTGCCCTGCCGCACGATGCGCCCAAGGCGCTGCTGCAAGTCGCTGGGCCGCCATGGGCAATCGAGATCATGCAAGGCGATGAGCCTGTCCTGCACATTGGTTCCGGCTCCCATTTTTGCGGTGCTGCCCATGAGGATACGCACCTCGCCGCCGCGCACCTTGGCAAACAGCTCCTTTTTCTTTTGCTCGGTGTTGGCGGTGTGGATATAAGCGATCTCGTTTTCCGGAATGCCTATCTCAAGCAGCTTCCGCCGCAGATCGTCATACACATTGAAGCTGCCGTCCGCCTTGGGAGTAGACAGGTCGCAGAAAATCAGCTGCGTGCTGCGCTGTGCGGTACTCTCTGCCCATATCCGATAGACATTCCGGGCGCATACGGAAACCTTGCTGTTTTCATCGTCCGGTGCCAGAGAGCTTAGTAGCCGCATATCCAACGCCAGCTTGCGTCCGTCGTTGGTGATGCGCAGCATATTGTCGGTGCTGGGATCGACCACACGGGCGCGGACGCGCTCGGCACGCTCCGCCAGTCCTGCAACAGCTTTCTTTTGCAGCTCGCTGGGGTGGATGACCTCGGTGTGGAAGTTGGCCTTTGGGACGGGCAGCTTCAGCATATCCGCCGTTTGCACATCCGCCACCATTTTGAAGGTCGCCATCAACTCCGGCAGATTGAAGAATTTTGCAAAACGGGTTTTCGGGCGATAGCCGCTGCCCTCGGGAACGAGTTTGTCAAGATGATTTTTGTAAGTTTTCTAAATTCAAATATTTATCCGCTGAAAAATCTCCCAACATCTCGTGTCTGCATATCTCTTGAAACACCGTATTCAAAGGCTTCTTCGCACTTTCCGATTGCTTCACATTGACAATAAAAGTTGTTTTGCCTATTCGTGTTGTATAAGATAAAGTATTCTCTTTCATATAATCATTTTCTCCTTTTCATAAATTGATTGTGGGGCATTCCGTTTGGAACACCCCACAAATACAGCCTGTTTCATCGGAACATATCAAGAAGTCATTAAGTCGTGAGTATAATGGAAATGGTTATCTTTCCATACCACGCTTGTTTCTTCGTGCCTTAATACGCTCCTGTCTTTCTTTTTCCCTTGCTTCTTTTTCGGCTTGTTCCTGTGCTTCCTTAAAAGAAAAAAGTTGCTTCACTTTTTCGGTAAAAAGTTTAGCAACTTCGGGGAAATGCTCTAACGCTTCAAGAAAAGGTCGGCACTTTTCTTTCAGTTCGTTGTATTTAGTTTTCATTCTCTCCAATGCGTTTGCACTGTCCATATACTTCTGTCGGTAAAAATTTGCACTCTGCTCAAATTTTTTGATTTCCGCACGACTGGTAATACCCTCTTTGGCAAGGGCAGTAAGCTCAGAATAGTCCTTTTGGGAAATTGCCATTTTGCCTGTGAATGTTTTCTGTCCCATACTGTCAATCTCGTTTAAGGTTTTGGAGATATGACGGGCAGGCTCATACTTGACCTGTTCCTTTTGAATACGCTTCTGCAACTTCTCCAATCGCTCTTTGTCCTGTTGGATTTGATATTGCAGGGAAGTCAAATGCTCTGCTGTACTTCCGTATTCGCCACGCTGAAAGCCTTTGAACCCCTGTTCCGTCATAAAGTGAAACAACTCATCTTGCAATATGCTGTACGAAGCTCGAAACATCGGCTTTCCGTTCTTCCTAAGAAACGGCTTTCCTTTTTCATCGGTCAGCGGAATATCCGATTTCCATTTCTTTGAATGGCTTATCTGATTAACCACTTCCTTGACCGTTCCTCGCAGTTCGGGGTCTTTGCAACGCTTACTCCATAGGATTTCTTTCTCCACCACAGGCAGAACCATAGCGTGAAGATGATAATGGTAAACCTCTTTTCCAAGTTCTTCGGTTGCAGCTATATTGATTTCATCAGCGTGCATTACTGCCGATATAACATTATCAGAACCGAATTTTTCTTCTATGAAACGATAGGCTTCTTCATAAAACTGCTTTGCGTATTCATAGCCACCGTTACGCTCGAAGTACATCGTATTCACATCAATCACAATCTCATTAAAGAGTGTTGCGTCTTCCCTTAGCCCACGAAGCGACACCTGACCGTCTGTTTCCATCTGCTTTAACTGTTCCATATAGGTCGGGGCAGTCGGCTTTTTGAAATGCACATTATAGGGTATTCGTTCCTCAATCACATTCATATTTTCATAGGTTTCATTCTTGCGTTCGTTGTGCCTTTCCGCCTTGCTCACATCAGAAGCGGTGTACTTTTTTACCCTTGCACAACTCATATCTGCCTTGTTGGTTTTTGCCATTTTGCTCTCCTTTCTCAGCAGGGGGCGAAGCCATTACACAACATTCTTTGAATGTGTGTAACCCACTATGACACTTTCAGACTTCGTCTGCAAAGATGTCGTGGGCAAGGGAGTTCCCCCTTGACCTCCTTTTGATACCTCAATCATAAAAACAGACTGTCCCGCCATCAGACAGCCTGCTTTTATTCTCTCGGTATATCGCCCATCGGCAAAGACCAGTACCACAGAAAGCCTTGTTTTCGGGAGATAACTCCTGCTTTCTTCTTTGCCTTTTTGATGGTCGATTTTTTGAACCCAGCGGCTTCAAGTCTTTCTTCGCAATCCGAAGAAAGCATTTCTCCGTCTTTCAGCATTTCCAAAAGAAATTCTTTCGCCTTGATTTCCTTTTCGTTCGGTCTGCCCATTTTGGGTGCGAGGGATTGGAACGCTTCTTCTGCTGTCATTTCCATTTCAGAGATAAAGTCCACTCCCTTTTCTGCCACCTCAAAAAGAATTGCCGAGCCTGTCGGGGCAAGGTTAGATTTCACTTGCACCATATATCGTTCCGCTGGTGCTTCTTTGTTCGGTGTGCGTGTGATTGCAAGAATACTTCTTGCAGCACCCGCAATATCAATCGAACCGTTGGTGCGATAAAGAGGATTTATATCTCTCATCTTGTTCATATGGGCGATAATCACGATGGCACAGCCAGTATTTTTTGCAACTGCAATCAAGTGATTAAACTCTGCCCTTGTTTCGTTGGCATTGTTCATTGAACAGTTCTCTCCGATATAGGAACTCATCGGGTCAAGAATTAAAAGTTTTGCGTGATACTTTTCGATTGCTTCAGCAATACGGTTATCTCCAAAGGATAAAGACTTTTCATCTTCCTTGATGAAGATAAGGTTTTCTCCGTTCCCACCGGCAGAGTTAAATCGGGGTACTACCGTATCGTCTGCATCATCTTCCGTTGTCTGATAGATGATAGTCATAGGCTCATTTTCTTCCGTTTCAGTAAAAGGCAGAGGTTCGCCCTTAGAGAGCAGTGCGGCGATTGACAGCATTAACTTGCTTTTTCCATCGCCCGGATCGCCCTGCAACAGCGTAACCTTGCCGTACGGAATATACGGATACCACAGCCATTTCACTTCCTTCGGCTCAATCTCACTTGCCTTAATAACTTCGAGAGGGACATTTACATTCATTTCATTTTCCATTTGCTTCATTTTTCTTCGTTCTCCTTTTCGATAAATACTTAGGGCAAAGCACCACGATACAACGGAAACTCTGCTTGCAGTCATTACTGCATTTTCTGCAAAGTTCGTTGTAGGTAATGCGATTTCTTTCGTTCAGAAACAATGCCCAATCTTGTTTCCGTTTCTTGCTCATTCTCGGCATAAAGTCCTCCTTTCCGTCTGGAAATAAAAAAACCACAGGAAAGATACTCAGAGCCTTGTTTCTGTCATTTTTCGGGGCGAAAATCGGGCAAAATTGCCTTTCTAAGCCTTTCAAAAAAATCACGCAAGGTATTTGTACTAACCTGTGGTTATGTATGAAATTGTAGGGTTTGGGGCAACAAAAAACACCGTATTTCTACGATGTTTTCTGTCATTCAAGTAGCAAAAAACGTGACCACTAAAATTATAATCATAAGAACAGGCAAAAAGCGAAGATACCGTTCTAATAGAACTTTTTAGACTTGTTTTTTGGGGCTTTATATTACTTTCCCTATTTTTTAAGGGTATAGGGTGTTACATCAAGTTCTTAGTATATGAAATTTGCAGATTATTCTTGGATTTGGCTCAAATCAAATGCACCGTTCTCAATCAACTTCAAAATTGTGTCTGCCAAGTTGTTTTTTACAGTTTCACTTTCATTTTCAACGCCAGAATACTCTACATAAATAGTGTTCTCTCCCATATCAAAGGTTGCATAATATATTACGGTTTTGACACCTTGACTATTTGACTTTGTTACGAAATATCCTGCGTTGATATCAACGCCGTCTACACTTGAAGTGATTGTATTTCCATCAATGATAGTATCTAATAGATTTACACCCTGTTTAGAAACTACCATTCTTGTATCATCAATTTTTCCCTCAAAACCCAGAATATTATGATTGTCAGCATCAAAATAAGCATCTGCGGTAACAGGCAAGTCTGCAAAAAGCATTTCAATTTCAGCATCGCTCAAAGGTCTTGTTGTTACATTTAAGTTAATTGAAGATTGTGATAAGTCATTTTTAACAAAAGTAATTGTTTCTCCATCATTCAGCGTGGCAATATCGTTTTTTGTACCAAACAGATTGCTTTGAAAAACTCCCACTCCAATCACAGCAACGAGTACGAAGCAAGCTGCAACAGACACCCATTTTTGCCGATTAGTTATTTTACTTGTTTTTTTCATAGGTTCAGCCTCCTTAATATACTGATTATCGACATTTCCCAATGCCCTTAAAAGTTTCTTTTCTTTCATACAGAGATACCTTCTTTCTCTAACAATTTTTTGAGTTCGTTCCTTGAACGAAATAATGACATCTTGATTTTGCTCTCGCTCATACCATATTCCGTTGCAATTTCTTTAATGGGCGATAAATACCAATATCTTCTCATAAAGATTTTTCGCTGTTCTAATGACAGGGAAGAAAGAAAGCGGTTGAGAATATCCGTTAGAGCGATTTCTTCAACAATGTTTTCTGTACTATCCAACGATGGTATGCACTCTTGTATTTCATCAAAAACCAATGGCATTTGCCCACCATTACGTTTCTTTGCATTAAGCAGTTCGTACCTGTCCAAAGATAGGTTGCGAGTAATCTTCCCTAAAAAAGTTTTTAGGACAGATGGACGGTTAGGCGGTATGCTGTTCCAAGCTCTTAAATAAGTATCATTTACACATTCCTCGCTATCTTCGTCATTGTGAAGAATATTAAAGGCTATGTATCTGCAATACTTTCCGTATTTTTTTGAAGTTTCGGATATAGCAGCTTCGGAGCGCTCCCAATATAAATCTAATATCTGCTTATCATCCATAGGCTTCTCCTCCTTTCCCTTGTATTAAGGCCTTTCACCCTAATAAACGGGAAAAATGTGTCAAGCGTCACTTAAATTCAAAAAATATTTATTCAAAGATTAGCTTTCATTTTTTGAAAGAATATAATAAAACAGCAAAAGGCTTACACCTACAAGTCTCTTAATATTCAATGCGGAAAATTACAATTCATCACTCTCATTTTAACACATCATACCATCTTTATGAACTTTCAATTTAACCACTTCCATTACACTCACGACTTAATGACTTCTTGAATACTTCCCGAAAAAGAAAACTGCCATCAGTAAAGACAGCAGTTCCTTTTCGGCTGGTATGCTATTAGGAATACACAATATCGTTCAATACAATCTCATCTGCACAGGCTCGGATATTATTCATCAATCCGACCCATCTCATCATATCCTCCGCTTTCAGTTGTTCCGTCACACCTTGTTTTCTTGCCATTTCCTTTATCAGATACTCCGCCATATTACACGCCGAAGTATCAATTTCAGCAAGGTGTTCATATAACTTTCCGCTTGTAAGCAGATTGCAATATAAGACTTTCCTATGCTCCCTCAAATATCTTTCCCTCATTCTTCCGTATTTTGTGAGCGTAGGCGGTTCTTCGTTTTCTATCGTCAAGCAGGGATAGTAATAATCTCCGATGAGTTCGTACTGGATACCGGTTCTTTCGTCTGTAATAAATCTTTGCATTCTGATTTCTCCTTTCGCTTCTTGTGATAAAATTCCAAAGATTTCTCGTTGTGATTTTGCTTTTGACATTCTTCGGAACAGAATTTCTGCTGACTGTGTGCAGGCCAGTAGGTACTGCCACACACAGCACAGACACGCTGACGATAATAATGATTTCCTTTTTCTGCTTCTCTGTCGGCTTTTGTCTTATCCTGCCTTGCCTGATAGCAACAATCCTTTGAACAGAATATCTGTCGGTTACTTGTAGGCACAAACTCTTTTTGACAGTGAGGACATATCTTTGTCTTGACGATTTCTCCACCGTTTTCAGCGAGTTTTTTCGCCTTTCGCTTCTCTCGGTAGGCTTTTTCACGCTCACGCTGTTTTGCCAAGCGTTCCATCTCAATCTGTTCTTCCTGTGCCTTTATTTCAGCAAGTTCTTCTTCTGTATAGGCAATATCGACCTGCCCGACATAGTTGAAGTAAATATCAACCTTTTGTGTCCTTGCTTTTCCCACACCCTCTGCTTCATAAACCACAATCTTGTCAATGAGTTCAGCAAACATCAAATCGGAAATTTCTGTCGGCTCTTTGCACTTGCGAATTAAAGAAATGAAATGCTTAATATCAACAGCATTTACTTTTTCTTCGGTAAGTTCCTTTTCCATTTCCTCAATCTTCGTTTCCAGCTCAGCCTGTTCGTCATCGTACTGCTTCATCAGTTGCTTATACTGTCTTTCGGGCAGTAATCCCGAAACAAGATTTTCATACAAGCCACGAATAAGTTTAGACAATTCATCGTATCGCTTCTGAAAACGGTGCAATTCCGATTTATTGTGCTTTGGCTTTTCTGTCTGCTTTTCATTCCAAAGTGCTTGAAGTTCCTTTGCAAAGGCTTCTTCGTCATTCAGAACAAATCTTGATAATCGTTTGACAGCCGATAATATCAAGGCTTCAACATTATCAGCACTAATTGAATGGGCAGAGCAGGAGTTTACTTTGCTTGCATATCCGCCGCAACGGTAAGAATACTGCACCGAACGGTCTTTTTTACTGTAATGCGTTTGCAGGGTCATTCTTCTGCCACAATCCGCACAGTACAGATAACCGCTTAAACGGTTGCTATGCGTACCTTTGGCTGCTGTCCTGTTCGCTCGTTTCTTTCGCTTCTGAACGCTGTCCCAAAGTTCCTGCGAGATGATAGGCTCGTGCGTATTATAAAATACATACTGTTCATCTTCATCGGTATTCTTTCTTTTGTGCAGTTTGAAATTGGTGCTGACCGATTTACGCAAAACAGTATGACCGAGATATTCCTGTCTGCTTAAAATCGCTCTTATGGTTGACATTCCCCAAAGATACGGGTCTGAAAACTTTGTTCCGTTATACTGTTCGGGGTGATATTCCTTTGCGTGTGCAGCCGGAATTAAAACCTTTTCTTCGGTAAGCAATTCAGCGATTGCTCTCGGACTTTTGCCCTCGTTGGCAAGCAAAAAGATACGCTTTACCACCGCAGAAGCCACAGGGTCAACGACAAGCGTTTGTTTGTCGGTTGCTAATCGGTTATATCCATAGGGAATTGAACCGCTACAACGCTTTCCGTCTTTCATACGGGCGTCAAACACAGCCTTGATTTTATTGCTTGTGTCTTTTGCGTACCATTCGTTCATTATATTCAAAAATGGGGCAAAGTCATTGTCAGAAGCATTATTGCTGTCGATACTGTTATTTATCGCAAGGAAACGGACATCTTTCTGTGGGAACAGAACTTCCGTATAAAAACCGACTTGCAGATAGTTTCGCCCTAATCGGCTCATATCCTTAACAATAATCGTTGCGACATTTCCTGCTTCTACTTCCTTAATCAACTCCTGAAAACTCGGACGATTGAAATTTACACCCGAAAAACCATCGTCAGTAAAATGACGGATATTCGTAAAACCATTTCTTCGGGCGTAATCTTCCAAGTATTGCTTTTGATTGGTGATTGAATTTGACTCACCATTAAGGTCATCATCTCTCGACAAACGCTCATAGAGTGCTGTAATCTTTGAACTCCTTGACATTCTCTTATCCTCCTTTCCTTATGTAATCCGATTTAGCATTACAGGGATTACTCCCTCTGCTAATAGGAGAAAATAGGGGTACAAAGCGGAACTGTTTTTCAAGAAAATCAAAATATTTTTTTGAAGTTCCAAGACCGATTTTGATAGCCTATTTTCAATTTAGAAACGCATTATTTATCGTCCTACTAAAGTATAGCCCTCCGGGGAAAGCTCGATGGCGGTAACGGTTTCACCGTAGTCGCTGGCCCAATCGTCGAAGTGGATAAGACCCATCTCCTGCAAGGTTTGATATTGCAAGTACCTCTGCACCGTATACAATTCCACCATACTGTTGGAGATCGGGGTGCCGGTGGCGAAGATAACACCGTGGCTGTCGGTCAGCTCGTCCAGATACTGACACTTGGCAAAGAGATCCGAGGACTTCTGCGCTTCCGTCTGCGCGATACCGCCGACATTGCGCATTTTCGTCATCAAAAAGAGATTTTTGAAACTGTGGCTCTCATCAATGAACAGCCGGTCGATGCCCAGCTCCTCAAAGGTCACGGTGTCGTCCTTGGTGCTCTGATCGTTGAGCTTCTCCAGCCGCGCCTCCAATGACTTACGGGTTCGCTCCATCTGCTTGATGGTGAAGTTTTCTGCTTTCTGCCGCTTAGCGTCGCTGATGGCCAGCAGCACCTCGTCGATCTGCCGCTGCAAAATGGCCTGTTGCCGTTCACGGGACAGGGGGATCTTCATGAGCTGACTGTGGCCGATGATGATTGCATCATAATCTCCGGTGGCAATACGGGCACACAGCCTGCGGCGGTTGCGCTTTTCAAAATCGCGTTCGGTAGCTACCAAAATGTTAGCGGCTGGGTAGAGCTGAAGCCATTCTGCCGCCCACTGTTCCGTGATGTGGTTGGGCACCACGATCAGCGACTTGGTGCATAGCCCCAGACGCTTCATTTCCATAGCGGCGGCAACAATTTCAAAGGTTTTCCCTGCACCCACTTCGTGTGCCAACAGCGCATTGCCGCCGTACAATACATGGGCGATGGCGTTCACCTGATGCTTTCGCAGGCTGATCTCCGGGTTCATCCCCACAAAGCGGATGTGGCTGCCATCGTACTCCCGCGGTCGGATGGAATTGAAGGTGTCGTTATAGATGCGGCACAGCCGTTCGCGCCGGTCAATGTCCTGCCACAGCCAATCGGCAAATTTGGACTTGATCAGCTCCTGCCGATCCTGGGCGATGGCAGTTTCCTTCACATTCAGCACCGGCCGCTCCTTGCCGTCCTCCACAACGGTATCGAACACCTTGACTACCCGCTGATTCAGTGTCTGCTCCAGGATGTGGTATGCCGTGATACGCTTGGTGCCGTAGGTGGTGACGGCTTTGATGTTGCCGCCGTCCATGCTTTTGTTGCTGATGTTCCATTCTCCGCTGTATTCGGAGCGAACGACCCGCATTCTCTGCCTGGCGTATACGCTGGTACCGAACAGCTCGAACATAAACTGCTGATAGACATCGGTAGGCACCCATGATGCACCGATCCGCACACCGATCTCCGCAGCGGTCAGCTCTGTCGGCTGCACAGCTTCCATGGCGGAGAGATACCCGGCAAGCTCCTGCTTCTTTTCAGCCGGTAGCGCTGCTTGCAGCGCCTGCAGCATACGCAGCTTTTTCCGCACATTGCCGGACAGAAATTCTTCGGCGGTGACATAGGGATATGCCGCCAGATCAAGCTGCACCGGACTGATCTCCTCCGGCGTAAGACCGCAACGGACATTCCGGTAAATGACCCCGGAAAGCTCCTGCACCAGCTCGTCCTCACTTTTACCGGACAGCTCCGACATAAAGCCGAGATCCACCTGCGCTTTTTCGGAGAGAGATACCGCCAGCGCCTCCGATGCCGTATCCACCTGCGTGACCGGCTCATGCGGGCGAATGGTGCGCTTGGTGAACATATCCGCCTTGCGGGCGAAATTGCCTTCGTTGTCCAGCACCTCCAACGAGCACAGCAGCGGATAGCTGCTGTCATCCGAAAAGGCAAGGTTGTTGCCGCGGGTGTAAAGCCGCCCGTATTTTTTGACATAGGCATCGTACAGCCCGTTCAGCTTCTCCTGCTCGCGCCGGATGATCTCATCGGGATGGTTCTCCGCCTGGTACTCGATGAGCTGACGGGTGCAGTCCCGCAGGGCGATCATGCCGCGCACTCGGTTCTCGGTGGTCAGCGGCAGTTCGACCGGCTCCATGCGGCTGTCAATGCGGAAATACAGCTTGCCGTCTACGCTGGTAAAGCTGTAATTACGCACATTCGGGTCGGCGGGAATGGATAAATCTTCCTCCTCCGGCCCGTCCTGCTCATAGGTGGGGATCTGTGCATGAAGCCCCGATACTGCTTCGCTCAGAAGATCGGCAAGATCGGCATTTTCATAGGGCTTGCACACGCTGTCCATGCCGTATTGAGTGCTCTCCATGGCCATCTCGCCCAGCACCATTTCCGGATGCCGGACGAAATAGCTGTTCATGCGGATGCCGTTTTCATCCGTGTCCAGATGCACCCAATCCGGTTCGATGTCCACAATGCGGTCACGCTTCTGGAGGAAGAGAATGTCGCTGGTCACATCTGTTCCGGCGCTGGCCTTGAAGGCCGTATTGGGCAGGCGGATCGCCCCGATGAGGTCGGCCCGCTGGGCCAGATATTTCCGCACGGCAGGGCTTTCCTTGTCCATCGTGCCCTTTGAGGTGATGAAGGCGATCACGCCGCCCGGACGTATCTTGTCCAGCGTCTTTCCGAGAAAATAGTCGTGAATGAGCCAGTGATGCTTGTCGTAGCGCCGGTCAACGACCTTGATATTTCCAAACGGCACATTGCCCACTGCTGCGTCAAAAAAGCTGTCCGGTATCTCCGCCTTTTCATAGCCGGTGACAGCGATCCGGCTGTTCTGATAAAGCTGTCGGGCGATGCGGCCGGAAATACTGTCGAGTTCCACGCCGTAGACCTTGCAATCCCTCATGCTGTCCGGCAGCATTCCCATAAAGTTGCCAATGCCGCAGGCAGGCTCCAACAGATTGCCGCTTTCCAAACCCATCTGTGCCAGCGCCTTGTAGATGGCGTCGATGATGATGGGAGAGGTATAAAAGGCGGTCAGGCTGCTGGCCCGCGCGGCGGCATATTCCTCCTCGGTGAGCAGCGCTTTCAGCTCGGCATACCGGCTGTGCTTTTCATCGAAGCAATCGGCAAGGCCGCCCCAGCCCACATAGCGGGAAAGGATCTCCTGCTCCTGCGGTGTCGCCAGCCGGTTTTCGCTTTCCACTGTTTGCAGGGTGCGGATCGCCGCCACATTGGACGCATACTTCTCCGCCTTGCTGCCCACGCCCAGCTCCCGATCCATGATGTGAAAGTCGTGTCGCTGCCCGGCCGGTATTTCCGGATAGAGCGGTGCAAACCGCATACGCTCCCGTTTGGGCTGCGGCGCTGTGAGCACAGCTTTTTCTTCGGCAGGTAATGCCGGTTCTATCTCTGAGGTTTCCGCTTCCGCTATGGGCGGTTCCGGCTCCGATACCTCCGGTTCTGCTGCCGGCCGTTCGGAAACGGCCTCGGTCGTTGGCGTTTGCAGGGTTTTCCCAAGGCCAAACACGGAATAGGTGCCGTCCAGATAAGCACGCATGGCTTCTATGCCCTGCTTTCGCAGGGTATAGTGCCGATCCTCCTCTTTCGTGGCTTCCCAGGCAGGGAGCATATTCTGATAAATTTCCTGCACGCGGTCGGCGTCGGAGAGCTGAACGGTCACAGCCTTTACGCACTCCCAATAGTCCGCAATGGCGTTTTGCGAAAAAGGCCGCACCACATCGTCCGGTGTATCCATGAAAAAGTTGACGATCTTCCGGGCCAGCTGTTTCCGCTCATACTCCGGCATGGCCGCCCAGTCGGCATCTGAGAGAAATTTGTTCTGGGAGATCAGCTCCCCGATGCGTTTGGCCGCCTCCGGCCATTTCAGCGTGACCTTGGCATAGGGGGCCGTGATACTGCCGTGGCTGAACTCAATGCCCTTGCCACGGGTGTGGGTGAGATTGTCATTCCCGCCGCTATGACCGCTGTACTCGCCGTGATAATCCTTGAGGTATTTTTCACGCTCGGTCTTATCCTTGTGCGTGGCGTAAAAAGCGTACACGCCAAGGCGATAGTCGGTGCTGCCGTCCCATCCACGCAGCACCTTGTCGATCTCATCGGCGGAAATAAAAAACTGCCGGTCCGGGGCAAACCCGTCGGCAACGGTAAAATGAAGCGGCTCCCGCTGCAGGTCACGGAGCCGCTCCAGTATCTCTTTCGGACGGTAAAAGCGAAAACGCAAAAGGTCTTGCCCTGCATCCAGCGCGGCGTTGAACGCCGTCCATTCGTCCACGCACTTTTGCAGCGTATCCGGTGCACAGAGAAGCTCATAAATTTGCTTCTGCGTTTCCGGATAGCCGCCCTTGACGGATTGCGCCAGCATGGCCAGCGGCAGAAATCCCGCGTTTCTCGCTTCCGTTGTCATGTCCCGGCTGGTGTAGGCAATGCTGTCAGCAAGCCGCATCCGCTCGTAGTGATCGACCTCATCCAATTCACTTTGCGGCATATACCGCCCCAGCTCCAGCAGCTCCCGGATACGCTTTGCCGCTTCCTCCCAGGAGATCAGTGTGGCATTGCTCCGCTGCGCCGTGCTGCCGCGGGCAATACGCATCCCTTCGGCGTCATACCAAAGCGAAATCTTCTCCCCGTCAAAATAGAAGCCTGCACCGTTTTCTCCATAGTGCTTTTGCAGAAATGCGGCGTTGTCCGGCTTATCCTTCATAAAGTAGGCGCAGATGATAAGACGGCTGTGCTCGTCGTTCGCTCCTACACACAGGGCTTCATCCATGATCTGCTGCGGCAGCTTGGGATGGGAGAACAGTGGTGCGACCGGTGTATCCTCCGGTTGGTCGAACGCAGGCATATCAAACAGCGTAAGCTGCTGTGATTCCATCGGCACAAACGGTTTGATCTCGGTGTTGACATAGTATTCCCGTTTGTCAATGAGCTGTGCCGTAAAGCCTGCCACAAGCCCCCACGAAAACACGGTTTCGCTGGTACGGGAAAGATATGCACCCTCCCACATGAGCAGACCATTTTTCTGCGGACGATACCCCAGCCGTGCTCCGTCTGCAAGGATCTCGGTGAAACGGTCTTGATATGCCGAGCGGAGATATTCGGCACGCTCGGCCTCGTCCGGATGTGACCGGAAAAACAGTTCGATCTGCGCCTTCTTGTAGATCAGATCATCATTGCGGTTTTCAATGATGGCGAAAATTTTCTTTTCATCCAAAAAAGCGGGCAGCTCAGAGGGTGCTTCCTCCGCACTGTCCGCTTCTTCGGGTTCGGTGTTCAGCTGTAGATCAGCTCCGCCAGCACTGTCTCCTCGGCGGCGTTTCTCAGGTTGTTCATCAGCCCCACCCACTTCATCGGGTCGGCGGCTTTCAGCTCCTCCGTCACGCCCTCGGCCTGAGCCATCGCCGTCACCGTCTGTTCCACGCGCTGCCGCGCCGTCCGGTCGATCTCCGCCAGATGCTCGTTCAGCCTGCCCGATGTCAGCAGGTTCGTGAACAGCACCTTCCGGTGCTCCTTCAGATACCTCCGGCGTAACAGGCCGTATTTCCCAAGGGCTGTTTCCGGCTCCTGCGGCGGCAGCAGATCCGGCAGCCGGTAGCCGTCCTTTATCGTGTATGTCAGTTCCATGGTTTTCGCTCCTTTCGGTCGGTGTTTCTGTTTGCTTGTCTATAGGATACTCATTTTCCGGTACCTGCGCAATTGTGCGAATTTGCTTTTGACGGCTTCGGACGGTCAATGCGATGGCGCTCAAACCGCTTTCGGCAATATCCCGTGTGGCCACGCCCAGGGCATTCAGCGTTTCCGGGGTATTGAAATTGAACACCTCAGAGAAATCCTCCGGATCAAAATATTCATCCGGTTCCAGCCCGCAGCGGCACATCAACATATACGCCGTACTGTTCTCCAGCAGACGGCGATAGAGAACCGACAAATTCAGCTCGTCCAGTTCTTCCAGCAGGCTGTTGTCCCGGCAATTCTGCAGATCATCAAGATAGTCCGTCATATTGTCCGCCGCAGCGTTTTCCATGGCGGATACTATGGCTTCCTCCAATGTGCCTTTATCGTCCAGCGCACCGAATCGGTTTTCCAATGCTTCGATCACATCCGGCTCCTGCTCGGTAGGCACCTGCCAGAGCGGCACGGGGCGGGACAAACGGCTTTCGTGGGTGTCGGATATATCAAAATAATACTTGAGGCGCGTGCGTCCCGGATAGTCCCGATCAAATACGGCAATGCCGGTAGCGCCCTTATTGACCCATCGGCCGAATTGACGGTTCCAGCGCTCTATCTCCAACACAGCCGTTGCGTCCGGGCGCTGTGCGTGTACCAGCACCTGCTCCTCAAAGGGCAGCTTATAATTCCGGCAGGCAGAGCGCAGAAATGCCGTCCACCGGTCTGCGCGGGCCAGTGCGGCGATCTCCTGCCGGTAAACCTCCGTGATCTCCTGAAATCTGCGTGCCATGGGCAGCACCTCCTATCTTTCCTTTGGTTTTTCCCTGTCCTTTTTCAGCAGGTATTTATCCATATATTCCCTGGCCGAACACAGCTCGCCGGTGTAGTTCCAGTCGTTTTCCGGGTCGATATAGCGGTAGGCGTTGTTATTGTACCGGTTCGGCTCCAGCTTGATGGGTGTCGCAGACAGCAGCGTTCCCCAGTGGTTAACCATGATCCAGCGGCCGATCTCCACGGGGATCCCGCACTGATCGTCGTCATTGCGTACCTCATAGAGATACAACCCCTTGGGCACCGTGTTTCGGTCTACCCGCAGGCAGGTAAAGAGCATGGGACGGTCAAACACCTCCACCAGCTCAAAGCGTTCTTTTCTTGCATCAACAGACATACCGTTTTCCTCCTATCTTTCTCGCGCCGCTTCCCGGACGGGCGGAAACCGCCAGCCGTAGACCCGCCCGATCTCGTCGCCCAGGCGCTTTGTCACACGGGTCACATCGGCGCGGGTGGCGGTGCCGCTGTACAGCTTTTCTTTCAGCTGGTCGATCTGTGCTTCGCTCACATTCTCCTTGTAGGCACGGTAGAGATAATGGTTCGTGCCGTCGTGATGTACGGCATCGCAGCGCAGATCGCCCAGCCGGTCTACATACCATGTGGAATAGTCCATCTCAGAATACAGGCAATCGCGGATATTGCCGCTTTTGATCTCGGCATAACCGGGATACCGCCCATCCCATCGGCCGATGTCTGCGATCAGCAGAATGGAGCGGGAGAGCTGAATGTTCAGATTGCACCGCTCGTCATCGAGATAGTCGTTGTTCTGCTCGACCATCAATTCCATCCGTTCCTGCTCGGAAAGCTCGGGGTACTGTTCCTCCAGATCGCCCCTCCAATCCTCGTAGTCCGGATCGCTGCTCCAGATAATATGTTTCTGCTCGGTCATCGTGCGTCACCTCGGTCTTTCTCCCGGCGCTTTAACGGCTGCCCCTGTGCATCGTAGTTGGCGGGATCGGCAATGGGCTTGTCAAAGCCGAACATGGAGCCGCCTTTCATGGCCTCCTCCTGGGCGCGGGTCACGCCCAGCTTGCGGTTATATTCCTCCACAAGCGCACGGGCTTCTTCCTTTGAGGTGTGGGGAATGTCCGTCTTGTAATAGCCGGTTTCGCCCCGTTTCAAAATCACCACATTTCCGGTGTCCAGCAGGAGAGAGTAGCACTGCTTTGGCAGGGAGGAGCGCAGCGGCACATAAGTGTTGCCGTTTCGCGCCATCCATTCGGCAAACTGCGCCATGTGATACAGGTTATCGACCCCGTAGCCGATCTCGGCGCGGTTCTCGTCAATGTAGCGGCAGGTGTGGTCACTATGGCTGCCATCCGGACGGGTCACACGGATACTGTCCCCATCGGGAATGCGGAACCGTTCCTTGCCGCTTGTATCAAGAAAGCAAATGCCGCGGGCCGCCTTTTCCATGTGCTGATCCAGCATCTCCCGGCGATAGCAGTAGATATACAGGTTATAATCGCCCTGCATGGGATTCAGCCGCAGCAGATAGGCATATTCCGGCGTATCCACCCGGAATCCGTACTGCGGAATAAAATCCTCGGCAAACACACTTTCTTTGTGTTCATAGCAGTATCGGGAAAGGCTGCTGCGGTTTTTGAAAATGCCGTCATAGCGCTCGTCAAAACGCAGGGCATTGATAAAATCATCAAACTCATCCTTGAACGCCTGTGTTTTCAGCTCCCCGCAATGATCCTCCCATGAGGTGAAAAAGCCGCTGCCGCTTCTGTCCATGTCCCCGCGCAAATGACCGATGCAGCCGGCCTGCTTGTCGAGTTGCTGGCTGCCGGTATAACAGTAGCTGTGCTCTGCCGGGGTCATGATCTTGATCTCAAAGTCCATTACCGTTCACGCTCCTTTGTCGCTTTTGCCGCCTGTACAGAGAGCCGTTTCTGCCGTGCACGCCAATAAGCCGGGTTCCAGCGCTGCAGGCTCCTGTCAATGCAGGCTTCATACTCGCCGGGGCGTAAGTAGTTATCCGTCCGGGGTGCGATAATGCCGCTGTCCACCAGTTCCCGTAGGACCACCGGCGCATCGCAGTCCTCTTCAAAATTCAGATACCTGCCTGCCTGAAAGCCGACGGCCTGGGCCTCCGGGGACAGCAGCCGCCGAGCTGCGTCGGTTTGGACCATAATGCCGCCGTGGCCTGCCGTGGACACGCTATACACACCGGTGCAAAGGGTATCGCACCGCACAACAACGCCCCAAGGGGAATCACTTGGTTCTCGATACATCATCGTTCACGCTCCTTCTGTAAGGATGAAATAGAAAGCTGCTGTGTTTCCGCTGCAAATCGCTGCTCCAACCGCTCAACGGTCCAATCCTTTTTGAACTGTCCCAGCGGGCCGGAGCCGAACTGTGCCAACGCCCGTTTGTCCATTTCCTGCAGCCGCTCCCATAACTCTGGGTGATGCTGCCGGAGCTTTCGCAGCTCCCCAATGCCCTGCAAAGGGCAGCACCAGCAGGAACAGCGGTGGTAGATCTGATACAGTCCGCCAAAGTCGTAGCCCCGGTCATAGCAGATTTGCAGGGCTTCCTTCTCCGTGATTCCCCAATCCACCAGCGGATAGTGCTCGCTTTTGATGCGCTTCGGCTCATCTGCGGCGATACCCACATAACTCACGGCCCGGTATTGTCCTTTCAGCCGGTTGATCTCCTTATGGATGAGATGCGTTTTCAGCTGCCCCGTACACCAGCGCACACGGGGACCGGGCCAGCCGTTTCCGTATAGAGAAACACCCAGCCACTGCCGGTTTTTAATGCTGGCCGGTCGCTGCTTCTTTTCCTCAAACATCAGCCACTCAAAGCCTTTGGGATGGCGCAGCCACGTCAGATGCAGGCCTCGCTCTGCAAACAGATAGTCGTTCAACTTTTGCAGATGCTCATACATTTCCGGGAATTCCATGCCTGTATCTGCCGTCAGGACCGCTTGGATCGGCAGTCCCCGCTCAATCATGAGCAGCAGCATAGCGGTGCTGTCCTTACCGCCGGACAGGGATACCGCATGGAACAGCTCCTTTTCTTCCGTTTGATTGCTCATACCCATTCCGTCTCCTTTCACCTCGGTATGTAAAAAGGGACGGCCAATCCGGCCGCCCCCTTGGGATTCGTTCTTTGAAAATGCAGGAGTGCAAACACAAGACCGACACTGCGACGATCTGTTCCACTCCATGAAACTGCCCCCACACTGAATGTTCAGCATGGGGGCGGCGCTTTTATTCTGTAATGTACATTTGACTATAAATATCCAGAATAGAGTCTTTCGAGCGGCGAATACCTATATCCGTTAAACGAATGTCCTCCTGCCGCATTTGTGCTATAAACCGAGTAATATCCTCCATTATAGACTGCGGGACAGGTATTCTCTGATTTTCCCGTACAAGTTGGAACAGGCGAAACACATCCAGACGGTGTTTCTTGATGTCACGTGCGTTTACATGGATTCCTTCTGCTTTCTTGCTTTTCAAATCCAGCCAAGCTCTCATTTTCAGCGGAATAATATGTTCAGCATCTAATATGGAGATACCATCTGTAACTGTTCGTCCATCCAGAAGAAAGTGGTAATAATCATCATTGAGCAAAATCGCTGACAAGCTGGAAACTTCATCATCAATATGCAGCGGCATCAAGTGTGTATCTGGCTGCAAGACCACATTGCTTTGTGGCCTTGAAAATAATTCAATCATCTTGGGGTAAGCAGGGTTCGTTGGGTCCACAAAACGATAGAACTCCGGTTGACCGTTACTGCGTTGCCTGGCCTGATAGCCACCAGCTTCAATAAAAGCCCAAAAGGCTTTTGCAAAGTCTGTCGTTAAAGCCTCGACGATCAGCACCATGTCGATGTCAACGGTTTGCCTGAAATCAAGTCCTGCATCGTTCATCAGAAGATCACAGGCAAAGCCTCCAATTACAGTATATTGCTCCTTAAAATGATTGAAGTGCTCTCGGAATATATCTATGCCATTTACCATTTCGTTCTCCTTTATTCTTCCTCTTTGATTGGTAGTCCGTGCTTTTGCCGAATTTCATCCAAGCACGTCTGAACTCGTTCGTTTGGGTCGTTGTCCATGCTGAGCAGCAATGAAATGTCATCTACACAGCCGTCTCTCTCCAAAATGATCGGGTCATAGGACCACACTTCAATAACAGCACCGCCAAAGTCTTCAAAATACTGTTTTGTGCAGATATCTTCTGCTGGGATTTTTGCCGCCTCCTTTTTGGAAATCGCAATAGCACCATCCTGATCGTTTACCCCAATCATGGATTGCCGTGCCAGCGCCCGTATTCCACTTGCAATTGGATGCTCGATTTGGGCGGTTCCTTTTACGTAAAGAATTCGATCAACAGGCGTTTTCAGTCGCCCGTATGCTTTTTCCAAAAGTTCTGATTTGGTGTATGCCGTTGTGATCCATTTATTCGTGCCTTCTGCTGTTTGCGAGATCAGACCCGAAGCAGAGAGGTCATTGATTGCCCTTGTACAGGTCGCCTTTGAGAGCGAAAGTGCCTTTGCAATCTGTGTCAGATTTACGGACCCAGTATTCTCTGCATAGTATAAATATAGAAATACAAGCTGTGTACCGGGTGCCATTTTTGCCATAATGGCAGCGTCCGCCTTGAATTGCTCATGAAAAGCGCACCCCCAAAACGGAAGGTACACCTGCTGCGAAAGAGACACAAACGGGATGTGTTCTTCCAGCATACTCCGTCGTTGTAACGCAGACAGGTTGTCTAAGCACAGTGCACAGGGAAGAGAACAAAGTTCCTGAAACTTCTTCAACTGCTTTTTTAATGTAGGCAATCGCCAAGAAGAGCCATTTGGCTTCAAAAGAACACACGCATGGTCTCCCCAACTTAACAATTGGGGGGTATATCCGTCCTTGATATAGTAGGGCGTGTCATCCGTGTAGTCGAATCCCTTCACTGTAATATCGGGGCCGAATACTAATTTAAGGAAAGATAGCATATCAGAAAGACTCCTTCGCTTCCGCCTTTTGTTTCACTTTTTCTTAATTGTACCGTTAAAACTGAAACTTGTCAAGTGAATACGAAACAATTGAGTAGATGGCACACAAACAGTATAGCCATTTATTCACAAATACCATCCTGTTATTGTTGGTTCACGCCGAAAAACTTTTCTTTCCCATAGAAAAAAGGGCGGCCGATCTGGCCGCCCCTTGGCGCTTATTTTTTACGCTTGCGCATCAGCAGTATAGCCGCAGCGCCGATGCCGGAAATGCCCAGCAGACCCAGCCACAGTGCCATGTGGCTGTTGTCTCCGGTCTGCGGCACCTCCAGTGCGGGCTTCTTTTCATTGTGCATCTCCACCTCCGTTACGGCTCCCTCAAAAACGGAGGCCGTCTTGTCAGCGGGGAGGAGATACCCGTCCGAACTGCTGTCCCGCACCTCGGATACGGTGTAGTCCCCGATACGCAGGCCCTCGACGAGAATGAAGCCCTCCGCATCGGTCTGGAACACCTGGTCATAGCCGTTGGCCCCGGTAACACGGAAGGAAAATCCTTCCAGCTTTCCGTCCGAGGAGGTCTTGACGATCCGGAGCGACCCCACCTGCGCCGCATTGACAAAGCCCTTTCCGGCTTCATTTTCCACGGTCACGGTTTCGCCGTCCGTGGTGATGGCAAAATAGTAGGCGTTTTCATCCAGATAAAAGCCCTCCGGGGCCTGGGCTTCCTTTGCAAAATAGCCGCCGTAGCAAAGACCGGTCAGGGCGTACTCGCCGCCGCCCAGTTCCTCCATCGTGCCCAACAGTTCGTCCTCAGCATCCAGTTCCTGATTGCGGTTGCTGTCACGGTAGACCTCAAACACGGCTCCCTCCAGTTTGTTTTCCGGATAGTCCTTGTCCACTTTCGTGAGGGCCACGCCGTCCCGGATGACCTGCTCGGTCACATCCAGCGCAATGGGATTATATTCCGCGGTGTACCGCTGCGGCTCAGCGCCTACGGGGTACACCGTGCTGTCCAGCAGATAGCCCTCGCTGGGCGTGATCTCACGAATCGTCCAATCATCCCCGCAGGCATAATATACGGTCGTGAATTGGCCATTTCCGTCCGTCACATAGGTGTCCACAAGCTGCCCGCCCTTGTATACGCCATAGACCGCGCCGGTCAGCTTGGCATCGCCCTGGGGTGTTCCGGTGGCGCTGTCGCTTTTCGTAACGGTGGCGTTCCACTTTTTCAGCACATTGTGGATGCTCTTGTGCGTGACCTTGCTCCATTCCACTGCTGCCGTCTGATCCTCGGGTATCACATAGCGAACATCCGTATCCACCTCGGACAGCACATAGCCTGTGCCGATCAGCACATCGGAAAATACGGCCTTGCCCGTGCTGTCTGTTACGGCGTACTCGTCTACGGGCAAGCCCGAAAGCGAGGCGCCTGTCAAGTGAAATTTCACACCCTCGATCAAATGATCCTCCGAGGTTTTGATGACCTCCAGACTGCCCCGCTTCAGCGTATTATGGAAGGTCACGGTGGCGACCTGACCGGAGATCACAGTCACTTGACGCACCTCTTGGGGTTCATACCGGTCACTGCTCTGCTCCGTCACGGTGTAAGCGCCGGGGCGGAGATCATCGAGCTGCATTTCGCCGTCTGCATTGGTCGTCACGGTCTGCTCCGTACCGTTGCCGGAAACGGTGAAGGAGATGCCGGACACCTCGCCGTCCTCGCTGGTTTTGATGATCTTGACGCTGCCATAGCCGACCTTCAGGTGCAGGTAGGCGTACATGGGGTCGCTGACGGTATCCCGGAAGGTGACGACATCCTGCATGGTGCCGTCTGGGCCATAGTGGCCGTCGCTCCAGACCAGCACGCCCTGCCGGGTGTTGTTTCTGACGGCAGTAATGGTCACACCATCTGCGGAAGCCGTCTCGGCAGAGATAGTCAGGTCGTTCCCATCGACTGCAAAGGTCATATCCGACTGGGCCGAAGAGAAGGCATATTCGCCCAGAACGCCGTTGGTGTCCGTCAGGGTAGCTGTGTAGCGGCCGCCGTCCCAACTCAGTTCAACCGTCTGTGCAGCTTCCTCACTGCGGTCCATGAAGCTGGGGACGACGGTGTGCTTTTTCACGCTGGCCTCGATGCTGTCGTAGTAGGCAGAGAACCGACTATAGAGCGGATGGGAGGTGCGGTAGACGGACTTCACGGCATCGGCGCTGCCGGGGTCAACGTGATTGAAGTCCGCATCCCGCTCCCCGACCACCGTTTCCCACACCAGCACCTGCGTGGCCATCATGTGGGCCAGCTTGTCGGCGTCGGCCTTGTTCTGAGAGCGCCAGTCGAGGGAGAGATTTCCCTGATAGCCGTACTGCATGATGCGGCCAAGGAGCGTTTTCATGGTTCGGCCATCAATGGTGCGGTTATATTCGGCGGGGAAGGTGTCCCAATAGTCCTCCCCATAGCTTTCGTAGGAACGGTACAGGTTTCGGGGAACGCCTGGCTCGATGCAGTAGCAGGCCGGGCCGTCGAAGGAGCCGATGGTGTGCAGCGTGGTCATCCATGTTGCCTCGCCGGATGTCCAGCCGTTCATGTAGTGCAGCTCGTCGTGGCCCCAAGTGCCGCTGTAATCCAGATTGGCGTCGCCGTCTCTGGGGAATGCCACCGAGTACGAATCCGCAGTTTCTCCGGTGAATGCGGCGGCATAGGCCGTCATGCCGCTGCCGAGGATGGCGGTGAAGCAGATCAGCAGAGCCAACAGCCCGGAAATGCTTCTGCGATAGAGTTTTTTCATTTGTTAGACCTCCTAAGAGTAAAAATAAAAAGCACCATCCGGAAAAGGATGCTGCTTTCTGTACGATATGGACTTGTGAGATAATCTCTTTTTCAGCCGGTACAGCCGGTAGGAAGGGGGTGAGGTGTGGAGAGGGGGGAGCGGAAAAACCGGCCCTGGCACACAGCTTGTCCGATGGGCAGACTTTCCCCTGGGCGGAAGATTCAGCGTTCCATTTCCCGCTGCCGCTTTCTGTAATAGTCCAGTGCCTTGATGATCGTATCCTCCATAGTCCGTGCGGGCGTCCCCGGCTTGAAATATTTGCTGATACGCTCCTTGGGTATCCGAAATTGTTCCTTCTGGTTGGGCTTTTCCTCCTCCATGATGGACAGGATCACCGCATCGGTCAGCTTTCCGTCTCGGCTGAACGCCTTCATCTTAATGGCCTGTGCAAGCGACGGCGTGCAGTCCTCGCGTCCCATGGTGTCATAAAGCGCGCTCTGCTCCTGTTCGGTAAGGTAAGAAAGCTCCACCGCAGGGCGAAAGGCGATCCGACCGTCATCCACCATGTCCAGAATTTCCGGGATGAGGTTGGTGAGGCGGATATAGCGTTGGATTTGGCTGTGACTATCCGGTGACTCTATTGCCAAAAGCTCACGGGATGTCTTTCCATCAAACTTCTGCCCCACTGGGGCAGAAGTTAAATCTGTCCGCTCCCCTTGCTGCCTTCGCATGGCATCCAGCTTCATTTTGTACGCAAAAGCCTTTTCCGACGGCAATACGCGCTCGCGCTGGAGATTGCTGTCCACCATGATAATAACGGCTTCATCGTCTGTGAGGTCGCGCACGATGCAGGGGATCGTGTCCCGCCCTGCCAGTTCGCTGGCCAGCTTGCGCCGGTGTCCCGACACCATCTGATAGCTGCCGTCCTCCAGCTGCCGCACAAGCCCCGGCACCAAGACGCCGTACTGCCGCACGCTCTCCGCCATTTCCAACATGGCCTCGTCCTGCTTTACCTTGAAGGGATGCTCAGGAAAATCGCTGATTTGGGAAATCGGTATGTCCTGCACGCTGTCGCGCTTGGCTTCGTCCCGCTGCTCCTGCGTGGTAAACAGGCTATCGAGTGATGTCAGCATCTCGGATGCGTTGCTTTTCGCCAATGCGTTCCACCTCCTTTACCAGCGCACCGTAGGCTGCGGCAGCCCGTCCGCGCGGTTCATGCCGGAAGATACTCTTGTCTGCCGTGCTGATCTCCGCCAGCCGCACCGTAGCGGGAATGACGGCATCCAGTACGGGCAGGTGCTTGCCGAAGTTTTCTTTTACCCCGGCCACAATGTCTTTGCGGAAGTTCGTGTCATTGGCCATCGTCAGGAATACGCCGCCGATTTTCAGCTTGGGGTTGATCTGCTGCCGGATGCTATGCACCGTGCCCACAAGCTCCGTCATGTCCTCGGCTGCCAGATAGTCCGCCTGCACCGGGATGAGTACATGATCCGCAGCCGACAGGGCATTGATGACCAGCATACCCAGCGACGGGCGGCAATCCAGCAGCACATAGTCGTAATTCTTCTTGATACCGTCCAGATAGCGTTTGAGCACGGTTTCACGGCTCATGACATTGACCAGCCCCACCTCCACCGCCGATAGGCTGCGGTTGGCAGGGACAAAATCAAAGCCCTCATGGTGGTGCAAAATTTCCGGGTGCTCCGGCTCGGCGCTGTGCTGCACAACAGCGTTCATCTGCTCCGCCAGGGTATGAGTCAGCTCATGGGGCTTGCGCTGACCGAGCATCTTGGTGAGATCACCCTGCGGGTCAACATCCACAAGCAAAACTCTTTTGCCATCCATGGCAAGCCCTGCACCGATGCAGTAGACACTGGTGCTTTTGCCGACGCCACCCTTTTGATTGGCGACGGCGATCACTTTACAATTCGCCACTTTGGGATTCCTCCTGTCTGTAAATTTAGCTGTCTGCGGCGATGGCGGACAGCTATGTAATGCCGGGTATAGAAAAAGCCGTGTGGCTTTTGACAGCTACACGGCTTTCCTTATGTACACGATATTCAGATGTAGACTCGCTTCGTCTTGGCATCCAGCAGGGCAAGGATAACTTCATCTACGATGTCGGTGTACCGCCCCTGTCGGGTGAGCTTGTTTTTGAAGCGAATAAGTGCGTCGAGGATCACACCGTATTCCTCGCAGCTGAGATACAAGGTACAGGTTTTTCGTTTCATGTGTCATCCCTCCTTACACGGACAGCATAACAGATTGCGTTCCGTTTATCAATTCTGCGGCGGCATTTGCCCTGCGAAAAAAGATAAAGTTCATTCGGCTTGGTCAAACCGTTTCAAACCGTGCCAAAGCCATTATTTCCGAAAAGGCGGGGCGCAGTATTCATTTTCTATGCAGAGGCGATCTGCTCCGAGTGGCCACATGAGCAGCCCGAAAATTAACCCATCCGTTAACAGTTTCGGGGTCAAAAACGGCATTTAGCCCATCGTTAACATGTAAAAAACACGTCAAACCTTGTCAAATTCCATCAGATTTTCCGAAAACAGAACAAATGCTGCAGATATAGGAAAATCCCGGAAAACGAGAGTTTTCCGGGATTTTGATTGCTTTGAAGTTGTAAAATCGGCAGAAATCAGCGCTTGCTGAACTGAGGTGCGCGACGGGCGGCTTTGAGGCCGTACTGCGCGAGTTTTTGAGCTGTTTTCCCTTGATACTCCGGGCTTTTCCGGCTTTCTG
>OLXN01000174.1_pt1 | contig 58124 bp, 69 predicted proteins | sample 1674021 | NCBI WGS metagenome assembly OLXN01 (sample SAMEA103958137, study PRJEB25191) | human gut metagenome | biome: human-associated habitat [ENVO:00009003]; feature: intestine environment [ENVO:2100002]; material: feces | place: Germany | collected 2013/2015
CTGCATTCTTGCTGTATTATCATCAACCTTGCTTTTTCTTGCTGCGTTTACTTTAATTTGTGACGTTTCATGAATTATTGTACAATCTAAAATACGTGCATAATGGCGGGGCATCTGGACATTGGTATGCCCCAACATCTTGGTTACACTCTCTATCGAGACACCATTGGCCATGGCCCAAGGATGCGGAAATCAAGCGCTGATTGAGGAACTTGCCACGTTGAACCGGAAAATACGGCTTACCATAAAGCCGGTAGGTGGGCATGAAGGCAGAACGAATGACGGAAACCAGACTTGCCAAAGAAGATACGTACCCTCAATGGAGATTGCCGCTCCGTCAAATGGACTGAAAAATATCCTAAGTTTGCCGCAAAGAGCCGCTTTTCAAGAAAGGACAAAGGTATGGCTAGTACCCGGAATAAATCCGACCTGCTGGCCATACCTTTGTCTGTAAAGGGAAGAAGGAAACTTTATCATTCTTCTTCCTCAAAGGAAAGGTTTTTCACCTGTCTGTTAATAACTTTACAGTTAATGGAATCCTTCAGATTGATTATATCCACAATCGATTAATACCTGGTTCCGTTCTCCTTTTCCGCAAAATGCAGACACCCGCTCAAACGCTCTCAATTTCTGACGAATCGAGATTTATCAGTTCGCAGACTTCATCGGGCAGCATGGAGAGTTTGACACAGTTGTCCTCGCAGATATGTTGCAGCACGGTCAGCATGTTGAGAGACTTCTTGTTACTTCTCACGAGTGCAGCAAATGAGCCGCTTTCAAACTTAATTATCATTTTCATAACCTTTTATTTTTAGAGTGTTCTTCTTTTTTCCAGCAACGCAGCACATCCGAACGGTGGTAGTAAATCTTCCCCCTTGTCACGGTGGAAAGCCTATGAGCCGTCATTGCGTCGTCTTAAAAGTATCCTGTCGGACATCTTGGTAAGTAGGCGTACGCCATTTGAATCCAGTATTTCGCTGTCGGGCAAATTATGTATAGTAGGAGCCACTAACTTTTCAATATTGGTTACTTTGGCGAGTATGGCACTAAGCATGTGGCGCATCTGCGCCCACCCGGTATAGTTCTTCTGCTATTATAATGAGCTTATTTTTATTTTTTATGGTGCAATATTACAGAGATATAAGGTCACAGGTTACCCAACCGTTAAGTAACCGCCAAAAAAAGACAGGAAACGTCAAGTTATGACAAAAAATAGCCGGGAGGCACTTTTCCCGGCTATTTTTTGATAAGTAACTATTAATAAGTACGCCTATGTTTGTTAATACTCTAATAATCAGATTTGTATAGAAATAAACAAGAAAAGATTTTGTTATATTCCCAATATTGCCTACATTTGTATATGAGTTATTTGAAACTATGCAAAGTAGTGTAACCCGAAGCAGTACTTCCGTTTCCAAATCGTTACCTCATCTTTTAGGTTCTCTGTATTTATCTAATCTTTAGAGAGTTGCATTAAAATACTATGTTTCCCGTAGAGAAAACATTATTCTTTTTTTATCTACAAAATATGATTACAGATACATATTTAACATGAGGTCAATAAAATATAGCTATCTACAAATATGGCGATTAGCTAAATCCGCTACATCTTATAACCACAAAAAGGACAACAAGGATTGATAACAATCTTGTCTCAGAGTCCTGTTATGATTTTTAGTAGATCAAGGGGCAGTATTATACCTCGACACATCAGTTAATTATTCTTCAATTTTTCAATCAAATATTTTGCACTATCATCATTCTCCAACGATAGCCAATCTTCAATGTTTATACCTGAGAAGATTTTATTCTCTTCCTTTGATGAAGAAGGATGGAAATCACGCTCGTCTTTCATTGGTTGTATAACTTCGACTTCACCCACATGCATGTATTTGCAACAGCTACTGAGCCTCTGCATATCAATCAGGTTGGTGTCTGACCATAGTTGTTTTTCGCCCAGATTACAAAAGAATAAAGAGTATCCTTCTTCTGCTAGAAATTTATTAAGATAATCTCTTCGAATCACAAGTCCATCAAAAGCGTCTCCTGGTATATTCCGGTTGAGTGCAATGATGTATCCATCATTATTGCGAACCACTCCACGCTCCGCATTATAAAGTCCAAACATCTCGTAAAATTCCGATAAAGGCATATATACTGTTGATTTTATGTCATCTTCGTCATCTATTGCAACCCTATCCTCTTGTAATTGGGCACTATATGGAAGTTTTATATTGCATGGCGCTTTATGCCCCCATATCTCTACCTCATCATTTTTTATCTGTTTGAATGTATCCGCCCAAGGATATTCATTCCATATAAACTCATAGTTGCCAGTGCTCTCTGGCATCCAACGACCATAAAAATCCTGTTCCTTTGCCCATGATTCAAACTTGTTAGCGCAATCGTCAGTATCCTTCACAAGACAAGGGGCATAGTATATGAAAGACTCTCGTTTCTCACCATCTTTCTCTTGGGTATATTTCTGATAACCTACGATAACGACCCACTCGCACTGATTTCGGTCTCTCAAGATAATATTTAAAGAAGGTAACACCTCTCTTGAATCTAACCATTCTCTACCATCTGTAATGCCAAACAAGTTTTCAGATGGCAAATAGTCAAACATCTCATTATCTAGCACTATTTGATTCTCAACGACCTTTAGTGTTGGATCAAAATAGAATGATCTATCAGCATACCATGGATAAGGAATTTCGGCTAGTTCTTCTGTAAACCTGTTCTTAGTCATCTTACAGATGTCACAAAGATAAGCCTTTACCTCTCCTAATGCTATCCACTGATATTTCTTGCCTATTCTCTCTTTCAAATGATAGTGCCTGTCCCCCCACTCTACGCTCTTATCATATTCTGATAAAATCTCGGAATACCCGTAAACGTGTTTTATACGATAGGCAACAGCTTTTGTTATATCATCTAACAATATTTTTCTATCGTTGAAGATAAAAGTTTTCGATTCATTGTTACTATTTGTGCCAATTATATATCTGTTAAAATCCCATGCAAACAAAGAATGCCTCAAACAATAAGCACCGCCCTCCGGACCAAAATAATCATCACCAAAAGTTTCTGTTGTCGGATATGTAATCAAATCTTCAGCTGGCTTATAAGGAGGCTGGGAATTATTCCAGAAATCGTCTTCAGGATTGATGTGATTATTGTACTCCAATATTTTCAGAGTCCATATACGTCCATCAATATCAGATGGAATTTTTACTTGATTCTCATAATGGTATTTATAAATCCGTTCTGCGACATTGTGTGTAAGTTGCCCGTCTCGATTTGTCAATAACACACCATAAATCGCTGCATATACTCCAGATAACACGTAAGGATCATTCACCAAATAGAAAACATCAATAATATCTTTGCACAACAAGGGTTGCTTTGACATCAATGAACGCACGACGCGTATCATACGGATACGAAGATTGGGATGCGAAGAAGTGAACATCCAGCACAACAGCCATACATATATTTTAATATCTTCAGCAGTCTTTAAAGAAACACTATTTATCGTATAAGAAAGTCTGTAGCTATCTAAAAGTCCATTTACTCCAATTGTCCATTTTTCATCTCTTTCAAGCATACTCATCGTCATCAGTCTATCATGAAGATAAGGCATTAGCAACGTTTTGTACAGATTAAACTGCTCAAAAACACGAATAACATTTAAGAGATTTTCATCCTCTTTTAAGAAGTTTTGGACAAATTCAGGATGTAACGTATTTTTACTAGATGCTAAATTTCTTGTAGAAAGACTGCGAATCAGACAGGCTCTCATAAGACCGCCCTTAAAATCTGGTTTATCCCACAACTTTTCATCTGGGTTCCATACAGATAGGAAAGCCGTTACAGTGTTTAACGTCTTTACTTTTTCTTTTTGGGTCATTGTTCCTTGAGCACAATAACCAAGCAATCTTTTTATGTGCTCAAAACGTTCTTCGTCAGTCTTATCCTGTACGAATAGATTCGTTGCACGCACATAATCGCCCATATTATCATATTGGAATGTTGTAAACTGACAACCGTCTATAGTTCCATACTCCATAAGAAGGTTTTCCTTGACAGCACTATGATAAAGATTATTAGACCATAGTCTGTTGCGACATATTTTGTTTGCTATTCTAATTGCTATCCTACGGGGAATGTCACAGCAATGGTATTTTTCAAGAGACCTTCTGCCGATACTGTACATCAAAGTGGTAGTAACATCCCGCTGCGGATCTTCATCTGTCCATCTTGATACATTTTTATTGCACTTGCGGAAATACAGATTATACAACAGCAGAATATCAATCTCTTTTCGCTTATCTATTGGCAACAAATAGAATGACTCGCAAAATATTTTCAAGAGCAAGGGGTTTGTAAACTCTTTGCAATTAGAGTATATCTCAGGATCCTCATAGATGCCATAAACCTTAAAATATTTCTGTAATGCAGCTTTAGTATTACTGAATCCGCCTAAATCCAGTTTTTCCCAATCGCTCGCATTCAATATCGTATGCAGTTCATCATCTGACTCCATTGTTCTTACGGAAACTATGAGTTTTATATTCTGATAAGTTCTGAATGTTTCTACAATTTGTGGTAGTTTTTCTTTCCAATAAAAAGTACCCTCACCTTCATTAAGAGCATCAATTATGAATATTGCATATTTTCCTTTTTTGGCAACTTCATTGTTTAGGACTTTCATGTAATCAACATCTTCCCAACGTCTTATAGTCGCTATTGTTCTCAACGGATCTTCCATGGTACTAAACTCAGTACCAAAGAACAAATATATATTAACCTCTTTGCACAACTTATTCGTTATATGGCAAAGATGGTGCGTTTTTCCATATCCTGCATCACCTGTAATGTACAATAGCCTCCTCTTGCTGAGCATTTCCTTATCTTGAACATCCTGCAATTCATCCATTAAGTCTTGCAGGACATTATGATAGTAGCCTCTGATAAAATAATCCTCATGGTATCTAGGGTCTCTGCATGACCCAATCCTCTCTAAATCCAGATAGAAATCCTTATTTCTCTCACCCGTAGACAGATAATGAATAAATGCAGAATGTGCTTTACAAAACTCCTTATAGTTCTCTGGAAGAGTGTCGTACCAGTTACAGTATTTGATTCTGAGTTCCTCTTGTTCCTCTTTTATATCTAAACCACAAAATAATCGGATATTCTTCTCTAACTCTAAATCCTCAGAATGCAAATCTTCTCTATATCTAGAACTCATCTTCTTTAGAGATTCCTCTGTCGCTTTTATACAAGTACCTATTCCATAAGGCCGAGAATCAAATTCATCAGCATTATTTTCAACATTAACCTCTTTGGGAAGAGCTTGTACAATTGAATTTATAGACGTATAGCCCAATGACCTATGCAATTGATCTGTCACAACCCCAATGGCATATCCAAACTCATTTAACACAGGAGAACCAGAAAAACCAGAATACGAATAAAAACCAAAAGCATCAGTTCTTTGAACAACTATATCGAATCCCAGGGTATGATTACTGAGGTTTCTAACGTTACGTACACTAACACCAAAGTAATCTATACCATTACCTATTTCCTGAGGGTAACCAATGATTTCCAAATCCAGTCCTTTCTTGAACTCTGTATTAAGTAATGGAATCTTCTCAATAAGATTTTCATCTATTGGCTCAAGACATCTCAGTAAGGCAACATCCATAATGTCCCCTATCTTCATTAACTCACATAATACATCTTTACCATCTATAGTGACTATGATTGAAGAACGATCGTATTCTGCATCAGAAACCACATGATAAGCAGTTAATAAATATCCATTGCCTATATAAAAAGCAGTACCTTGCACTTCTCTGCATTTAACTGGCACAACTGACTTACCGCCATAATTGTCAATATTCAAATTCAAGTTCATTATTTGTATCGATTTGGAAATTATATTTTTGTCGTAATTCTACAGATTCATCAGATGCCATATCTTTCATCAAGATATTTCTGTCATAGTTATAGTGAATAGTCCGTACTTTATTATCACCTCTGTCCACTATCTTAACCAAAGTCTCCATTGAAGGCTTATCGCCAACCGAACCGCCTGTAATAAAATAATCAAAGCTGTCTATTACTTCCATCAGTTCTTTGCTGGTGCTATGCTTACTTCCATGATGAGATACCTTTATGGCTTTCATATTATCCACCTTACCATATTTATTCACAATGGCAGTTTTTACGATATCAGGTTCTGCATCCCCCATGAAAAGCACTTTCGTATCTTTGTACTCCCAAATAAATGCAATAGAACCTTTATTCTCATCCGTTATGCCAGACGGCTCAAAATCTTTAGCTTTTTTCCATCTCTCAACTGAATATTTATCTATTAGGCCAGCAATTTTTTGCTTCTTGACGTATTCTCTTTCTCTAATTTTCATTGATACAAGTCGAGAGACTAATTCGAAAAGAGTTTCGCGTCCCTCAAAAGGTGCATTGATAACCTCATGTCTTGTCAATCGTAAATATTCACGGGCAAAATTCATATCCAGCGTTTTAAGTTCAGAACTTGTTGGAGAAATAAAAACCAACTGCCCCAAACCATCTCCCAATGGGTATGGCTCCAAACTGTTCTCTATATAAAATGTTTTCTCCCAAGCACTGTTCCATTGTGGATTTTTCAAAAGGATTGACGCAAGAACAGAAGCATGCTCCATATTTATTTTACCGTTTGTATCAGTACGCTGCTTGGGGAGATTTTGGGTTAGAATTTCAATATCACTACTAACAATCTTGGTTAGTGCCGCTATCTTCTCGCCAGATAACAACTGATAACAATTATAAAAAATCTTACCTATTGTAATCTCTGGCATTGCAATAAGCATCTCACATACTCCATTTATATGATCATCATCTATGTGTGTAACAATAAGAAGATCAATATGCTTATGCAATTTCTCTTTTATGAATAGATTTATCTCAGGCGTATACTTACCACAATCAATCATAATACTGAACGTGGCATCGTCTTTTATCAGCCTCATAAATACACAATCACCAACTCCAGATTTGAATGTATTTAAAATTGCATGCATAAAAAAATTTTGAAGTTAAGACAATAATTAAGCAGAAACTGTTGTATCCTTATAATATCCAGTTACAAAGAACCACAAACGGTCCCTGCTATGTTCACCGAACGTGAAATTACAAAATTTCTCATATAACAGATAACTTCTGCAAAGTTTTTTATTACTGTCCGGTAAAAACGGTACAACCCAATATTTAGCACTAATACAGCTATTTACATTCATTTCGTAAAAAAGGGCTTGTCTTTTTGTCCTGTGTAAAATTGATAGCATTAACATATTGACCTTGTTTTTATCATTTATGGTGCAATATTACAGAGTTATTATGAGGCCATTGGTTACTCAACCGTTGAGCAACCGACAAAAAAGGACAGAAACCGACAAAGAGGTACAAAAATAGCCGGAGGGTAATTCCGGCTATTTCACAATTATAAGAATATGCTTAAAAAGAATCTTTTGATAAGAAGAAACAGAAAAATATAATACAAACTTACTCTATAATCACATTACAGAGATAATTGAAAATCCATTCTGACCTGCGACATCTCACGTATCACCGTACGGTCTAACACACGTGCATAATGACGGGTCATCTGAACATTGGTATGCCCCAACATTTTAGCAACACTCTCAATGGAAACACCATTTGCCAAAGCAAACGTTGCGAAAGTATGACGGGCCACATGAGTCGTCAATGTTTTCTTAATGCCACAAATATCAGCTAATTCCTTGAGATACGCATTCATCTTTTGATTACAAAGAACAGGAAAAAGCACACCGCGACTTTTACAATATTCATTAGTGGAATACTTTCCTAGGATCTTCAAAGGCACTTCCATCAATGGAATATTACACATAATTTTGGTTTTCTGTCTCCCTTTGCGTATCCATTTGGCACCGTTCGAATCCTCTACTATGTGTTCCTTTTTCAAATCATGAATATCCGAGAAAGCCAAACCTGTGAAGCAACAGAACACAAAAACATCACGCACCTGACCCAACCGTGGAATATCAATCTCCTTTGAAATCAGTTTTTGAATCTCCGAATCTTCCAAAAAATCCGGTTCTACTTTATCCAGTGAGAACTTTATTTCAGAAAATGGATCATTCTTCATCCATCCCTTAGCCAAAGCTATACGGATTATCTTCTTGAAGTTCTTTAGATATTTAGTAGCAGTATTGTGACAACACTTTTTCTCTGTCTTCAGCCAGAACTCATAATCCTCAATAAACTGACGGGAAACATCTCCCAAAAGAATGTCTTTTTTATGATATGTTTCCCAAACAAAATCCTGGGTATGTTTCAAAGATGTTTCATAACGCTGTACAGTTGCAGGTGCCATGTCCGTACCAGACAATTGAGCACATTTATCATTATGTTCCCGAAAGACCTCAAACAAAGTACGCTGTACGGGAGCATCCTTACCCAAGAAACGCTCCAGGACACTATTGGCAGAAACGGATACACCCTCTATCTCCAATTCACGCTGAATCTTCATTATCCGTAAGCGGATTGAGTCAAGATACAAATTCAGTTCCTTGTACTCCCGTTTCTTTTCCAAAGCCTTTCCTTTTGCCGCACTCCAGAACTCCGGAAAAATTGTTTTCTTCACTGAAGCATCAACCCGGACTCCATTCACTGTAATTCTCATCATTATCGGAGCCTCACCGTTCCGATTCAATTTCGTCCTACGAATGTAGAACAATAGACAAAATGTTGTTCTTTCCATCTTACTTGTTTTTTAATCACAAAACTAAATTTCTAAGAGCAACAAGTCAAGATGCAAAATACTAATAAACAATGAATTATTCACCAAATAGGTGTACCTGACATTGAAGGTAATAAGGTACACCGAATAGTACACCGAAAGAATGCTTTAATATGCTTATTTTTGCTATGTACCAAAAATAAAAAATCCCCGTAATTTGTTAGTTTACAGGGATTTTCTTTCATTTGCATTCTATTTTTGCGGAGAGACAGGCTCTAAGAGGTTTATTTTAAGACATAGGCAGACGTACCAAATAAGTATATAACTGCCTATGTCTTATTGTTTTAAGTGATACCATTTGAAACTACCATAATCAAACATTAAATCAGTATTTGGGCGTATTTTGGGGCGTGTGCATTTTACCCGTTCTTATCGGTTTTCCCGAAGTTGTCAAACCGTGCCATATTTTCGGCTTTTGCCGCATCTACTATTTTAATATAAGGCTTCATGGCTTTATAGTCGCTGTGTCCCGTCCATTCCATTATAACAGAAGCTGGGATGCCAAGGCGAAGCGCATTAACTATAAAAGTTCGCCTTCCGCAATGTGTGGTAAGAACCGCATATTTAGGTACTACAACTTCTTTGCGTTCACTACCACTATACGACACGACACTAACAAGCTCATCCAACCCGGCGATTTCGGCAGCTTCATGTAGATGCTCATTCATTCTTACGTTGCTTAGTACGGGTAAAGCCCTATTGTTGGGCAAGCGTATTCCTTTGTATTTGTCAAGTATTGCAAGAGCATAGCTGTTTAGTTCAATATGTAGCCTATCGGTTGTTTTCTTTGTAACAATAGAGATATAAGGAGGAACAGCATCGCGTTTTACGTCAGAAGATTTAAGCCGCGCTACGTCAGAATAACGCAACCCGGTAAAACAACAGAAACAAAACACATCGCGAACAGGAGGTAACGACGGTTTATTAGGGGGAAACTTAAAGTTCATAAAGTGCTGCAATTCGTCCCACGTCAAAAATATGACTTCTTTACAGTCCAATCCCTTGAAGCGTGGGCGATATTGCAAATGAGCAGCACCGGAGTAATAACCGTTAGCGGAAGCCCAACGCAAAAACCAACGAACAAAACCTACGTTTTTGGCGACCGTAGTATTAAGTTGCCCTTCTTCTTTTTGCAGATATGATACAAAGGCGGCAAAGTCAGACTTTGAAAAATTATCTAAGGAGAGTTCCGGGCGAAAGTTCATTAAGTGATGTTTGATACTTGCAAATTTAGTATAGGTTGCTTTCGTCCAATTATTCGTAACACCCATTTCGGAAGTGAACCTATCAAAGACCTCGAAGAAGCCCGGCGATTGTTGCTGGGCTTCTTCTTTTTCATCGGTAACATGCCGACCGATTGAAGCATAGAAAAGCGGCTTAAATTCTTTCGGCGTTGGCGTTCGGTGGTGTTCAAGTTCAAAACGCGTTAAGACTTCTTCGACCTTAGAAACCATATTAGAAAGACCCCTATTTATTTCGCCCGAAGTTTGCTTATAGCAATTCTTAGAGCCGAGCGTTACCCGTTGGCTTTCCTTATCCCATTTGTTAGCGTCAATTACATACCCGGAATGAATATCTATACGATACCCGGAATAACATACGCGCAAACGGATAGGAACGCTTTGGGCGTTCATACCTTCACGGGTTGATAGTTGAAACTTAACGCTATACTTCATTTCTTATCGGTCATCATTTCGCCGCGCCCGGTAAGCAACCAATGCGCGGATATAGGATAATTAGCCACCATAGTATATAAGGCTTCTACTTCCAAATTCTTATACCGCGTTTGATAACCCGGCTTAGGGGTTGTTCCATAGCCTAACCGCATTTCCCTATAACGCGGTGCGCTAAGGTTGTGCAGTTCGCAGAAGTGGCTCAAAGAATCTATTTTGCCAAGATTGACAAGCATATCAATAGCCACGAAGAACCGGCGGTTTATGGCTTCGCTAATTGGCGAAGTCTTTACTATTGTCCGGGGCATAGCGAAGCGTTTATATTAGACATCATTACATTGTATTCATCTTCCGACACAAAAGCCGTTTCTTTACCCGACAAATAAGCATTTTCCAAGGCTTGAAAGATAGAACCGGGGATAAACGGGTAGTAAGCCCGGTTGCTATAAAACTTATCTACATTTATTTCTACCATAGCATAGTTATTTTTCTCGATTTTTTGATTTAAGCGCATTTCTTGTTGAAATGGCAGTGTTACCCACCCAAACAAAAAGAAGCGAAAATAGGGGCGTTTCTGTGCGTTTGGTAGTATCACTATAATACATATTATTTATTCCGATTTTGCAGCCTAACACTCTCTATAATAATGTATAACGGCTACCACAAAGAAACCTTTTTGCCGAAGGCTATACGGCAGCGGCACATCCGGCATTGCTTTCCGGTTGGGCAGCGGCTTTTTTGTTCTGTTCGGCGAGCATTTCAATGGTACGCTGTTGGCTTTCTATAATAGAGAGCAAACGCGCCTTTTCTTCTTTTGCGTCTTCAAGTAGTTTATACAGCATTTCGGAAGGCGCAATTTCGGCACTTTTCGGCATGGCATCCGCTTCCGGGCGTACAGAAAGAAGCATTTCGCCCTCCCCACGCATTAGCCAAACGGGGTTAAGTTGCGGGTATTGTTCGGTTATTGCTTCTAATTTGTCTGCCTTAATAGACCTTTTAATACTGGCTATATACGCAGAACCTACGCCGATTGTGCGGCAAAATTCCCTTTCGCTTATATTTAGATAAGCTATGAACTTCTTAATTCGCTCTTTTACACCACTTTCATTTTGCATATTGTATCCTAATGTATCTAAATGTTAAAAATCAAGCGCACGGCGAAAATTGTATGCTTTTTATTTGCTTATTGTATGCTTTTACATTACATTTGCACCGTGTTAGTTATTCATTCGCAAAGATAAGCAAAAAATTAGCGGACAGCAATAGCGTAAACACGCTATATTACAGAAAAATAAAGGCTATATGGTACATTCAAGTAAAACAATTAACCGCAATTTCTTGATAAAAGCAAGCGGTATAGACGGAGAAGGAAAGCGCATAAACAAATTAGTAGGCGTTGCCGGGCTTCTTGAATTGGTTGGCGAAGTATTGGCAGACAAATTTGTAACAAGAGCGTTTGAATGCGGCTTAGATTGTTGCCGTTGCAAACTTAGACGGGGTTTGCGAATAACTTTCTATTGTAAGTAAACAGATTGTATAACACTATAAAATAACAGCTATATGACAAAGATGAACGATAACAACGGGTGCAGCATTTGCGCCGCAGGAAGTGAGAATTACGAAACATTCAGTACCCGGATAGGAAGGAAACGGGTTAAGCGTGTGCAATACGATTACAGGCATACAGACGGCGAACTGTTCAGCTGCATCGGTGGAACATTGGAAGAGTGCAGAGAACGCCGGGACAAGTGGCTCAACGCTAAAAAGGCTTGACGGGTAAGGGTGTGTTTCCCGATACAACGTATCAATATAATACGATTAACAGGATAACACTATATAAGCCAACGGAAAGAGAACCCCTCTTGTAAAGGCTATAAACCGGTGACAGCGGAAACAGCACCGCAGCGCGGACGCTTTGGGCGTAGGTGGGGCAAACCCACCACCGCGCACGAAATAGTAACTAAAAACAAAAACATTATGGTATTGACAGAAACAAATAGAAAGGTAGGACGGCTCGGTTTCCTTAGCGGACTGAACCAAGTGAAGATGGGCGTTTACAAAGAGGTGGTAGCCGAATTGTATAAGGCTTTGGGAATAAACAACCGTAACAGCTTCTACGCATACAGGGACGGGAAGATAGAACCCAAGGTTACGCAAGCCGAAGCAGTGGAAAGCGTGTTTAACAGGTACGGGATAACTGAAAACATTTGGGGAGCATGAAACTACACGCGCTATTGAGCAAACGGGAAACGCAAATAGCCGAATTGCTTGCATGGGGCGCGAGCAAAAAGGAAGTGGCAAGCAAGCTATTTGTTTCCACGCGAACCGTAGAGAACACCGCACGGAACATATACGCAAAATTGGGAATACAGAAGGCTACGGAATTGTGTGTATGGTGGTTTTGTACCAAGTGCGGAGTACCCGTAAGTCTTGACCCGTTGAAACGAGCATTTACGGCAATCCTGCTTCTTTTGGTTTTGCTTCCAAGAGAACTTACAGGAAACGGCGATTTGTTCAGAATTGGCAGGGACAGACGGATAGCACGGGTTACAAGGACTTTCCGGCGATACGGAGAGGATGACGGAACGGAAGATTTTTTCAGAACATATTAAACGGGTGGATCATGAAGAAGGAAATAGCATTGTTAGTGGCAATAGTCGTATTTGGTACGATTTGGATAAGCCACTTAAAGGCACAGATAGACTACGCGGACACGGAATGCCCGGTTTGCGGAAGTTGCGAAGTTTTAGACTTCGGGGAAAGCGAGCATGGGGAAAGGTGTTACTGCTACGATTGCGAAACAGAATTTTACATAACGCCAATTACAGATTATGAGCAAGAACAGTATTAACACAAGGGTAATAGACCTGACGCTCGGCGAACTTTTGGACGCAATAGAAGCAAGGATAAGGGAAACCCGGAAAGAAGACGCGCAAGGCGAAGACAACACGCCTAAGCCAAAACGGTTTGTTTACGGGTTGAAGGGATTGCAAAAACTTTTTGGGTGCAGCAAAACAACAGCTTCACGCATTAAGGCATCCGGCAAGATAGACAAGGCTATAACGCAAGTTGGAGCATTGATAATAATCGACGCTGATATGGCTTTGGAACTTGCAGGGAAAAACAAAGGGAAACAATAACTTTTTAATAATTCAGCTATATGAATAAACAAGTAATCATTAAGCGTTTGACGCTTGTAAACTTCAAGGGTTTACGGAATGTCGCAATAGATTTTAGCGACAATGTTACAACCATTAGCGGACGTAATGGAACTGGTAAAACAACTATCAAAGACGCTTTTAGTTGGCTTCTTTGGGGTAAGAACAGCGAAGGCGACACCGATAGCAAGTTTGGCATCAAGACCAACGACGCGGACGGTAATTTTATTCCCGACCTCGAACACGGCGTTACGGGTGTGTTTGAAATCATAGACAAAGAAACGGGAGCGGTTGAAACCGTAGAACTTCGCCGCGTACTTGTAGAAGAATGGAAAGTACCCAACGGGGAAACAAAGCGTGTGCTGAAAGGACACCACACCGACTTTTTCTATAACGGTGTGCCATTGAAGACGAAAGCGGAATACGAAGCGCGGATTAACGCCATCATTCCCGAAGCAGTCTTTAAGATTATTACAGACCCCTACTATTTCCTTACGCTTCATTGGAAGGCGCAACGTGAAATGCTTTTGCAGATAGCCGGGAACGTAAGCGAAGAAGAAGTAGCGAGAGGTAGCGAACGTTTTGCCCTGTTGCTTGCGCAGCTTACCGGAAAGTCTTTGGAAGACTATAAGCGAGAGGTAGCCGCCAAGAAAGCCAAGGTAAACGAACAGCTCGAAAAGATACCGACAGCCATAAACGCGATTACACAGGTTACACCGGAAGCACCGGATTACGAAGCGTTGGAGAAAGAAAAGGCAGCTTTGGAAGTGGAGCTTACGCAGATAGACGAATCGGTAGCATCAGAAGCGGAAGCCAACCGAATAGCCTACGAGAAAGCATCAAAGACACAAGCGGAGATTAACGCGAAACGGACACAGCAACAGAAGTTGTTATTTGAAGCCAAAGACAAGGCGAGAAGCGAAGCGTATAAGAAGAACGAAGCCTACAACAAGGCAGAACGTGAACTGCGCCAAGTGGAATCAGACCAAACGAACGAGGAACGGCGGTACAACGCGGAGCGTTCCCGGCTTCAAGGCGACATCAAACGCACGGAAGAAAACAAAAGCAGATACAAGGCGCAACAGGACGAACTGCGCGAAAAGTGGTATTCGGTAAGCGCGGAAGAATTTACAGACACTTCCAACCTTGTATGCCCGTTGTTCAAACACGTATGCGCAGACCGGGAAGCATTGGAAAAATACGAAGCAGACCGGGAAGCGGCTCGTAGCAAGTTCTACGAAGACAAACAGGCACGGCTCGATAACATAAACAAGACCGGAACGCAGCTTACCAAAACGATAGAGGAACAAGACGCGGAGATAGCACGGCTTCAAGGATTGTTAGCCGAAACGGAAGAAAAGCACAAAACCGAAGTTTCCGGCTTCACGGAAAAGCGCGAGCAGTTGAAAAAGACGATGGACGCTAACCCACGTATAAGCACAGAACCGAATATCAAAGGGGAAGACATACCCGAATGGCTTACGCTTCAAAGCGAGATAGAAACGCTTTCCGCCGGACTTCCGAAACAGGATAACACAACGGCGAGCAATACCGCCGTACTTCGTAAGCGTAAGGCAGAGATAACCGCACGGCTTGACGAAGTAAAACAGAAATTAAACATCCGCGTAACCATTGAAACCAACGAAAAGCGGATTAACGAGCTTAAAGCGGAAGCAGAAACGCTGGCGCAGGAAAAAGCCAATTTACAGACGGAAGAAACCACGATAGACGATTTTGTTACGGCGCAGATGAACGAAGTAGAACGGCGCGTAAACGCTTTGTTTAGCCGGGTGCAGTTCAAGATGTACCGGACGCAAATAGAAGACGCTAAGCAAGTGCCGGACTGCATTTGCTACATAGACGGCGTGAAGTATTCAGACAAGAACGCCGCCGGAAAAGTAAACGCAGGGCTTGACGTAATTAACACGCTTTGCGCGTTCCACGGGGTAAGCGCACCTATTTTCGTGGACAACGCAGAAAGCATCAACGAATTTATGCCGGTAAACAGCCAACTCGTTAAGTTGGTGGTAACTACCGAAGACTTCAAAGTAAACAATTTCTAACCAATAAAAAGAATAGCAATATGAACTACAAAGAAATCAAGTCCTACGAGGACGCTTGTAAGGTTTTGGGCGTTCAGCCCATTAGTGAAAACGCGGTAGCAGCTTTCCCGGCAGAAGACCGTAAAAGTATGTTAGCTTACCACAAGCTGACAATAATAACACGAGCCATTAACGGAGGGTGGAAGCCGGATTGGGACAATACCAACCAATACAAGTATTACCCTATATTCTACTACGAAAATGCCGGGCTTTCGTATGCGTATCCGTATAACTCGGCTTCGTTTACGTATGCGCTCATCGGCTCTCGGCTTTGCTTTCAAACGGAAGCGATGAGCGACTACGCCGCCGCCACGTTCGCCGACCTATACACGGACTTCTATTGCCTTCCGGCTTCGGTAGAGAAAGACGAAGAAAGCGGAAAGGAAGATAAACAGCCCGATTTCTTGAAAGCGGCAACCGAGATTATAGAAACACGGTTACAGCCGTTGGCACAGGAAAAGAAAACGCGCGGTGTTGTGCTGATTGCTTGCGATACGGACACGACGGACGAAAAAGGAGAAAGCGCGACCGGGGCAATTATTGGAATTGTCGGAAACGGAAAAGCGTTGGCGCACGGAGTAGCCGAACTTATGACGCGGAAAGAATCCGCACCGCTTGTAAAACAGGCTACGGAACTTATAGCGATGCAAAGACTACAAGAGCGGATTAAGCAAGAGGGCGCGAATTTTCTCGCGGAATTATTAACACAACAAGAAAAATAGAAATAACCATGTGCAATATAAAACAGTTACCAAGTACCGACATTGAAGAAGCCAAAAGCAAGTTTGAAATGGCTTGCAGAGAAGCTATGACGTTGGAAATAGTTGGCAACGTTGCGGCAGCGTTCAACGCGGTAAGTATTGTAACGCTACTTCGGGAAGCATTAACAAACGATATAATGGACGCGGTTTTTATGCCGCTCATGAACACCAAAATAGGCTTTATGACCGACCACACGGGAAAGCCAAACAGCAAAGGGCAGGTTTTGCCGCTTTATTCGCGCGACGTTGTACGCGATTGCATCATAGACGCGGTTCTTATTGGCTTGCTTCCAACGGGAAACCAATTTAACATATTGGCGGAACGGATGTACCCGACCAAAGAAGGATATACCGCACTTCTTAAAAAGTTGGGCGTTAGGTATATTATCGAGATTGGGCAAGACAAAAGCCAAAGCCCACAATACGCGGAACTTGCCTGTAAGATTAACTACGAGTACAACGGGGAAAAGAACAGTTTTACCGTGAACACAACCGTAGCAAAGAACGCTTACAGTAGCAATGACCAAATACGAGGGAAAGCGGAACGCAAGGCGAAGAAAGCACTATACGAATACATTACCGGCTCGGACTTCGGGGACGGAGACGAAGCAAGTACGTTAGTGGTGGATGCCGTTGCAGTTGAGATTAGGGACGAAGCCAACAAGGGCGAGGCTATCGGAATAGACAACCAAGCAGTAGAGGAAAAAAACGTTATTGCAGAGGATAAACCGCAGCCACAGCCACAACCCCAGCCGCGACCACAGCCACAGAGGGCAAACGAAAGAAGCAACGCTAAACTGGCTTTCTGATTATGGAACTTACCGTTATAGGTTCAAGCAGTGAAGGCAACTCCTACGTTTTACAAAACGCAGGGGAAGCCTTGCTGCTTGAAGCAGGTAAGCCGTTCAAGCACACATTAGCGGCATTGGGCGGCAATTTGCGCAAGGTGGTAGGCTGTCTTATAACGCACGAACACGGCGACCATGCCGGACGCATAAGCGAGGTACTTAACTACGCCGTACCGGTATTCGCTTCGCAAGGAACAATAGAAGGAGCGGCAAAGTACATAAGGAGCAACTACCAATCTACCGCGATAAAAGCTGGTGCCGGAGGTTACGGACGTTTGAATTTGGGCGGCTTCACGGTTATACCGTTCCCGGCGAAGCACGATGCGGCAGAACCGCTCGGCTTCTACATTTGGCACGAAGAAACAGGCGGTATTTTATTCGCTACCGACACCTACTATCTGCCTTGTACGTTCAAGGGGTTAAGCAACATTCTTATAGAGTGCAACTATGACCCGGATATATTGGCGCGTAGGGTTGCGGATGGGGATATACCGGAAGTTCTGCAGGAACGGGTAAGACGCAGCCACCTCAGTTATTACACTTGTTTAGACGCATTGAGGGCGAACGACCTAACGGCGGTAAACAACATTGTATTAATCCATATCAGCGACGGAAACGGCGACGGTGTGGCATTTCGGGAAGGCATAGCGAAAGCAACCGGTAAAACGGTGCATATAGCGAAGCCCGGATTAAAAATCAAATTCAACAAAACACCATTTTAGCTATGCTTAAAGGATTTGATAAAGAGACCCAACCGCTTACCGAGTACGAAGAAAAGGAACTTTTGCCCGTCATATTAGCCGGGTTGAAGACGAAAACCGGAAAGGACAACGCGGTAACAAACCGGACGATTGTAATGCGGCTTACCATAGCCGGGTACAAGATAGACGAAGCCCGATGCAGGAAGATAATAAACCACATACGGACTACCGACGCTTTACCCGGATTGATAGCCACCTCCGGCGGCTACTTTTTGGCAACGACCGAAAATGAACTGATGGACTACGAAGAAAGCCTTTTAGGACGCGAAAACGCAATAAAGGAAGTGCGTTTAGCCATAGCAAGGCAGCGTAGGATATTGTACGGCGACGCACAGAAGCCGAAAGAAGGAACATTGTTTTAATTCATAGTATGAACAAATTTAATTAAGAAGATATGAAACAGCCCGAAAAAATACAGACACGCAAGGATGAAGTACGCTTCAAGACTTCGGACATACGCCGGATTATTGGAAAGTATTTGGCGGCAAACGTATTGAAAACGTGGAAAGAAGATTTTTTAGACGAAAGCACAGGCGAAGTAATTACGATTGAACGGAATGAGCTTTTGTTTGAGCGTGGGAAGTACATAGATAACGATTTGGCTACGCGGATAAATTTCAGCATCCAAGCAGAAGACATCAAGGAAGTAGAGGTAAGCAACCAACGCCGCTTAGCCACGCAGAACAAACGGACGGGACTTTACCCGTTTAAGGTAAGCGCGTCTATTGGAATGAAGCGGCATAACTTCATTTTACAGGCGCAGAACGCAACAAAGGCAATAGAAGTAGCAACCGACTTTATAGAATTGAACTTTTCCCAGTCTTTCGACATAACAGGTGTTAAGTTGATGGACGACGTTGTTATCCTTAACGACAGGTTGAGAAAGTATGTAGAAGCACAGGAAGGAGCGAACGAAGAAGGGGAAGAAGAAGACAACGCGGAGGAACAGCGCGGCGATGTCAAGTATTACAAGGTTGAAGCGGAAGTAACGATCAAGACGGAAGACGAAGAAGAACCGAATAAGACCTGCTACGACTTCATTGTACGCACGAAAGACGTAGATACGGCAAAGGTAGTAATAACGGCGTGGATTGACTCAAAGGTTAAGGAACGGACAGAAAAGGACGGGGACGAACGTAAGATAGTGGATATTTCCATACTTTCAGCCGCTCCGTTTGCTTGTAACGCTATTGTTGAAAAGGCTTTTTGCATGGCATACAAAGACGAAGAAGTAAAGTAATTAACCGGGGGCGCGTCTTCCGGCGTGTCCCCATAAACACAGCAAGCGATGAGCCAAGACAGTATAGTTATATTCCGAAACATCATACAGGCGTTGGACGTGTTACCGCCGGAATTATATAAGGAGGTTTCCCGGTTGGTTTACGCATACGCTTTTGACGGCATTATGCCGCCGGAAAGCACAGAACCGACTGCGCTTGCTTTATTCCTTTCTTTCAAGCCGCAAATAGACTTCAACGTTAAGCGGTATGAAAGTTACCGGGAAAGAGGTAAGAAAGGCGGCGCACCGAAAGGGAACAACAACGCAAGGAAGATGCCAAAGGAAGAAGAAAGCGAGGAAACGAAACAACTTGAAACAAGCAAAAACAACCTAAAACAAGCTGAAACAAGTTGCGAAGAAGTGAAACAAGCTAACGAAGATATAGAACAAGGTAAAACAACTAAAAACGACCTTATATCTATATCAGTATCTGAATCTATAAATAATAATTCTGTTGATGTTGTTGATGATAACGCGCACACGCGAGAAAGAGAAAACAACCGAAAGTTTTTGGATGAGTTCTTCAAAGAAACGAACCGGGCGCAAATTGAGGTGATTTGTATGCAGCTTCACACAAACCCGGAAACTTTGCGGAGCGAAGCCGAAGAAGTCATAGCGGAATGGGAACTAACGGAAGCCACGCACAGCGATTACACCGAACAGGCGCGGCACTTGATAAACCAACTACGGATAAAATACCGTTCAAAAGCGAATAACGATGGAACAGCAAGAGCAAGAAAAGCAGCAGCAGAAACAACCCCAACGGGTAAACTTGGAACTGTTTGCGAAAGCAATAAGGCAAAGAAGAAACTGCGAAGCACGATTTAGAATCGACCGTTACACGCAGGACGTACCGGCGATGTTGCGCGAGTGCTACCGCTACGAAGTGGAACGAAGGGGGCATGTTTTCAACGAAGACGAAGCCACAAAAGACCACATAATACGCGCGGCAAAGTGGTTGCTCGGAGTGAGTACGAAGCCGGGGTTATTCCTATACGGCGAGCCGGGAAACGGGAAAACGACCTTAGCCCGTTCGATTGTGCAGCTTATAGGGACGATATATTATAGCAGCCTTTCCACGGAGCGGAAAGAGGTAACAACCATTCCGGCATCAGCACTTACAGAAGCGGCACGAGGTGAAAAGCAGGATTTGTTAAACCGCTTGAAGGCAACCGAACTTCTTTACATAGACGATGTAGGAACAGAACCTGCGAGCGTGAAGGTTTGGGGTAACGAGGTTAGCCCGTTGGTTGATTTGCTTTACCACCGCTACGACCGCCAACTGTTTACGGTCATTACTTCAAATTTGATTGGCGACGAAGATATAGCACAGCGGTACGGCATACGGGTAGCCGACAGATTTATAGAGATGTTCGACTTAATAGGCTTCGAGAATCCAAGTTACAGACCAAGACTGACAGCGTTAAACAAGCCGTAGGCGCACAGAAACGCCCCGATATTCGACTAAAACGGCGGTTACGGTAAAGTGGACGTGCGAAGCGGGAAAACGCGCCAAAAGGAAGAAAAAAGGCAAATTAGGAAACTTCAAAAAACAAGGTATGAAAATATACATAAGCGGACAGATAACCGGGCTTCCGGTTGAGGAATACACGGAAAGGTTTAATAAGGCGGAAGCCTACCTTACCGGGAAAGGCTACGAAGTAGTAAACCCACTTCGCAACGGCGTACCTTCCGGCGCACGTTGGCAGGAACAGATGAAAGCGGATATTAGGCTGTTGCTTGATTGCGGCGCGATTTACTTGCTTGCTAATTGGGAGAAAAGCATCGGGGCAACTTTGGAACGCGAAATAGCAAAGGGGCTGGGCTTGATTATTGAGTATGAGAAAACGCCGAAACACCGCGATATAAAGGCGGCGATACTAACAGTAATGGGCGTTGATTTCAAATCAATAGCGGAAGACAGCCGTAACCGTTGGCACGTTTACGCCCGGATGATTTACGCGCACCATTGTAAGAAGCGCGGAGAGCATACGCAAGGGATTGCGGAAGAAACGAGCCACGACCAAAGTACGATTTGCTACTATTTGCGCAACTACGATACGGAATACCGGTTTAACCGTGAGTTCAGAGCCGCAGCCGAAAAGGTTGCGACCCTTCTAAGTGAAAAGTTAAGTAACCCAACGGACGTATTAAAGTAATTCGATATGGAAAAGATAGAACAAAAACGTAGGGAGTGTAAACAACCGTCATTACAACAGCTGATATCGTCACTAAAACCGTGCAAGATATTCGATAAAGAAGAATATCAGATACTATTCACACGAAGAAAGGACAATAAAGAACCGGACAAATGGAGCGCAGGTTATTACAGCTTCGATAATTGCTGTTGGCTTTTGGTTGGGTACGGAAAGACATTGAGAAGCGCGATTTTACACCTTAAAAAGCAATTAAGATTGAGATAATGGATATAGAAACGTTACAAAAGCGTCAGATGTGGACGTTAGAACAAAAGATAGACCATGCAGTAGCAACCGTAGAAAGCTATATAGCAAGAACCGGGAAAACGCCTTACGTCAGCTTTTCCGGTGGTAAGGATAGTACGGTTTTGCTTGATTTGGTACGCCGCTTTGTCAGCAAAGAGGTTAAAGGCGTTTTCTGTAACACCGGCAATGAGTTTCCCGAAATAGTGCGTTTTGCGCGTTCAACGCCAAACGTTACGGTTATACATCCCAAACAGACCGTAAAAGCGGTTTTGGCAACATACGGTTTTCCATTGATAAGCAAGGAACAGGCTCACGGGATAAGGCAAGCAAGAACGACCAAAAGCGAAAAGTTGCGTAAGATACGCCTTTACGGTACGGATAGGAATAAAGGGTACATTTCCGGGAAGATATCCGATAAGTGGCAACACCTTATAAACGCGCCGTTCATGATTTCAGAACAATGCTGCGAGTGCTTAAAGAAAAGACCATTTAGGCAGTATCAGAAGGAAACGGGCGAAGTTCCGATTATTGGAACGTTGGCAACGGAAAGCGAAGCAAGGAAGCAACAATACGTTAGGCGTGGTGGATGCAATTCTTTCCGTGAAGGTCATTTAGGAAGTTACCCGTTAAGCATTTGGACGGACGCGGATATATGGGCATACCTACGGAAGTTTAACGTACACTATTGCGAATTGTATAACAAGGGAGCGGTTAGAACCGGATGCATGTTTTGTGGATTTGGCGCACATTTGGAAAAGCCTACTTATTCACGATTTGCCATGCTTTACGACTTGCACCCGAAAGCATACGAAGTATTCATGAGGTATGAAAATAACGGGATTACCTACCGCGAAGCATTACGCGCCGTTGGTGTGGTTTTACCCGACGAATACAGACAACTTGAATTGTTTAAGTATGGAACAACTAACTTTTGACTTCATAGACGAAATAGTACCCATTCCCGAATGTTCCGAGCTGATGGCTATGAGCGGATATAAAACACCCCAAGCGTTAGCCGACGAAATGGTACGGGAAGCAAGGATTTGGCAGAAGCGGAATCCGGGTAAAGACGTGATGGAGGTAATAACGCCGGATTGGAAAGAATATATTAACCATAAAATTAAAGAATTATGTTAGCGATTGAATTTTGCGGCTACGTGGGTAACGATGCCGAGATTAAGGAGTTTAACGGACAAAAGTTTATTTCGTTCAACGTAGCGACTTCCGAGCGTTACAAGGACGCACAGGGGAACACGGTAAGCCGTACAACGTGGGTAAGCTGCTTAAAGCCCGGAGAAAGCGCGGTAGTGCAATACTTGAAGAAAGGTACGCAGGTATTTGTTAGGGGCGACTTTTCCGCAAAGACCTTTACGGGCGCGAACGGCATACAGGTTGGAGTAAACTGCCGGGTAAGGGAACTTCAACTATTGGGTACGAAGCAGGACGCTGGACAACAAGCCACGACGCAAGCCGGGCAACCGGTGGCACCAGCATCGGCGCAACCACAAGCACCGGCATACGGTAGTAATAACCCGTTCGGAGAAACAAACGATAAAGATGATTTGCCATTTTAAGGAGTGAGTATGAAAACAGTAGTTTTGCTTAGTAAAGTATTCTTTGAGGGGCATCAGAAGGCAGGACAACCGACCAATTTTGCCAAGAGTGTAAAAGACGGTTGCAAACGCCACACGGTAAGAAGCAATTATGCGTATTGGGAAAAGAAGATAGCCGCGCTAAAAAAGCAAGGCGGAACGCTTTGCATACGCCAATGGAGCGGAAAGCCATATAGAAGCCAACAGGAAACAGTTTTAGAAGTACCTGCTTCGGTTGTTGGTATTCAGAAAGTAGCAATAGCACAGACGGGCGTAAGCCAGCTATCGGCACAGGTTGATGGGTGCGAAGTACCGATTTCAGAGATAGCTAAAAACGATGGATTAAACAGCGTGGAGTTTACCGAGTTCTTACGACCTATTTTGAAGACATCAGAAGGAAACGAAACAACGTTTGCCGTCATTCATTTTACGAATTTCAGATATTAAGAGCCATGAAGGAAAGGATAATATGCTGCTTCTACATTCTTTTTGCGAAGCAATACGCCGTATCTACGGCGGACAAGGATAAAGCCGGGAAATATACCTCTTGCTACATAAAGGGAGATAAGATATTTCTTGCCGCAGTTGCAAACTACTTGAAAAAAGTAGCTAAGGAACTTCACGCAAGGGCGGAAGCGATAGAAAACGAATTGAAGGAGGGCAAAGACGATGGAAATAAAATGCAAGATTAAAGTTACCGAAGGAATTGTTTACAACGGCATTAAGGAAGGAGTAGAAGCGTATTTGAAAGTCATTAGAAAGGCGTTAGAACAAGACGGAAATGCGTATAAGGACACTACCGGAAGTTTGCGCCATTCAATGGGCTATGTCATACTACGAAACGGGACACCGATAAACGACGAAGATATAAAAACGTACCGGAACAAACCGATAGAAGAAACAGGCGCGAAATACAGCGCGGCTGTAACTATTGGCGGAACGACTAAAACCGTAGAGTTATGACACGCGAAGAAAAGATAGCCCGGCTAATCCGGGCAGGTTACAAAGTGGAACGATTAGGACGGAATATAAAAGCCACGAACAAGAAAGGCTCTTTTCGCGGCTCGGTGAATTTCGTACACCTACAAATTTTCGGTTATTGATATGGGACATAAAGAATTTTTCGACAAGGTGGTAGCCATGCGCAAGGCGCAAAAGGAATACTTCAAAACGCGATTACCATCCGCGCTACAAAAGTCTAAACAGTTGGAAGCCGAGATAGACACGGAAATAAAGCGTGTGGAAAACGTATTGGCAGAAAGGGAGAATGCCCGGCAAACTTCTTTGTTTGGGGAATTTGACCGGGATTTGATAAACAGGGTAGATAACGATTAAAAACAAAACGATGGAAGATAACAGTTTAAGAATAGAGATACAGAAGCCGGTAGCATATTTGCATCACGAAGCTACAAAATCGGTTATTCCGGTTTTCAAGCCTATAAATTGGCTTCAAAGAAAGTTCATTAAGTGGTTGCTCGGTTTGGAATACAAGAAAGTTTGAGTATGGCAAAGATGACCTTTGAAGAATTGTTGGCAAAAGCCAACGCGGAAACAACGAGGGCAAAGCCACGCCATGAGGAAAGCCAGTTGCAGCGTATTTGCGTAAAGTGGTTTAGGCTTCAATACCCGGAATTGGCTATACTACTTTTCGCCGTGCCAAACGGAGGGGCAAGGAACAAGCGCGAAGCAGGGATAATGAAAGCGGAAGGAGTAACCGCCGGAGTTGCGGATATAATACTGCTGATACCTTCCGGCGGCTACGCTTCGCTTTGTATGGAGTTCAAGACCGAAAAGGGGCGGCAACAGGAAACGCAGAAGCTATGGCAACAGGCAGCAGAGCGAGCCGGGAACAAATACGCCATAATACGCAGCTTTGACGATTTCAGAACCGAGGTAAAGAACTACTTACCTCCACCTTATAAGCGCAATACGTGAAGTGTTGGCGAAGTGTTTTAGGGTTACCGTATCATAATAATACGATAAACCCTTTAATTTTGCGGAAAAAGAGATACGACTATGGACATTAAGCAGATTAAAGAAAAAGTTTTGGGCTTCATTAAGAACATTCCGGCAGACAAAAAGAAGCACCTTATAGCCGGATTTATTGTTTGCGCCATTGTAAGCATGTTCTTTGGTTACGTTATTGGCTTTATTTCGGCGTTGGTAGCCGCTGCTGGTAAAGAAGCCTACGACTACTTTACGAAGAAAGGAACGCCGGAGCTTGCCGATTTCATTTACTCGGCGGTAGGCGCGGTTTGTTTCCTTGTTGTGTCAGCATTGATAACATTGCTTTTCTACGCTTTTATCATGCGTTCTATTTAGGCTTTTCAAGAAGCATCATATAGCTGAGAGCAACGGCGACAGCCGAAGCGGAAGGGCGCGGCGACCAAACCACGCCCTTTTTTAATAAACCGATAGCGTAAGATAAACATGAGGAAGAAGAAACAAAAAAGCGAAAAAGACAGCGACCTGCGTATAAGCGGCGTTGATTTCGGAAACATAGAACTGCCCGATTTGGATTTGTCGTTATTCGATGTGCTTAACGACGAATATAACGAGGAAACACGCTACATAAAGCCGAAGGTTTACGAAGTGAAGCCGGAATATGTCTTATACGACAACGCGGTAAAGTTGGCTAAGGACTTGCGGCTGGACTTTGGCGCACGTTACGATGTGTTTGTTAGTGGCAGTTTCATTTTTGGCGACTTCTTAGAAGCGTTCATCATAGGGAATAACGCCAAGTGCAAGAAAATGACGGTAAGCACACTTTCGTTAAACCAAAACAACGTAGATAGCTTGTACAACCTTCTTGCCGGGAACTACATAGATGAATTGAACCTAATAGTAAGCGTTTACTTTTGGGGTAACGAAATAAGAAGCCTTATCCCCTATATGTACCGTAAACTTGACTTCGGCAACAAATTCCAATTATCAGTAGCATCTATACACACAAAGACCGCACAATTTGAAACGTTGGGAGGGCGGAAGGTGGTAATACACGGAAGCGCGAACCTAAGAAGCAGCGGCAATATAGAGCAATTCACGATAGAGGAAAATCCCGAATTATACGACTTCTACGATGACCATTTAAGCCGGATCGTCGAGAAGTACGCAACCATAAGGAAACCGGTACGCGGCAATGACTTATGGCAGAGTTAATTAAAAAGAAGTTTAACGATTAAAAGAAGGAGGTTTTATGCCAAGTGGAAGCGAAAGCAGAAGCGGCGGTAGCCGGATAAGAAGAAGCACCGCAGCGAGCCAAAGGGGTTATGTTCCGTGGAATCCTTCAATGGACACCCCATTTTAGTAGGGAGTAACAACAGAGCCGCACCGACCAGACTACAAGCGCGGCGCGACTCTTAATTCTATTTCAGATGGAGAAGAAGAAAGAAGAAACGACGGGAAAGCAAAGCCGTAAAGCGAACATAGCCGACATGGTGCAAAGCCAAGTTTTGCCGTTGTCGGACATAACACCGAATAAGGGGCAAATTCCCGGCGTTCCTAAGAACCCAAGACTTATCCATGATGATAAGTTTAAGCTATTGAAGCGCAGTATAGAGGAAGACCCGGAAATGTTGGGACTTCGGGAAATACTACTTTACCCCTACAAAGGGAAGTACATTATCGTAGGCGGAAATATGCGCTATCGGGCATTGAAGGAACTGGGATATACGGAAGCAATAGTAAAGATATTGCCGCAAACATTCACGGCGGAGAAGCTACGCGCCATTGTCATAAAGGATAATAGCGGCTTTGGGGAATGGGATTGGAACGAATTAGGCAACGTTTGGGACGCTACCGACCTTGCTAATTGGGGCGTAGATGTGCCGGAATTGGATAAGGTAGAAGTAGAGGAAGAAGCCGAAGAAGATGACTTCAACGTAGAGGAACACCTGCCCAAGAAAGCAAAGGCGAAGTTTGGCGACATATACGCTTTGGGCAAACACCGTCTTATCTGCGGAGACAGCACGGACGGGGAAACGGTTAGCCTATTGGTTGGAGACAGCAAAGTAGATTTGCTCCTTACCGACCCTCCTTATAACGTGGATTATTCGAGCAAGAACGAAGCGTTAAACGCGGCAGACAAAGGCAACCGCATACAGAAGGACATCGCCAACGACAAAATGGGAGATGCGCAATTTCAAGAGTTCCTAACGGCTGCTTTCACGAACGCGAACCACCACCTTAAACAAGGCGGCGCGTTTTACATTTGGCACGCAGGTACGGAAGGGCTTAACTTCAAGATAGCGGTAAGGCGTGTAGGTTTGGACTTAAAGCAGATACTTATTTGGAACAAAAATAACATGGTTTTAGGAAGGCAGGATTACCAATGGAAGCACGAACCATGTTTGTACGGTTGGAAGCCCGGCGCAGGGCATTACTTCATAGCGCGACGCGATTTGCTTACGGTGTACGAAGAAAAGGACATCGATATAGACGCGCTTACAAAAGCGGAATTGAAAGACTTGCTTAAAAAGTTCCTTCAAGGCTCAATCCCAACGACCGTAATAGACGAAGACAAGCCGCTAAGGAGCGAAGACCACCCAACAATGAAGCCGCTAAAACTAATGGGGCGTTTGATACGGAACAGCACACGACCGGGCGAAGTGGTTTTAGACCTTTTCGGCGGAAGCGGTAGCACGTTGATGGCGGCGGAACAGTTAGGGCGTGTTTGCTATATGGTTGAGTTAGACCCGTGTTATATAGACGTGATAATAAAACGTTGGGAAGAATACACGGGAGAGAAAGCAAAGTATTTGGGGAATTGCGCCAAAGAAGGGAACACCGAACAAAAAGAATAAAAACACCGAGAAATGGCAAATGAACAGAATTTACGCGAGCCGTGGAAACCCGGACAAAGCGGAAACCCGAAAGGGCGACCGAAAAACCGAGTTCCCGAACAACTTGTAACGATATTCGGGAGCAAGGCTAAGGCTAAGAAGTTCTATTGCCTTAGCGCGACCGAAATAAACGAATGGGAAGCCGCCATACTTACGCTATCAGCCGAAGACTTGAAGGTATTGGCGAAGTGGAGCGGCGCACCTTCATACCCGAAAGGGCTGGCGATAGCGGTATTAAGCGATATGAAGAACGGAAAGACTACGACGCTTGACAAATTGCGAGAACGCCAATACGGAAAGCCCACGCAACGGATGGAGGTAACAGGAAAGGACGGCGCGGAACTTATACCGGCGCGGACGCTTACCAAAGAGGAAGCGCAGCAGCTTTTTAAGGACTTGCAAGAAAACTACTAAGGAATGGAGATAAGGGACATAGACGTAATAAAGACATGGACGCTGCAAAGTACGCTAAACTTTACGCGCTACTTCTTCAAAGAGAGGTATAAGCGTAAGTTTGTCGTAGGCAAGCACCACGTTAAAATCGCGGAAGCCTTAGACCGGGTATTTCGCGGCGAATCTACGCGCCTTATCATAAACATAGCACCACGATACGGAAAGACGGAATTAGCGGTTAAGAACTTCATAGCTATGGGGCTTGCAATAAACCCAAAGGCGAAGTTTATACATTTGTCGTATTCCGATGATTTGGCGCGTGATAATTCGCGCGGCGTGCAGGAGATTATACGGGATAGCAGCTACCGGCGTTTGTTTCCCGGAACGATGCCTACAAGTGTGAACACGCGCAAATGGTTTACGACGGAAGGCGGCGCACTTTACGCCGTGAGTTCAGCCGGACAGGTAACAGGCTTCGGCGCGGGTTTGGTTGATAAGGAAGACGAAGAAGAATTAGCCGCAGAAGTTGAGGAACTAAGCAGCATAGATAACGGGAATTTTGGCGGCGCGATAGTCATAGATGACCCGATCAAGCCGGATGACGCAAGAAGCGCGTTAGTACGCGACAAGGTAAATCAAAAGTTTGAAACCACCATACGAAACCGCGTAAACAGCCGGAAGACCCCGATAATAATTATCATGCAGCGTTTGGACGAAGACGACCTTTGCGGCTATTTGCAACGGTTAGAGCCGGACAAATGGGAGGTTTTAAGCCTTCCGGTTATAGAAACTGACGAAGCCGGGAAAGAAGTACCGCTTTGGGAGTTCAAACACACCTTAGAGGAATTGCGCGACCTTAAAGAGAATAACTCGTGGGTATTTGAAACGCAGTACATGCAGAACCCGAAGCCGCTTACGGGCTTGATGTACGAACGCAGTTTTAAGACCTACGAAACGATACCCATAACCCGGAAGCATACGGTTAAAGCCTATATAGATACGGCGGACACGGGCGCGGACTACCTTTGTTGCATCATCTACATAGAAACGGAAATAGGTAACTTCATTCTTGATGTGTACTATACGCAAGACCCGATGGAGACAACAGAGCCGGAAACGGCGCGGCGGCTATCCAAGTACGAAGTAGAACGGGCTATAATAGAGAGCAACAACGGAGGGCGCGGATTTGCCCGGAACGTGGAAGCGCAATGCCGTTTGTTGGGCAACCGCAAGACTTCGGTAACGTGGTTTCATCAGTCCGAAAATAAGGACGTGCGCATCTTTAATCATTCGGCGGAAGTGCAGAACCTAACCTATTTCCCGAAAGGTTGGGAACACTTGTACCCGAAATTCTACAAAGACATAACCCAATATATGAAAGTTGGCAAAAACGCTCACGATGACGCGCCGGACGCACTTACGGGTACGGTTGAGAAACGGAGCGGACAGCCGCAAAAGTTGGCAAACATTTTTAGATAACTAAATACTTACAATTATGACAATAGAAGAACTTTTGGCAAAGAGCGAGAACGAACTGACAAGCGTAATTAACGAGTTGAGGAACGGACGGAACACGCCCGAACCGGACTCCATTAACTATGCCATGCAGTATGACCCGAAGACGCACAACATTAATGACCAGTCTAAGCGACCGGACAAACTTGTAGTGATTGACAAGGATAGCGACGAATACGGCGAAGTCAAAAACATAAACCCGAACGTAGAGCTTACCACCGAACAGGGTTTTAGGATTGAACGGGTAGCCCGTATAGCGTTGGCAATTCAAAAGCTGATAGTAAAACGCGCTGTAGCCTTTACGTTCGGAAACCCGGTTACATATAACGCCAACCCGGACGGAGAAGAAGAAAAGGCACTTTTGCAGGCATTAAACCGGGTATTTTACGATGTGAAGGAAAAGACCCTAAACCGCCGTGTAGCCCGTAGTTTGTTCAGTACAACGGAAGTAGCCGAACTTTGGTATCCGGTAGAAACAGAACCGCACGAACTTTACGGCTTCAAGAAAGACATCAAGTTCAAAGTAGCCATATTCAGCCCGATGTTTGGCGATAGGCTTTACCCGTACTTTGACGAATCGCGCGACCTTGTAGCCTTTTCGCGTGAGTTCACACGCAAAGACCGCGACCTCATTACGCGAACCTACTTTGAGACATACACAAAGGATAAGCACTATTTATGGAGTTGCGAGGGTTTGGAAACGGCAACGAGCGGCACAAATTGGCAGTTGGTAGAGGGCTATCCGAAAGACATAACAATAGGGAAAATTCCCGTCATATACGCAAGCCAGCCGCAAGTAGAATGGGAAGATGTTCAAAGCCTTATAGACAGGTTGGAAAAGCTGCTTTCCAATTTCGCGGACACCAACGACTACCACGCAAGCCCGAAAATCTTTGTACGTGGAACAATAAAAGGATTTTGCCGGAAGGGGGAAGCTGGCGGCATCATTGAGGGCGAAGACGGAGCGGAAGCGCAATACCTATCATGGGCAAACGCGCCCGAAAGCGTGAAGTTAGAAATAGACACGCTTCTAAGAATGATTTACACGATTACGCAAACGCCCGATATTTCTTTTGATACCGTGAAAGGATTAGGAGCGATAAGCGGCGTAGCGTTGCAGCTTCTTTTTATGGACGCTCATTTGAAGGTGCAGGATAAAAACGAGATTTTCTCCGAATACTTGCAACGGCGTATTAACGTGCTTAAAGCGTATATGGCGGAAGCTAACATAAAATGGAAGGCGGCAGCAAGCAGCCTTATAGTAGAGCCGGAAATAACGCCCTACATAATTGAGGACGTACTAAACAAGATAAACATCCTGCAAGCGGCGAACGGACAGAAGCAGATAGCAAGCCGGAAAGCAACTATACAGCGGTTAGGCTGGGCAGACAACGCGGACGAAGAAGAAGCTGCCATCGAAGCGGAAGAAACCCGCGAGCGGTCATTATACCAAGGCGAACCGACATTTTAGCCGCGAACGTATCAATATAATACAAATTGGGCGTTTGGGGCGCGTTTTAACTGCCGCTGTGAGTAAACATACTACTACGGAATAAGACGCGCCTAAACGCCAAATCTTAGAAAAATAACTATGCCAGACAAAGAAAACAATATAATAGCGCAGCTTAGAGGATTTGACGCGGAACACTACGCGGCAACGGAACGTTACGCCCGGCAGATTGAGCGGCTATACAATACCGCTTGCGATGAGTTTGCGCGTATTGCTGCCGGAATGGAAGAAACGGAAACGGTGTTTTCATTCGACAAACTACCGAAAACGAGGAAACAGGCGCAAGGGATATTAACCCGGCTTGTAGGCAAAATGGAAGCCGTCATTACGACCGGGACAAAAGCCGAATGGTTGGCGGCTTGCAAAAAGAACGACGCTTTTATAGCCGCAATACTGCGCACAGCCAAACTGACCAAAGAAGAAGTAGAGCAATACCAAAGCCGAAACCTCGAAGCACTTCGCACGTTCCAACGCCGTAAGGTTGAAGGATTGGGATTAAGCGAGAGGGTATGGAGGTATGCCGGGGAATTGAAAGACGCTATGGAATTGGGCATAGACGTAGCGTTAGGCGAAGGAAAGAGCGCACAGGAATTAAGCCGGGATTTACGCGGCTACCTCAAAGAACCGCATAGGCTTTATAGACGTGTACGCGACAAAGGCGGAAACTTGCGTTTGAGCAAGGCGGCTAAGTTATACCATCCCGGACAAGGCGTTTATCGTTCTTCGGCTAAGAACGCGCAAAGGTTGGCACGAACGGAGGTAAACATGGCATACCGGGAAAGCGAGTTTTTAAGGTGGCAGAAGTTGGACTTTGTTGTAGGCTTCCGCGTCATGTTGAGCAACAACCATACTACAACGAACAGCAAAGGGGAAAAAATTCCGCTTGTAGATATTTGCGACGAACTATGGGGCGATTACCCTAAGACGTTCAAGTTTACAGGTTGGCATCCGCAATGCCGTTGTTTTGTTGTGCCTATTTTGTCGGACTATGACGAATATAACCAAGACAGGGCGAACAGGCTTAAAGCGATTGTTAGGAAAGCGAAATACGAAAGCCTTCCCTCTCGTCGTACCATCACGGACGTACCGGCTAAGTTTCGGGAATACATAGACAGTATTAAGGAACGCGCTAAGGGCTGGAAGTCTATGCCCTACTACATTCGGGATAATTTCAAAGGTTGTAAGATAGAAGGCGGATTAAACGCAAACATACCGACAAAGACGATGAACAGCGTAAAGCCGTGTACGGAATTTGACAAGGAAATAAATTACCTCAAACGTTGGGCGTACGCTTTGGGCGGCGATATGTCAAACATTGACGCGCTTAGAACCGCAGGAAACCGGGAAGCATTGGAAGCAGAGATAGAAAAGGTTAGAGATGTAATGGACGGCAATTTAGACAAATGGCACGACGCACAGAACGAACTAAGCCGGATTATTACGGTAAGCCTAAAAGGGTATTCGGATATACAAAGCGAGTTCACGAAGATTTTGCAGGATAACACATCTTCTACGAATAGGTACTATGGCGATTGTATTTCCCGATTGAAACAGGCGGTAAAAGACGCTTTGGCTAAGTTGGCAAAGGCTAAGAAAGAAGAAGCCAAGAACGGAGACAAGCCGCATAAGGCACTACTTAAAGCCTACACTACCGAAGCACAGGTAGATAAGACTTTCAAGGAGATAAACGACGGGCTTACCGAAAAATGGTTTGAGAACGGCGACCTTAAATTAGGAGTAGAAACGCATAGGGGTAATAACGGCTCTACGTGGATGGACGGCAGAACCTACCTAACAACGGATAGGCTTGCACGGGTAAAATCGGCATTAGGCAAAATAGGGCAAGGAAAATCGGCAGAGATTACCGAGCTTGAAGCCGATGCGATGGCTACATTTTGGCACGAGATTACGCACAACAGGAACAAGCGAGGGAACATGTATTTAACAGATACGCAAAGGGCTTTCATGGAATTAGCCAACGAGTTTGTAGCGCGAAAGTCTTTACCGGAGTTCTACCGGGTATTGGGGTGCAAAGAAACGCCGCAACCGCAATTCATAAGCAACCGCAATTCCACAGGATATAATAATATGGTTAATAATTACGATTTTGTGATTAAGCGTTTGGGGCTTGACTTTGATAAAGTGTTAGAATCAGTACAACGCAACTTGTTTAACGAAGTATATAGCGACCAAAAAACAGGATTAAAGAATGGTCTAATTAACGGAGGTATAAAACGCTTAGACGGAAAGAAAATCAAGGAAACGGAACTAAATAAGTTGCTTTCGGTTATACGTGGAAATAGTCAGACTACCGTAGAAAATTGGCTAAGAATAAACGGATATATCAAATAAAAGGGGCTACTAAAAAGCCCCTTAATCTATGATATAACCCTTTTTATTTGCTTCATCGCAATCCTTGTTCCATTCTGTCCAAAGTTCCTTTTCTAATTCCTCAGCCGCTTTACCAAGTTCTTTGTTATTGATTTCTTCGGCTAATTTGGAAAGTAATTGAGCTTGACAAAGTGGAGTAAAGCCCTTTACATATTCCTTGCTTTCCAACGAATCGGAAAACCCGGTTACTTTCGCAAGGATTTCGGCATCGTTGCAGAAGTCAAAAACGGTTTTGCCTATTAAGTCTTTATAGTTCATAGTTCCTCCCTTTTGTATAACGGACATTGGAATAATTGTTTTCCCGTTCAAGTTCAGCCGACGGAAGCGGCGCACCTTTGACGGGTGGATAGGTATCGGTTACATACTTATCAAGCATTGCCAACGCTTCACGCCGTTTCTTTCCCTTTGAGCGTTCAGCACGAGAAAGAAGAATGCCTATAATTTCAACAGGCGATGGTTTGGCAAACATATCTTTTACGGCTTCTTTTAGAGCCAAACGAGCGGCGAGAGTATAAGCTGAGTTATACGCCATATTGCCTTTCCTTAATGCTTCGGTTACGTTATCCATTATTGCGCTATTTTGGTTTCCACTTCCACACGGGAAATGCGGGTTTCGACAAGCTGCCCGGTATTGGTGAAAATAGATTGAACTTCTACGTTACACTTAAAGACAACCGATGTTGAAAACATTCCGGCAAATTCTTTCAGTTGGGCAACTAACTTTTGTTCTAATTCGGATTTCGTCTTAAAAAAGGCTTCTTCCGGCGTGATTTTATTTTCTTCTTCCATACGCTTTAATCTGTTGTTCAGCAACAAAAGTACGGATTACTACGGACAAAACAAAACCACGATTTTAAGCCAAAGCAAAAACATAGGGAATAGCATAGGCAAACGTAAACAAACAGTAACAGCGCAAGAGGTACGGGAATAACTAAATAGCCCCATTAGACACCAAAGGGAAATAGCAATAGCAAAAACTACTCAACGTATTAAGATGATACTTTGCTTTCTGATTTGTGCTTTTCCTCCTGTTCATTGAGCCACTTTGTTTGCCGTTCAAGACCGGATAGCTTCAATTTATGTACAACAAGACGCGCCCGGATAATACCGGCATTGTTTACGGCTTCTTTATTACCCGATTGTTTTATTTTGCGTTGGCGATATGGTTTTGTTAGGAATGCGACCACAAGAGAAATAAAGAAAACGCCAAAGCACGCACCGGCGAAATAAAACAAATAGGCTTCCATTATTCCGGGTTTATTACTTCTACGATACTTTCAACTTCGACCCATTGGTTATGGTCATTAGGGGATATAGTAAAAGTAGTGATTAGTTTGCATTGACCGGGCTTTTGCGGCGTGTATTGGATTGTAAAAGGTTGCGTAGTGGAAACGCCTATACATTCATTGCCGACATAAGGAGTATCAAGGAAATAGGCTACTTCTTCGACAGAACCGTTTATCAGTTTCAGCGTTTCCGTATCAGCGTTACAGAATGGCGAGAAGTTCACGGAATAAGTACGACCCACATAAATAGTATTCAGTTGCTCCGTACTGCCAACTTCGCTAAAATAGGCGGAAGCCCTTACGGTTGTGCTAACGTAATTTTGTTCTTCCGGCTCGTTTGTTTCAGAGGAACACCCGGACAACATTACCACCGACGCAGAAAGTAGCAAGAAATAAATTAGCTTCTTCATCGATTTTTGATACCTTTGTACCCACCGCCCGAAGTAAGTGTTATTTTAACCGCATAGAAAAAGCGCGGACTATATAGGTTTAAGTATTTGAGGCATCGCCAAACGCCTAACGAAAATAAACCGTATAGCCGCGCTTTGCCTGTATATCGGATAAGGATATACGACATTAGCGCGTTGTAGGTTTTCTTTTCGTTATTTGTTAATTTGGCGATTTTCAAATACAAAAGACCTAACGCTTTCCCTTCATTGCCGGATTTCTCCCCAGCAACGGCACAAAGATATGAAATTATTGGCACAACGCAAATGAAAAGCATACAAATAGACAGCACAACAGGCAAATACAAGCAGAAACAACCTAATTCAACCTAAAACAAACTAATTCAACCTACGACAAGTAAAGCGTATTTTGATTGTTTCAGTTGTTTTCATTAGGCTGCTATACGAGAGATTAGGAACAGGGAAAACGCGATTTCATTAAAGGATTATATTCTATACAAATAGGCTTCTATACGTGCAAGTGTCTAAGTATTAGCAAGAAAAATAATAAACAAAAACAACCTAAAACAAGCTACAAACAAGCAAAAACAACCTTATATCTATATCAATATCTATAAATATATTGTTGTTGCTGTCGTTGTTTATAAGCGCGTGCGCATAAGCAAAAGCAGATTTGGAAGTTTTGGCGAAGTGTTTACCGATCACACCCGATAAAGTATCACTTTAATACGATTATTTTTGCAGAAAGTTAAAGCAAGAATAGTTTATGAACGAATTACAAGAAAAGATTTTAGCACTACTTGTAGCAAAGTTTCAAGGCGTGCGCAAAGACGGGTTACAACATTTGGCAGCCGCTATCGGCTTACAAGTAACAACCGAAGAAGAAGCTAACCAAGTCGTAGATAAACTTACCGCCGACAAAGTTAGCGCATTCGTAACGGAGTGGCGGCGTACAGCCGACGCGGAGATTAGCAAGGCTAACCAAACCTACGAAAACAGCCTTAAAGAAAAGTATGATTTCGTGGAGAAAGGAAAGCAAACACCTCCGGACGAACAACAGACACCACCCATTGAAACAGGCGGAGCGGTGACGCTTGAAGCGATTAGCAAACTTATCGAGGACAAGTTAAAGGGCGTACAAGACAGTATTACCACACTTAACGCCGATAAGGTGGCAGACTCGCGACGTAAACTATTTGTAGCCAAGTTGGACGAAGCCAAGGTAGAGGGAAGACAACGGGAAATGATGTTGCGCAACTTCGACCGTATCAACACCTTTGCCAACGACGACGATTTCAACAACTACATGACCGAAGCGCAAGGCGACATCGCAGCTTTGCAACAGGAACGCGCAGACCAAGGACTGCAAGGACACGAAAAGCCCCTATTTGGAGCCGTGAACAAAGAAGGGATTAGTAGCGGAGTTGCAGAGTTTATCAAGGAGCGCACAGAGAGCAAAACCCTAACGGGTAAGGAAGTCTAACTTAAAATTACATCAAAATGGGTTTGAGAATTGACCGCAAGAAAGATGAGCGTGTAGTACACGCTTGTACGCATAATTTGGCGGACATTCCGAACGGTGTTACCGTTTGTTCCGCAGACCTTATCCCCGGTGGGATATTGAGGGAAGGCACAGCCATCGGAAAGGGCGAAGCCGGGCTTTACCACGTCATCAAGACGGCGAAAGTTACGGAAGCTGCAAACAATACCGCAACCGCCTATAAGGTTGAGAAAGGGCATCACTTCAAAAAGGGCGATTTCGTGATGTTGAAAGTTGGCGCAAAGGCTTACGCTATTACCGCCATTGACACATCCGAAACAACCTACGACACCATTACCGTAGGAACTACGCTCGGCGAAGCCGTGAAAGTTGGCGACGCACTTGTACAGGCATCAGCGCAAAGCGCAAGCAACACAAGCGCGTTTAAGTATGCCCCGAAAGCCTTAGTAGGCGACAGCTACGAAGTGAAAGCACTTGATAACCACCTCGTAGTAGCGGTTACTATTGGGCAGTTCAAAGAGAGTGTTATCCCGGCGCAGAACGGCGACATTAAAGCCGCGCTTCCCGGAATTGTTTTAATTTAATTCGCAGTAGGTTATGATAGGAACTTTAATGCGTGGGCTTGTAGAGAAAGACATGCAAGCCGTCGTAAATTCTTACGACTTGAAGCCCTACTACTACCCTACGCTTTTCCCGTTGAAAGAAACCTATACTTTGACGTGGAAGGCATTGGAAACGCAGGTAGGGTTAAAGATAGCCGCAGATTTGGTAGCGCGTGGCGCAAGCGTTGATAAAAAGACGCGCGAAGCTATTGCCCGTATTCAAGGGGACATCCCTAAGATTGCGGTAAAGCGCACCAAGAACGACGAAGAACTGAACGAGTACGACATCATGGTAGCCATGACTTCACAAAACCCGGATTTACGCCGGTTAGTTGAAGCGTGGGCAGAAGATACCGACTTTTGCTGGACAGCCGTAGCCGCACGTTTGGAGTGGATGGCGTTGCAGTCTATCTCTTTGGGAAAGATTACGCTTACCAACACCAACAACGTATCGGCTATCAGTGAATACGACGTAGATTACCAGTTACCGGCAGACCAAAAGGTAGGTTTCCAAACCGGCTCGGCAAATTGGGCTACTTCGACATCGGCTAAGCCTATTACCAAAGACTTCAAGGCGGTAGTAAAAGCAGCCAAGAAGAAAGGGCATAACTTGAAGTTTGCCTTTATGTCGCTTGACACTTTCGCAACCTTCACAGAGTGCGAAGAAGTTCAGAAGATTTGCGCATCGTTCGCGGCTAACGCTTTGGGCATTCAGCAAACGCCGAGCGTTGAGCAAGTAAATACCGCTTTGCGTGGTTTGTCTTACTTGCGCGGCTTGCAGGTGGTGGTTATTGACCAAGACATCACTATCGAACTTGAAGACGGAAGCCGACCGTTCAGTGGCAACCCGTTTGCCGAGAACGTAGTAATGTTCAGCGAAAGCAAGGTTTTGGGCAATACCTATTGGAAGAAACCGGCAGACATGAACGTACAAGGTTCGGTTGCTATAAAGGCTTTGAACGGGCATACGCTTATCAAGAAGTTTGCGAACGAAGAACCGTTGGAGGAAGTAACAATGGGTATTGCTAACGCTTTCCCGGCGTGGCTTACTTCTTCGCGTTCGTGGCTGATGAGTACCGATAATTCAAGTTGGAATCACTAACTAAATGCCGGGAGGTAGCAAAAGCAGCCTTCCGGCTATAACCCGTTTAGCTTATGACATACAAAGAATGGTTTACCCGTACCGTTTCACGCTTCGGAGTTGAGGGCGGAGATATAGAACTGATATTAGCCAACCAACAGGGGTTAATCCCGGACGCAGAAGCGGAAGTAGATATTACGACCGCGAAACGTGCGCTTTGTGCGGAGTTCGGCTCTATTATTCCGCTTGCCAACGTGAGCGAAGGCGGTTATTCGCTTTCGTGGAATTGGGAAGCCATCAAGTTTTGGTATAACCAGACTTGCGGCGAATTGGGCATTACGCCTGTTAATACGCCAAAAGTCAGAAACAGAAGTAACAGATGGTAACAAACGTAGTAAACAACCAATACCCACACTATCTCTACAAGCGGACTACCGGCGGCGAAGCCGTTCAGAACGCTAACGGAAGTTGGGAAACGACCGGAAGCGCATGGGCTTTTCACGGCAAATGCAGGGAGGAAACTAACGGAAAGGGTACGCAGATAAATACTGCAAGCGGAAGGTTTGTTACGTTTTCTTCGCTTGTTCAAATTCCGGCAGGAGTTGAACGCATATCCGAAGGGGTGGAAATAGCGGTAACGGAAGAACCGTTAGAACCGTCGGCGTTGCTTGACCAAGCGGTTATGGAAGAAGCTAAGATTTCGGGATTAGTTAGGGTTTCCGGCGAGTGCTTGAAATTCGATAAGGGGCGGTTACATTGTAGGCTATGGGTGTAAAGGCTAAATTCAAAGGCAGTATAGACAGCGTTCTAAAAACGTTTCTAAACGAAGTGGAAAGGCAGATAATCGAAAGCCTTTGCCGTGTCGGAGAGGAAGCGGTATCGCTTGCACGAAGACCCCACGCCAACGACTGGCAAGACCAAACGGGCAACTTGCGTTCTTCCGTCGGTTATGTGGTTTTCAAAGACGGTGTGCAAATACGACAAAGCGCATTTGAAACCGTACCACCGAAAGTAAACAGGGAAGGAACGAAGTTTACCGGGGCAAAAGAAGGGTTGAGATTGGCGCAGGAAGTAGGACGCAGCCACAAAGAAGGCTATACGCTTGTTGTGGTAGCAGGTATGAACTACGCCGTACACGTTGAAAGCAAAGGGCGCGATGTCCTTACATCAGCCGAGAAATATGCCGAAAAGCAGATAGCAAGAGAGTTAGCAGACTTGATTACTAACATTAGAAACGCATTCAAGTAATGAAGAATTGCAGCAGCATAGACACCGACGATATTCTGTACAAGATTATCACGGAAGGCATGAAAGCCGGTAAAATAAAGATTTCCGGCATTGTATGCCCACAAGACGAACGCCCGGACAACAGCGAAACCGAAGATATTGTAATAAACACTATCACGGTTACGCATGACAAGCCGCAAAGCGGAACTTCTAACGTGAACATTTACGTTTCAGATAAGAAGGTAAAGATACGCGGACGGGAGCAACGCAAGGCAGACCGGGAACGCCTACGGGAAATTGGCGATGCGGTTGTAGCATATTTGGAAGCGCAGAACGTAGCCGACCTCGAATTTTGGATAGAGAGCGACACCGTAATTAAAGAACAACAGGTTTACCAGCACTACCGTAACTTGCGTATAGGCTGGAACATTCATTAAAAATTAAACGATATGGCAACATTAGTTACATTGGGACTTTCCAAGATATTGGGCAAGCAAGGCGAACCCACTAAGTTGGACTTCGTAGAAACGGACTACAAGGTTTTCGGCTTGACTTACGAAGATACCTGCAAAATGTCGCAGGAAGACCCGGAAACAACCGAGTTCTACGCCGAAGAAGAAGACGACCCGGTAGAAACGATAGAGAAGCAAGGTAAGATTACCTTCACTTTTTCCATCATGAACCCGGATTTAGACACGCTTAAACGCTTGTTTGGCGGTGAGGTGGCATCCGATGTTTGGAGTTACCCGGACGTTGTAAATTCGGTGGAGGAATCCGTTATTATTATTCCGCGTAAAGGGTTGAAATTCCAAGTTCCGCGTATGAAGCTGACTTCCAAAATTAACGGAGAGTTCAGCAAGAAAGGGCTGCTTCTTATTGAAGTAACCGGTACGGTAATGAAACCGGCTACTACCGGATTAAAGAAAATGGCAGTAGGAAAAGTAGCTACTACGCCCTAACAAACAGGGTCTTAAACCTATTTGTCCGTTTGAATTAAACGAGTTCTAACCGGAAAGACCCGCTACTTTGTTCCGGGTCTTTCTTCATTTAACAGAGTATGGACGAAAAAGAGAAATTAGATAACCTTACACGCGAACAGAACGAGTTAAGGCAGATGATCAACAGCGGCGTAACGTTCGATGTGGATATAACCTACAAAAAACGCAAGCCGGGATTATTGGGCTTTATTCGCAAGCGCGAAAAGGTAACGGAAAAGAAAGTTTTCCGGGTTGCAGAACCTACGCTATCAACGCTTGACAGGCTTAGCGCGTTATGGCTTGAAATGACCATAGACGAAACGAAGCTAAAAGACGCTGATTATTTGTGCGCGGCTAAGAAGTTGGCGGCAAAGGAAGCGAAAAAGCTCGCCAAGGTGGTAGCGGTTGCAGTATTGGGCGAAGAATACTACGACGTGACAGAAAGCGGCGGTTACTTTACGCGAAAGCCGAACGAACAGCGTTTGAACCGGCTCGCTTCTTTGTTTGAGCATACCGTAACGCCTTCACAGCTTCTTACGCTTGCCATTTTGATAACCAACGTAAGCAACTTAGGGGATTTTATAAACTCTATAAGATTGATGAGCGCAACACGCACAAGCGACCCGATGACAAGTCTTATAGAGCAACAGGGTTAAAAAGTCCACACGGACGGCGTGGCTCGGTGTGTGCGCACTTCGGCTGGACGTTGGACTACCTTCTACACGGTATTCCGTGGGGAACGGTACAGAGGATGTTAATAGACGCGCCCGGCGTTGAGGACGAAGACACTACAAAGAGCGATACTGAAATAGTGCTTACGGACGATAACGCGGACGAAGTAATGAAACTAATAAACAACTTGAATAGATGAACATACAAGGCGGCGGTTTGTCTTTTGACATTTCGGGAACAAACAGGGAACTGCTCCGAGTGCTTGAAGAAAGCAAAAGGGCTATACAGCAGTTCAGCACGTCGGCGGTGCAGAACGGAAAAGGAATAGATAAAGCCTTTGAAGCTACCGCAGCCGTGATAAATTCGGGATTTGCCACGATAGACCGCATATTTGAGGAAAACAAAGCGGCTTTGAAAGACCTGCAAGCCCAATACGAAGAATTGGGACAGAAAGCCGGTAAGGCGTTCACAGAAGGACGCGATGAGGAATACAGGGCTATGGCGGCACAGCAAGCCACGTTAAAAAGCGAGATAAACCTGCGTCAGCAAGTAATCAGCGAAGCGGAAAAGCAAGCCGATGCGCTGATGAAAGAGGAACAGGAATTGAACAAACAACGTGAAGCAGCCGAAAGGAGCGCAAGGGCGCAACAGTCGTTAGAAGTCCAGCTACGCCGATGCCGGGAAGCATTGGTAGCAATGGAAGCGGAAGGCAAACGAGGTACGGCAGAGTTCCGGGAAATGCAGGAGGAAGCCGCGCGTTTGGCTAAGGCGTGGAAAGACGCTACTGACCAATCCAACATATTAGCGCACGACCAACGAGGAATGCAAGGACTTATTAGCGGACTTTCGGGCGTTTCCGGCGGATTTGCAGCCGCACAGGGAGCGGCAAGCCTATTTATAGGAGAAAACGAGAACTTACAGAAAGTTATGCTCAAAGTCCAAAGCCTTATGAGCATAACGATAGGCTTGCAACAGGTAGAACAAATGCTGAATAAGGATAGCGCATTTAGGCTTGTAACCGTAGCAAAGGCAAAAGACTTGCTTACGGCGGCAAACGTGCGCCTTGCGGCAGCGTTGCACATTTCCAACACAGCGGCTGCGGCTTTGATGGCTACGCTTACTTTGGGCCTTTCCGTAGCAATTACCGCCGTAATTGTAGCCATTTCCCGGATGCAGAGCAAACAGGCGGAAGCAAAGAAACAGGCGGAAGAATTTAACAACAAGGTAGCGGAAGCCGCAGCAGAACCGGTTACGGCTTACCGAACATTACAGGCGGAATGGCTAAGCCTTACCGGGTCATTAAAAGAGCGTGAAAAATGGGTACAGGATAACGTAGATAAATTCGACGATTTGGGTTACTCCGTTCGCAACGCCAAAGAAGCGGAAGAATTGTTAGTTACCAATAGCGCAAAGTTTGTCGAAGCAATGATGCTCCGGGCAAAAGCCACAGCCACAAGCGAGTTTGCCGTAGAGAAGTACAAGAAAGTAATAGAAGCGCAGAACAGGTTAGACACGACCCCCAAAGCGTATGTTTCCAAAAAGGGAACATATACAGACGGCTACGGAGTTCAGCGCAAAGGCGTTGTTCTTGAAAAAAGCAGTAATTGGAAAGAAGCGGAAGAAGAATTGCAAAAAGCGGAAGAAGCGTATAATAAACTTGTAAACCAGCAAATTAGTTTCACGCAAAAAGAAAAAGAGATATTGGCATCTATCGGAAACCAAACCGGGAAAGTGGTAGCCGGAAGCGTAGAAGCTGCGGAAAAGGAACTCTCACGTTTGCAAGAACTTTATAAGAAAGCGGCTACCGATACGGAACGCGCGGACATCGCCAAACAAATAGCCGAACAGCAAAAGGAGCTGAACCGCATCAGCTATAACAGCGGAGGGAGCAACAGCGGAGGTAAGGAAGATACTGACCCGTTCGCGGAACAACTTAACGAGCGGAAGGCACTTTATTCCAAATACCTAAAATGGGTAACAAGTTCCGATGAAACGGTACGGAAAGCAGCCAACACAGAATTTGCCGCGCTACTTCAAGAAGGGACAAGCTACCTCGATTATTTGGAGAACCTACGCAATGAGATTTCAAGCAAGGCGAACAAAACGGCTACCGACTTGAAGAACATAGCCACATTGAATAACGAGATAGCGAACGCAACTAAGGAAGCCGTTATTTCGGATTTTGACGCGCAACTGCAAAGGGAGCTTTCCATGTGTCAGACCGTAAGCGAACAATTAGCGTTGATAGAACGCCGGAGGGAAGAACTTAGCGGCGACAATTCAGACGTAGATAATGCAAAGTCCGATATTTTGGACGTTGCGGAAGAAGATACCAAAGCCAAGGCAAGGCAGGAAACGCGCGAGTTGTTGCAGGAATACGCAAGCTATGTACAGGAAAAATTAGAGTTTGAAGAAAGCTACGCACGGAAACGGGAACTTCTAAGTAAGGCAGCAGCGGAAGCGAGCAACGAACAGGAAAAGAAAGCCGCCGAAGCCGCATTAGCCGCATTGGAGAAGCAACGCAAGGAATACGAAAGCCGGAGCGGAAGCGAACAATACGACCAACTTCTAACCGAGTACCAAAGCTACCAAGAGAAACAAACGGCGATTTTGCGGAAATACGCCGAGCAACGGGCGGAAGCGGAAAAGCAGGGGAATTTATCCATGATTACACAGATAAACGCCAAGGAACAGGAAGAACTAAGCAAACTTGCAGCTTCACGCCTAATGGCTACCGAAAGCTGGAATCAGTTGTTTAGCGACCTTTCCCGGCTAAGCACACGCACGATAAACAAACTGCTTGAAGACATCAACAACAAGAAGATAACATTTTCCACGCAGTTTAACCCGGCAGACCTAAAAGCCATAAACGACCAATTAGAGAAAGCCCGTAACGAGTTGGAAAGCAGAAACCCGTTTTTGGCATTAAAAAACAGTCTTGCGGAACTTCGGGCGGCGATGAACGCGGAAAGGCTGTTAGACAGCGATGACCCGTTTGTAAAGTCATTGCAGGAAAAGAAGCAGCAGTACGAGCAATATGCCGAAGCGGTAAGCAGCACAGACGAAATTTTAGCCGGTGCAGCAAAGACGGCATACGCCGACCTCCTTAAAGAAGGCTCATCGTACATTGACATGTTGCGCCGGAAAATTGCGGAACTTGAAAACATAAAACTTACCGTAGGGCTTGAAGTTGAGGGAGAAGAACAGTTGGCGGTATTGAAAGCCGCTCTCAATAAGGAAACGGGAGAAACAAAAAGCGTTGGCGAAGCATTCAAAAGCACGTTTAGCGATATTGGAAGTAGCGTAAACTTTGTTTCCGGCGCATTTGACAGCGTGGTAAGCGGAATAAAGAACATGGGTATTTCCATGAGCGAGGAAACGCAAGCGATATTGGGCGACATAAGCGGAATTATGCAAGGGGCTGGGCAGTTGGCGACGGGAATAGCCACCGGCAACCCGTTGGGGATTATTCAAGGCTCTATCGGTTTGCTTTCTTCCGCCTTTGACTTGTTCAACTTCCGGGACAGGAAAGCAGAAAAATCAATAAAGCGGCATCAGGAAGCAGTTACTAAGTTGGGGTACGCCTACAACGCTTTGGAACACGCCGTAGATAACGCTTTGGGCGAAACGGTCTATCAGAACCAAACCGCCATGATTGAGAACCTACGCCAACAGCAGGACGAAATAAACGGCATGATTAGGGACGAAGAAAGCAAGAAGGACACCGATTGGGGCAGGATTGACGAATGGAAAGAGCAATACGCCGAGATTGGAAGACAGATTGAAGACATCATAGCCGAGATTACGCAGAGCATTACGCAGACTTCCGCGCCGGAACTTGCCGACCAATTAGCGGACGCGCTTGTAGAAGCGTTCGAGAATGGGGAAAGCGCGGCTGAATCGTTCGGGGAAGTGGCAAACGACGTGATAAAGAACGCGGTTAAAAACGCATTGGCTTTGCAGTTTTTGGAAGATCCGCTACAAAGGGCTATTAAGCAGCTTCAAAAAGATATGGGCTTTGACGAAGAAGGGAACGGAACGTTTGACGGGCTGACCGAAGCGGAGCAAGCAAGGTTTAAGGCGGCGATACAAGCCGCCGGGCGGAACTTTGAGCAAGCTATGAACATGTACAAAGACCTTTTCGAGCAAATAGAAGACGAAGGCGACCCGACAACCCTAAGCGGTGCTTACGCTACGGCGAGCCAAGAAAGCATAGACCTGTTAGCAGGACAGACAAACGCGGTAAGGCAGAACCAAGTAACGAGCATTGCACTCATACGCGAACAACTTACATACCTTGCGAGCATGGACAGGGGTATAAGCGTGATAGCGGAAAGGTTGCTGCGGATTATAAACAGGCTTTCAACGCCTACCGATGATGGATTACGCTCACAGGGCATAACGGACTACTAAAAGGATAAGTTATGGAATTTCAACAGCTAAAAAAAAGGCTTGCGGAAGAAGCCAAGGCGAACGGGATTTGCGAAGAATGGTACAATCACATTCTAAACGCGCCTTCAAAAGAACGGCTTTTGACGCTCTTTGTGAAGGGGTTGGACTTTTGCCTAAAAAACGAATTTACGGATGATTTATGGGCAGAATTTCAAGGAATGCGCCAGCACTACGGCGTATTCAAGAACGAACCTATCGAAGTAAAAGACTTGCGTAACGTTGTTGCTTTCGGGACTTCGGAAGGCACAGCAGAATTTACGGGTTTTCACGTAGCGCAGATATGGGCACGTGATAACGTAAAAATCAGCATTAAGGCAAGCGGTTACGCTTATATCACGGTTGATATAGCAGACCGGGCAGAAGTAGAGATAACAGCAAGCGACGCGGCGCGTGTAAGTGTATTCCTTCACGGCGGAAACTACACGGGAAGCACGACCGACAACGCACGGATTAAAGTAATCGATAAACGTAACTAATTATGGCATTAGAACAAAATTTGATATTGAACATACCGTTTGACGAAGCCAACGGCTCGCAAACAGCCTACGACTTCGCACAGAACCGCCATGACGCAACGGTAATAGAAAGCAGTTTTGTAACCGGGAAGCAAGGTAATTGCATCCATTTCGACGGCAAAGGACGCGCCGAAATAAATAGTAATATAGTAACGCTTTCGGGAAACTTCACTATCCTCGCATGGCTAAAAAGCATCCTTTTTGAAGACGGCTTTACAGGAACGCGGATAGGTTTGTTTTGCAACACAGACCAAACCGAAAACGGCTACCGGGAAGCATGGATAGACATAGAGCCGGGAAGTTGGGGCTACTTTGTCATACGGAAAGCAGGAAACCAAGTTAGGCTGTACTTAGATACGCAGCTTATAGAAACGGTGGTACTTCCTTCCACGCTAACGGGAATTGCGTTGGTGCAAGACGTTTATAGTACAGGCTACGGCTTCGGGGATTTGGACGAACTGAAAATATACAATGTTGCGTTAAGTGAAGCCGAAATAGCGGAAGAACTAAACAGCATTTCGCAGCTTGAATACTTTTTGAACGGTGTAAACTTCAAAGAGTTTGACCTGCATGTAGAAAGTTCTACCGGAGTGCTTGACCTTCCGAAGTTAAAAACGCCTGCTTCCGTGGATTGGGCAGACTATCACGGCAAGGTTATAGACTTGACAGCAAAGCGATACCAAGAAAGGGAAATAACGTTGAACTGTTGGCTAAGGGCAACCGGAAAGATGGACTTCACGGAGCGCGTAAACAGACTGTACGAGCATTTCAGACAAGACGGAACGCAACGGCTTATGATTTCAATACACCCGACCAAGCCGTTAGTTTTTGAGGTATATTGCGAAGACGGGGTAGCACCCTCGAAGCGTTGGCACGATGATAAGATGATAGGAACTTTCGCTTTGAAGTTGAAAGAACCCGACCCGGTTAAACGGGTGGTAAGGCATCAGCGGCTGAACGCTTCAAACGCGGAACTTACGATAGAGTTCAAAAGCGACAAGATGGTTAATGTCTATTGGGGGGACGGCACGATAAGCGAAGATGTTTACGGGGATTGTACCGGGAAAAACGCTTTGAAGCATACCTACGCAGAAAACGGAATATATTACGCCATTGTAGGCGGAGTAATTGAGGAAATAACAGACTTCGACACGAACGGCATTATAGTATGGAACAAATTGTAATTATAAAGGCAGACGGGACAAAAATACCGTTATTCAGCCGGAAGAATGCAAGCTGTGTAAGCAAGGCGGCGCAAAAAACCGCCTTGCTTTCGGAAGATATTGTAAGCATTTCCCTAACTTCCGCTGTCCCTTTGAATTTTGGTATAGGCGACCACATACTACTATACGGGAAACCGTACAAGTTGAATCAACTGCCCGAACCGACAAAAGAAGGGGAACGCCGTTACACCTACGATTTGAAGTTAGAAGGATTGCAGTACGATTTAATCGATGCACACTACCATTTGCCCGAAGATGCATACGGGGAAACCTATTATTCAGACCTTGCAGGGCATTTGCAGGTTTTGATGTGGAACATAAACCGCATCTTTCCGGGTAAGTGGGTTTTGGGAGAATACCCGGAAAACACGGAATACAAGAACATTACCAATTCCGGGAAAAACTGCCTTCAAGTCGTACAGGAACTTTGCAGCAATTACGGGGTAGAGTTTGAGATAACTACCGATGGAAAGAAATACACGCTCAATTTCAAAGCGAAAGTAGGAATAACACACACTTTTACTTTGAAGTATGGGCGCGGATTAGGTCTATACAAGCTGCAACGAAAGAACGTAAACAATTCCGGGATAGTAACACGGCTTTTTGTTTACGGAGGTACGGAAAATTTAAGGAGCAACTATGGACATACCCGGCTGTGCCTTCCGGGAACTACGCGCCTTACTTCATATATTGACGATGAAAACGCCATTGCGTTATACGGTGTCAAAGAGGGAGAAAAGGTTTACGACATAAAGCCGCAGCGCGTGGGTACGGTTACAGCTTTGGGCGCAGATGTTATCACATTCGCGGACAACACGATGTTTGATTTGAACGCGAAAGAACCGGACGGGAAAACTACGAAATACCTCATAGGCGACACAAGCGCGAAGATAAAGTTTGAAAGCGGTGGACTTGCAGGTTACGAGTTTGACATGCATAGTTACGACCACGCTACAAAGACTTTCGTTATAAACAAGTTCCAAGACGAAAACGGTACGGTATTCCCGTCGGAAACTTCGGCTGCTTTTCAAATAGCAGTAGGCGACAAATACAGCATTTCGGACATACGGCTACCGGATGAATACATAGAAAAAGCCGAAGAAGATTTGGAAGAAGAAGGGAGCAAATACCTCCCGACCGTCAGCCAGCCGCAAGTAAGCTACAAACTTGAACTTACCGAAGGCTTCTTTATCAAGATGTGGGGCAAAGATATTGAAACGGAAGTGTTGCACGTTGGGGACTTTATAAAGGTTGAGGATGAGCAAATAGGCGTGAACAAAGCCGTAAGGATTACGCAGATTGAGCGCGACCTGTTGAAGCCGCACAGCTACGACATCACGCTGAGCGACACAGTAACCAAAACTACGACAGTGCGCGTTTGGAACGAGTTGCAGGAGATAGACGAAATAATTAGAATAAACAATCTTGCAGACCCGGCAAAAGCGCGGCGTAGGTGGAAAGCTACGCAGGAACTTCTAAATATGGTTTTCGACCCGGAAGGCGATTATTACAGCGAGAAGATAAAACCGCTTTCCATTGAAACGCAGATGTTGAGCGTAGGGGCGAAAAGTACGCAGTTCACGCTGCAAAACATCATATTCCAACCCTACTACGGAGGGGACGCGAATACACTATACGTTTCAAACGGTACGCTCGTGCATTACGCGATAGACCCGGACGGCTTGAAGTATTGGGCTTTGGAAGGGGCTACTTTTTCCGGGCTAACACCGGCAGCGGCATTTTACATTTACGCAAGATGTCCGATAAACGGAGATACAGGAAACATTATACTTGTAGAAGGAGCAAGAACGGTAGATGGAGAAGCCGGGTATTACAATTTCCTTGTAGGTGTGCTTAATTCGGTGGTAACGGACGCAGGAGGGAAGAATCCGGGGCGGCTTGTAAGCCTTACTTACGGAAGCAGTACCGTAAACGGGCGTTTCATCCGCACAGGGCGCATCGAAAGCAGCGGCGGCGGAAAGTGCTACTTCGATTTGGATAATGACGAAATAGGCGGCGTTATAAAATTCGTAAAGAACGACGGCACGATAGTAAACGTTACGGACGTTGATGACAAAGCCAATGAGGTAAAGGACTATATAAACAATACCTTGCCCGGCATATTGAACGAAATGCAATCGCAGTTAGACGGGCAGATAGAGCAATTTTTTGAAGAATACGACCCGACCACAAGCAACGCACCGGCGAAAAATTGGAATACCACGCAGCTGAAAGATGAGCATTTAGGCGACCTGTTCTATAATACGAAAACGGGTAAGGTCTTCCGTTGGGTAAAAAACGGGAATACTTACAGTTGGCAGGAATTACAGGACAGCGAAGTAGCGCAAGCGTTGGCACTTGCTAACGATGCTTTGAAACTTGCAGGAACAAAACGGCGCATATTCGTATCAACGCCTACAACACCCTACGACGTTGGCGACTTATGGGTACAAGGAAGTACAGGCGACATTATGCGTTGCAGAACCGCGCGAGCTTCCGGCAGCTACAATGCATCAGATTGGGTAAAGGCTTGCAAGTACACGGACGATAGCGGACTGACTAACTTTATAAACAACAATTTTAACCCGAAAGTCAATGACTTGACGAACCAAATAGACGGGAAAATAGAAAGTTGGTTTCAGACTTCCGACCCGGCAAGCGCATGGACTACTACGGCTTTGAAGAAAAAGCACGTAGGCGATATGTGGTATAGTTCAACGACCAAGCTATTAAAGCGGTATAGTTCATCTTACGCATGGACTACGATAGAAGACCAAAAAGCCATAGATGCATACGAAGCAGCGAGCAAAGCACAGGACACGGCGGACGGGAAACGACGCGTTTTTGTTTCCACGCCGCGACCTCCTTACGATATTGGCGACCTTTGGCTGACAGGCGGAAAGGCAGACGGGATTTTGAAACGTTGCATAAGGGCAAGAACTTCGGGTAGCTATATAGCCAACGACTGGGTAGAAGCCGTTTATTACGACAACACACAAACCGTAATAGACGGTGGAATAGTAACCGCCGGAACGGTGCAGCTTGCAGGAAATGACCAAAGTATAAAGGCAGGCATTACGGGAAATGGAACGGCGGAATCAAGCGTTAGGTTTTGGGCTGGTGCCAGCTACGGAAACCGGAATACCGCACCCTACCGGGTATTGCAGGACGGAAGTTTTGTAGCCACCAAAGGAACGATAACCGGAACGATTTATGCCAACGCCGGAACGATAGGCGGTTTTGCGATTGCAAGCGGAAGAATCGGCGTAGCTTCGTCTTCGGGGGCAACAACCGGAAGCGGATTTTCTTTGTATAGCAGCTTTATAAAGTTTTCCGACTCTTACCGTTGGGCTTCCATAGGTACAAACGTGCTTCCATCTTCAACGGGAATTGTTGGAGTTGGACGATTTACAAACAATACGCCTAATTCTTTCGGGACTAACTACGGAATACTTATCAACGTTTCCGGCGCAAACACTAATATAGGAATAGTAAGCAACGGCGCAATAGTGAGTAACAGTTACATCGTAGATTACGGGATAGCCAAACTAACGCCGTCATCAAATAATTGCCTTGTACCGGGCGATGCCACAAAGCCTACTTTGTTCAAGTTGATGCCGAGGTTTATTTACAGCAATTCGGGTATAGGATTGCCAAGACGTGACTCCATTTGTACCGTATTGGGCATAAGCAATTCTACGGCGTTTGCGGTGCGTATAGTCATCATTTGCGACCGGACAAGTACGCAAACCGGTTACGTTTGTGGTAGAAACCAATTCGTAAAGAACAGTTCGGGGGGCAACGCGATGGACAGCAACTATTACCCTTACAGGATGGGAAACAACGCGGACACGGATATGGGCAAATGGAACATGGCTAAGGGCGATATTCGCGAGTTCCTTTTAGTTTGGGACGGAAGCAGCGGTTATTACGCATACTTGCTCAACATAAGGGAATAACATAGAAATCACGGCAAATAAGCGGTAATAAGCGGTTTGTACCCCGATTTTCACGGCTTCGGCGTACAAACACTTCGCCAACACTTAGCGAACGTATCAATTTAATACAACTTATAGATACTTTTGTAGGACATAGTAAAAAGATAAAGTTATGCAAAACAGAAACGGCGACTTAGTAAGCGCACAAATATCGGTAGCCGGAACGGTGGACTTTTCCGGCGGCAACTTCAAGATGGACACGCCTTTTTGCTTGAAGAACGACGGCGAAACGGCGGTAGTGCTTGAAGTGAACCTTTGGGGAATGCCCGAAGGCAAGTTCATCATCACACGGTTTGAAACCGGGTGGAATCCCGAAATCATACGAGAGATAAAGAAAACGAGTTCAGCAACCGCCCTTGTTTGGGGCTATTAAAATTATAGTCATGGGTATATTTATAGGAATAGGGAATACAAAACCGGCTTTCCCTTACGATTATTATTACGGAGTGCAAATCAACCTGAATGTAGCGGACACGGCACTAACGAGAGTTGGGCGACCGGAATTGCACGTAACGCTGCCGGTGCAGTCATTAATGCGCCGTTGCTTGATTAACGACAACGGAGAAGTAGTAACATACTTGCACCCGACCGACAGCACAAAGACCGACACGGGGGCAACGGCAGACCTTACGGGAACTACCGGACAAGTTATGGTAGAGATACCGAAGCACTACCGGAAATTCGAGTTTGACGGCACAATCATAACCGCGCTTATTTCCTTATACAACCTTCCGGGCTTCCACGAAGTGCCGAAGATGTACATCAGCGCATACGAAGCGACCATAGACCGGACGGCAAGCGCAACGCCGAAACTTGCAAGCGTAGTAAACAAAACCGCCAACTTCCGGGGAGGTAACAACAATACGGCATGGGACGGAACTTATAGAAGCCTGTTAGGACTTCCGGCTACACAAACGAGCCTAACCAACTTCCGCAAGTACGCACGGAACAGAGGAGAAGCCGGGCTTAACGGTTGCGGTTGGAATTGCAACCTTTACGCCGCGCAAGTGGCTTTGTATTGGCTTTTCGTCATTGAATACGCAAACAGGAACTGCCAAGCCGCATACAACGCAGAACCTACAAGCGAGGGGTACAAGCAAGGCGGATTGGGAGACGGCGTTACCACATTGAACAGTACGAAATGGAACAACTACAACGGTTATTACCCGTTTGTGCCTTGCGGCTTTACAAACAGTTTGGGAAACCGTACCGGAATAGTTGAGTTCACGATGCCGGACGAATACGACACGGGGGTAGTAACCAAGGTAAACGTACCTTCTTATCGAGGTGTAGAAAATCCGTTTGGGCATTTGTGGAAGTGGACGGACGGCTGCAAGTGCGAGATACAAAGCGACACGGACGGAGCTTTATCGAAGTTCTACGTTTGCTTAGACCCTTCCAAGTTCCAAGACAGTAGTTATAACGACTACGACATGCGCGGAGAATTGCCGCGAAAAGAGGGGTACGTTAAGCGCATGATGATAGGCGAACACGGCGACATCATGCCGATGGAGGTAGGCGCAAGTTCTACGACCCACTTTGCGGACTACTTCTATACCAATATACCGGCTTCCGGCGCGGCTATGAGGGGTGTCTTGTTCGGCGGTCACGCGAATAACGGCGCGCATGCCGGGCTTTCGTATGCGCATACGAGTTACTCGGCTACGGATTCGTATGCGCACTTCGGCTCTCGGCTTTGCTTTATCCCGGCGTAGCATTACGTCACGAAACGGAAACACGCTCCAACCGCCGCGCCATTATTGGCGGTTGGGGTATAACAGGAACTAAAAACTAATTCAGTCATGAACGAAAACAACAATAACCGAAAGGAACAGCAGGAAGATGACGGCAGTTTGTCGTTTTTGGCGATACCGCAAGACGAAGGAAACAAGCATTTCAACTGCCGGGAAACAACCCAGCAGAAACTAATTAACCTTACGTTTTGGGTTTGCGACTTCATAGAGGGAGTTAAAACGAAATTCGGCGCGGAACGCTTCTTAGTGAAGATAAAGAAGAACCGGGATGACAAAGACAGCGAAGCCGAAAAGTTCTTTACCAATTCAAGCGAAATAAAGTACGTTTTGAAGGAGATAAAGAAACGGAACGCATTCCCTCGCCGGGTTACGATGAGGGCAAGCGGAACACGCTACTATTTTGAGTGAAAAATATGACGGTTGTTTGTTCTTCGGGTGTCTTGTTCGGCGGTAACGCGAATAACAGCGCGAATGCCGGGCTTTCGTATGCGAATACGAATAACACGGCTACGAATACGAATGCGAACATCGGCTCTCAGCTATACTGATACTTATTGTAAAGCGATATAAGGACAAAGACCGCGCCGACAAAAAGGCGGAAAAGAGTAAACATTAACGGGATTTGGTAGGGAAACTGAAGAACCCCATTTAATCAGCAAAGCAAGTTATGAAAAGGTTGGGCAACCTATACGATAAGATTATAAGTTTGGATAACTTGCGGCTCGCAGACAAGCGGGCTCGCAAGGGCAAACTTAACACCTACGGCGTTAAGGTACATGACCGGCACGCAGAAGCCGACCTTTGGGCTTTGCACGAAGCGTTGAAGGCAGGAACTTACAAGACTTCGGAATATAGCACCTTCTTTATTTACGAACCGAAAGAACGTGAGATTTTCAGACTACCGTACTTTCCCGACCGCATTGTACACCACGCAGTAATGAACGTGTTAGAACCTGTATGGGTGTCCATATTCACGGCGGACACATACAGTTGCATCAAAGGGCGAGGAATACAGGCGGCAGCGGACAAATTACGGCGCGTGATAGACAGGGACAAACCCGGTTGCGCCTATTGTCTGAAAATTGACATACGGAAGTTTTACCCTTCCATTGACCACGCTATATTAAAACGGATTGTTCGCCGGAAGATTAAGGACACACGGCTACTTAGACTTCTTGACGAAATAATAGACAGCGCGGACGGACTGCCCATCGGGAACTACCTAAGCCAATTCTTAGCAAACCTCATGCTTGCGTACTTCGACCATTGGGTTAAAGAGACCAAGCGCGTAAGGTATTATTTCAGATACGCCGACGATATTGTAGTATTGCACAGCGATAAAAGGGTATTACGCGCCTTGCTTGCCGACTTTGAACAGTATTTGAGCACCGAACTAAACCTGTTTGTCAAAGACAACAAACAGATTTTCCCGGTAGCCAAAGACCACAAAGACCGGCACGGGCGCGGCATTGACTTTTTGGGATATGTGTTTTACCACAACGAAACACGGCTAAGAAAGCGTATCAAACAGAACTTTTGCCGGAAGGTAGCCAAGTTGAGGAAACGTAAGAAACCGATAGGCGAAGCGCAGTTTATGCAAGCCGTTGCCGCGTGGTGGGGTTGGGCAAAACACAGCGATAGCGAGTATTTTATTAACAAGTTAAATAAAATTTCACCTTATGAAATCAAATTCAAACGTTAGACCGGCTATTATTCAAGATTTGGGTAACGGCTCGTTCCATTACAACTACAACGTAACGGAAAGAAAGATTGAAGACGAAGAAGTAGGCGAAAAGACCGTTTACGACTACGATACTGTGCAGGTGTGGGAAAAGCCGACTTACGAGAACTTGACACGCGCCATCATACGCAGCGAGATAGACGAAACCGAAGAATTTTCTTTGATTAACGACTACTACGCCGCACAGTTGGGAATAGAAACGGATGAAGACCGTAAGACAAAAGCCGTAAACGACTACAAGACCTACCTCGCACACGTTGCGGACATAAAACAGATGGTAAGGGATGACCTTGCTACGGTAGGATTGGACGAAAGCGCATAAGCCTATGGGGACATTAACAGAAACCGTAAACGTAATAGTTGGCATTGTCGCATCACTCGGCGGCATAAGTCTGATTAAGTTCCTTTTCTTCATGCGCCCGGAAAGGCGCAAGGCACAGGCGGAAGCCGGGATTAAAGAAGTTGAGAAAGAAGAACGCGAGTTGGGCGTAATGAAAAAACTTGTAGAAAGTTTGCAGCAGCGGATAGAACAGCAAGACCAAAAGATTAAGGAGCTAAACGGACGCATGGATAAGCTGTATGTTCAGTTGCACGAACAGGAGCGAGAGAATAACGCCCTTATTCGCGAAAACAACGAATTGCGGCTCGCGTTGAAGGAAGCGGAACACAACGTTTGTGTACGACCCGATGATGAATGTTTCAAAGGGCGTTTGCCCAAACGGACTTATTGCCGATTGAAGATGCTTGCGAACGGCGATTACGACGCTTTCTATAAAGAAGGCGACACGGAAGGAACAACAGGAACAACAGACAGCCAAAGGGAAGGTAACAATGAGGATAACGGAATACTTGAAAAGCCTAATAAGGGCTAACAGCTACGACAGTAGCAAGAGTTTCGCCCTCGTGCTTTCCGTATTGGTTGGCGCATTGATTGGGCTTTGCGTTTGCTTCTGCCTTGTGTGGGATGTGTGCAGTAACGGACATTTGGAAACCGACCTCGAAGGGTTGGGTATATTCCTTCTTTGCGTTGGCGCATACATGGCTGGGGGTGGAGTAAACAAAGCCCTTTCAGAGCGGAAACGTAGTATTAACAAAGAGCATATTAACGAAAAAGTAAACAGCAATGGCAAAGATTGATATTTTAGCACCCTTCATTTTAAGTTGGGAAGGCGGATTTTCAAACCATCCAAACGACAAGGGAGGGGCAACGAACAAAGGAGTAACCATCGCCACATGGAAGCAAGTAGGCTACGATAAGGACGGCGACGGGGATATAGACGTAAGCGACCTGCGTTTGATAACCGAGGAAGACGCGGTTAGCCGTGTCATGAAGCCGCACTATTGGGACAGGTGGAAAGCCGACTGGATAGAAAGCCAATCAGTTGCAAACATTGTGGTAGATTGGGTATGGGGAAGCGGCAAACACGGAATTACGAACGTGCAGGAAATGTTAGGCGTAGCCGTTGATGGAATTGTAGGGGAAAAGACCTTAGCCGCCATCAACGCGCAAGAACCGCGCCAGCTTTTCGACATGATCAAGCGGAAAAGGGAAGAGTTCATAGAAAATTTGGTAAGGCGCAACCCGTCACAGAAAGTTTTCCGCGCCGGTTGGTTGCGAAGACTATCGTACATCAACTATGGAAGTCTGACGTACAACGCCGTACCGCCTACAAAACATTCATTCACGGACATATAATAATAGGTATGAAATGGATTACCCGTATTACATTATTGATTTGTCTAACATTGCCGACTTTGTTATCCGGGTGCAGTACGACACGGAAAACCGTAAAAGGCACGGAACAGACAAACGTAACAGCCATAGAGGAAACAGACCGGACGGAAGAAGAAAAGCGTTTGGCGGAAGTCATAACCAATACAGAAACAAACGACCGTACAAACGTGGTTATCGAGTTCACGAAGACGGAGTATGCCGACGGGAGTACGGAAACGAAGACAGAACGACCGCCAGAACAACATCCCGGCGGAACAGGGAAGCCGAAACCGGGAACGGGAAGCAAAGGCGGCATAAAGTCAGTTACCACCGGGAAAATAACAATCAACGGCGACCGGAAGGAAACGACAGCGACAACGGCGACGGAAACGGGCGAAAGGAAAGTCGAAACACAGACAAGCACCGGAGTAAGCTCGGACAAGACCGCGACCGTAGAAACGGAACAGGAAAAGAAACCTAAAAGGGGCTTCCTTGATTGGATTTTCTTAGCCGGGATAGTGGCAGCTTGCGCCGCCGGAATTACCTACGCAGTCAGACGTTTTAAGATTAAGGCTGGGAAGTAAAAACGCCCACAAAAGCCAAAAATGGGCGTTTTTATGGGCGTTTAATTCTTAACTTGCTGACATTCAGCGTTAGAAGCGGAGAAAACTGGCTCTGCACAAACAACCACACTACCGGCTGCCAATCCAATGCCTCATAATTCAGCGACACGTATGTCATGACCAAACAACCGGCAATGACCAGTCCCATCAAGCACATCAAAGCCCGAATATTGCTGCGGAAGAAGATGAAAGCGGCAAATATCCCGAGGATGACCAACGTAACAATCGT
>OLXN01000217.1_pt1 | contig 50700 bp, 49 predicted proteins | sample 1674021 | NCBI WGS metagenome assembly OLXN01 (sample SAMEA103958137, study PRJEB25191) | human gut metagenome | biome: human-associated habitat [ENVO:00009003]; feature: intestine environment [ENVO:2100002]; material: feces | place: Germany | collected 2013/2015
AAAAGATAAAACCTTCAATATATCCATTATCTTTCCAAAATCATAATAATCAATGTATAACACATAAAGCACACAGGTTTTGCCTGTGTGCTTTTCTTCTGTCAAATATAAATTTCGTTTAAGATGTGCAATTTCGTAGAAAAAATAATGCAGTTCTGTTAAAATGTTGAATTTATATTCATATATAATTTAAGGTATAAAATGACAATGTGCAATAATGAAAATGAGAAATGGAGGTTAAATCACAATAAAATTCAAATAAAAAAGATATAAAAAGGAGGATTTCTAATGAAAAAGAAATTAAAAAAATCCCTTTCAGTTTTTCTTGCAGTGGTAATGGCAATAACAGTAATACCTGCTACTACCTATGCAATGGAAGAGTTTGAAAATGATTATGAATTTTCTGCTGACGAAGTTTCAATCAAATATGAAATTGAAAGTAAGCGTACGGAAAATTCAAAAACATATATGACAGAGGACGGCGGATATTATCAAGTATCAGCTGCCGTTCCTATTCACAACAATGTTAATGGTCAATGGCAGGAAATATCAGAAATAGATAATAACATTGATACTATTTCGGATGCAGAAAATGCAGTAAGTGAAATTGCTGCATATTCAGTTTCTAATCCTACCGAAACAGGTTTTTATGAAAGCGAAACTTTAACTTTATTTTCTAACGGCATAGATAAAAATCCGATGCGTATTGCCAGTTCAAATAAAACTGAAAATGGTATTAGAAGTTGTATATATGTTAAACCAAGTATTATAACCGATAAACAAGTATTTATAAACAATGCAACATTAACGGTATTTACAGGAAATGTCGATACAAAAAATAATAAAAACTTCATTGAAGTTAGAAAACTAAAAAACGAACTGACTCAAATTGAAAATGCACCACTGTCAACAGAAAATAATGTGATTATAGACAGGCATATAGCTACAAGCAATAATGAAGAGTGTCAATTAGATATAACATCATATGCACACTATAGTTCATTGGGACTATACAAAAATACAGGAATAGCCCTTGAGCCTAAATATGGAGATACATCAATTGAGGTTAAGTCAATAGTGTTAGGTATATACTATCGTGAAATTGGTGATGTTGATAAAACAATAGAGTCGGAGACTGTAGATTTGGACAGAGCTGGAACATTATATGTTAATGATTACACCTGCTCTCCACTGATTGTCAGAAATGATTTAAGCGTATATGATGAACTTGCACAGGTTAATATTCAAACAATAATTAATCCTGCGGCAATTGACAATAATCTATCTGACGGTATTAACACTCGTACAAATTATTATAGCATTCTTCAATTTGAAAACGGAGAATACTATTGGAAAAACTGCGAAGGTGAATATATATTCTTCATACACAGCAGCGGTAATAATTTTGTCGGCTCAAATAGTTCAGGTGATAAATATATTTTATCTTCAGATTCCAGTGAGAGAACTGATTATGGCAAAATCACGATAGAAAGTGAAAAAGATAATACTAAATATCATTTTTCAACAATCGACTCAAATGGTTATGTTACAAAAATCGAATATGTTTTTACTGAAGGTGAGGGTGAAAATAAAAAGCAATATGTAAATAAAGTTGAAATCACCTATGACGGAGAAAATATTTCATATATTACTGATGGTTCTAATAGAAAATACAGATACAATTATGAGAATGGTTTATTAACTTCAATCACCGTTTATTATATTTCAAACGGCTCAGAACAGCCTGCCAAAGTAAATGGCAAGAACATTGCTGTTTTGTATTCTTATGATGAAAATCACAGGTTGAATAAAGTTACTTATCCTGACGGATACTATGTATCATATTCTTATAATGAAAACGGCAGAATTCTCAATGTTACTGCATATGAAAATAGTTCTTCTAACAGTGCTGGAATAGATTTAACATTAAATTACCAAAATGGTATTGCTAAATCAAATGTTCTTTCTAAGTACACTTTGAAAACAAATGGTGTTGTTTCTAATGAAGTGGAAATCAATTCACCTATGGACAATACATATAATCGTGTTTTCTCGGATATATTAAATAAATCCGAAAAAATTATGCACTATGATCAGGATTCAAATCTTATACACTATAAAGATTATAATGGGCAAGAATACTATTTAAATTATACAAATAAAAAATTGCAGCACTTAATATACGAAGATGCTTCTTCAAAAAATATAATTTCAAATGGTGATTTTGAAAAAGCAGATAATTGGACACTTACTGAAACATCTACCATAACTGACAATGCACCAATAAAAGAAAATGGCAGCACAGCCAATAAGGTTATGGCATTTACATCTGATAGTATATTAGGGAGAGGAGCTACTCAAACAGTAAATGTAACTCCGGGAGAATCATATGTCCTTTGCTGCTCCGCTTATTGTAAGCAAGCACTACCTTTTAAGAATGACGGAGATAATTCAAATGAAAATAATAGATATTATTCTGTAAGAGTTTACGGTGCAGCGAGCGGTAAACCTGTAGGTGAAACATATTTTGATTACAATATCGTAAATAACTGGCAAACATCAAAATGTGTTATTAATATTCCGGAGACTATTTCTAAAGTGAAAATTGAAATTAATAGTCAAAATATGCCGGGAGAGTGCTATTTTGATGATCTTTCAATGTATATTGCAACTAAAGACAATACATCGCCTATCGGAATTGATCCAGATATTCCTAAATATGAAATTATCAGAAATGATTATGGTCAGATTACAGATATAATCAAAAAGAGAAGTAGTGACAACAAAACTCTTGGAAAACATTACGAATATGATGAGAATACGCATTATAAAACCTCAGTTGAAGAAGCCGGAAAAACAACCTATTATAATTATGATTGCGGCAGTGGTTTGCTTACATCAAAAGGTAAAAACACCGATCCTTCAAAAAATACGCAGTATACTTACAGCGGCATAGGTGCTTTAACTACTGTTCAGCAGGCAATCACAACTGCTGAAGGCGATACCATTAATCAGACTGTTGAATATTCTTATGATGATAATGACCGAATTTCTTCAATTTATCATAATGGTTGTCTTTATGAGTACACATATAACAAAAATGGTAAAATTGAAAATGTAATTGTTAAGGAATCTGCAGAAGAAAATGCGAATGTTGATTACTCAATGTCATATGAATATGATCTTGATAATGTTGGCAAAGTGATTTTTGGTAATGGTGCAAGCATTGTCTATGAATATTCCGGAGACAATATAACAAAGACTATCTATGATAATGGTAAATCAGGTGATGAAAAAGAAACCTATGTTTACTCATATAAGTATAACAGTGACGGATCTGTTGCAGAGATGACCGATAAGGTTTCAAATACCGTTACAACTTACACAAAAAAAGGCTCTACTGTAAAGAAAAACGGCTCAACAATTTATTCTAATACAGGCAGTAGAATAAATCTCTTTGGCACATCGTTTTCATACTCACAATCTTCATCTGAATCAAGAGATAAAACAAAAACCACAATCAAAGATTCATATATAGTTTCTGCTGCTCAAGGGCCTACAGTAAAAGCTGAAACTGTTTTAGATACTTTTGACAGAACGATGAGTACATCTGTGGAAAATAAGGGTACCACTGATAAGAATACGCATTACAAATTAACATCAAATACAGAATATGTTGAGGGTAAAAACAACAGACAAACCAATTTGGTTTCACATTACAGCACTGAACTTTCAAAACGTTCTAATAAAATTCTTCCTGAAAAATACGAAAATACCCGTATATCAGCAGAATGGAGTTATAAATACGATAATGTAGGCAGAGTAACATCAGTATTCAAAAAATCCACAAGCGAAATTCCTCTTGCTCCGGCAAATAAAAACTCATATACATATAATATAGGTGATTTAGCAAGGTATTATCAGTATGACGAAGGCGGACAGATTTCTTTGGAAGTTAATTTTGAGGATGGAACTGCAATAAGATATTATTATAATGAAGGCGGAAACATTTCCAAAAAAATTGCTTATGAAAATCTAACCAGCAGTGATTACTCATATGATTACAGCACTGATAAATTGTCTTTTAATCCAAAATCAAATGGAACAACCACAAATCTTACATATAAATCAAACGGCATGACAGATTATCTTACAAGTTATAATGGTAAAACAATTACTTATGATAAAGCAGGAAATCCGTTGGATTATGCAGGAAATGGTATGGATTATTCCTCTATTTCAGGTACAATGACTTGGAATGGTGACTTGTTAACCTCTTTCAGTAATGGCAACGGCATTTATAAATATACATATGATGGTGACGGAAAAAGAACTTCCAAAACCTATTATGAAAGCAAACATGATACTGTGCCTACATCAAGAATAGAATATATTTGGGATGGTGATATTATCACCGGTTACAGAGCTCAGTTCTATGGAGAACCAACTGAAAATGATTCACAGTCCCCTTCAAACACTGGCGAAAAAGTTCTTTATTATGATAAAACTGTCAAGGTAATCTACAGCAACAATGATATAGTTGGTGTTTGCGTTGTTGCAAATGAGGGTGAACCTTCAGATAAAAACACTTCAGTAGAAATCAACGATGCAATAAAAAAGTTAGATTGGGATCAGTCTGCAAATTACACTTTTGTAAAAGATGGTCAAGGCAATATTACTGAAATATATGATCCAAGTGAAAAAGTAATTATTTCTATGTCCTATGATGCTTATGGAAATATGACGCCAAATTATATAGGCACATTTGTCCAAGATATATTAAATGAATATAAAGGCCAGCAAACAGGAACATGGTGGATTGATTTAATTTCGGCATTCGTCTCTGCTCTTGTTATAGCAATGTATTTAAGTGGAATATTTGTAAGTGTTGAACAAGGTTTCAAAGGATATATTTATGATATCGAAACAGGTTTATATTACGGAAAGAAACGATATTATTCGCCGGCTTGGGGCAGATTTATCAATGCCAGCGACCCTATGACCTTAACAGAGGATATGAGCAGCGTATATAATTCAAATCTCTTCAATTATTGCGGTAATGATCCTGTAAATAACATAACTAAAACAGGTTTCAATTCTTCCGATCAGGTTATAAGCGATTCCTTTGTACCTCAATTAGTAAACAGCACAAATAACCTGATTAAAGAAAATCGTTCAACAGCAAAATACTTTGGTGAAATTTCAACAGGATTAGATACCCTCAGTCTTGGTTTAAGAACAACATTAGATGCTGATGCTAAATCCTATTGGGATGAAACACTTAATAAACAGAAAGATGTTGTTGATAATGGATATGGATTTAATTATATTCAGTCAGCAATTAATAAAAGCACATCTTCTGTAACAAAGTATTATGTAAACGAGCAAAACACACCATATAAGGTTTCAGAATCTATTGATTAAAATTTATGATACAGATATGCCCGAAGGCATATCTGTATCAGTTAGAAAGTGGTAATGAGTTATGAAAAAAATCATCAGTATAATACTGACATTAACAATGTTTACATCTGTAATATATCCCTGTCAAAGTGTAATTGCAGCAGAAATAAAGCAAAATAACGCACTGACTGTTAGTGAAAATATTATTAAAATGACAGATGAATATAATACTGAATACGAAGAAAAATTAGATAATTCTGTTTCGGAAAGTATAACAGTTGACAACAGACTGATTGTTGAAACTAAATCAAAAATCAACACATATGATTCTGTTGATGAGGTTTATGGTTTAGGTTATGCTTTTATTCAGTTTGATAATGAGGAAGATGCTCAAAAGGCAGCATCTCAGTATAAAAAGCAAGGCTTAACTGTATCTAATGACAGAATATATAATCTCAATGCCACTTCATATGCAAATTTTTCTAATGATGAAAAATGGGCGTACACATTTACAGAATCAGATACAACTGTTAAATATTTTAAAAATAAAAAGTTATCCGATGTAACTGTCGGAATTATTGATTCTGGTATTGATTATACACATTCTCTTCTTAAGTCAAGAGTTTTACGAACAAACACTAATTTCAGCACATCAGGTAATCAAAATGATGAAATGGATGACCAAGGTCACGGAACAAGCTGTGCAGGAATCATTGCACAGGCTACTACCGATAATGTGAAAATTCAGGGCTTTAAAGCAGGCAGTGCGGACGGGCATGTGTATACTTCATCTCTTATATGCACTTATGAATATATACTTAATATGAATGAGAAGCCTGATGTAATCAATATGAGTTTTGGCGGATATGGAAAACCTCTCCCAACCGAAACGCAATTGCTTGAAGAACTGAAAAAAAGCGGAATTGCTTTAATTGCAAGTGCAGGAAATGAAAATCTTGATACTGCAGACAGCACACCTGCAAATGATGAAAATGTTTTTGCTGTTTCTGCCTTTGACCCAAATGGAGTAAAATGTTTTTTTTCAAATTACGGAACTACTGTTGACATAGCTGCTCCCGGGACGAATGTATACACATCTAAACTTGGTGGTGGATATACAAACAGTTTTACAGGCACATCAGCCTCTGCTCCTTTTGTTTCAGCGGCTGCTGCAATTGTTCTTATGCAAAATAATACACTGACTCCTGATGAAGTATATGAAAAAATCAAGGCTTCTGCATTCAATACAAACAAACCTGCAGACAAATTGTGGGCAGGTGCAGGGCTACTTAATTATTTTAATCTTATTGATGGCGATAGAAAAAGCCCTGTCACATTTAATTATGAGGGCGGACAATATGATGACACTATCAAAGTGGAATTGACATCTGCAGACAGACTTAACACAAAAATCATTTATACTACTGATAATACTTTACCAAGTGCATCAAACGGAACAAAATATTCAGGTCCGATTACAATTGATACTCACGCAACTATAATTGCCGCTGCCTTTCCAATCGTTGGCAGTTCACTTCACAGCCAATATACTTCTGCAAGTTATCAGATATTCAGAAATGCCGATGAAAATGATTTTGAAATTACTGATGACGGAACAATAACATCATATAACGGTAAATATGTTGCTATCAAAGTGCCTGATACTATTAAAGGAATAACACCTACTGCTATCGGAGAAAACTGTTTTAAAAACAGTGATATTGTTAATATAGAATTACCAAAAACAATAGATGAATTAGAGAACAATGCCTTTGAAAACAGTTCACTGCAGCGAATTGTGGCAGAAGGAGTTGAAAGCTGTTGGAATTCGGCAGTGTTTAAAAACTGTTTTTCTCTTAATGAAGAATATATGCCGAATATAACTTATCTTGGCGAAGAAGCATTTTATAATTGCAGTATGATAAATACTCTTTCTTTTAAGGATAACCTTAAAACTGCCGAAATACAATGCCTTTCCGGGACAGGTATAACCGAGGCTGATTTTCCAAATTTAACATATATAAACAGAGCATTTGAGTCTACGCCCGTAAAAACAGCATCTTTACCTAAACTGAAAGATCTTAATGGTGCTTTCAGAGGATGTACTTTGCTTGAAAGTGTATATATCCCGAATGTTTACAAAATAGGAGAATATGCTTTTGGCGGATGTGTTTCATTACCGCAGGATATGGATTTTTCTAAAATTACAGAAGTTGGATCTAACGGTTTTGCAGAAGCACCATTTGAAATTATAGATTTACCAAATTGCACAAAGCTTTGGGGCTGCGCATTTAAAGATGCATTTTCAAAAACAATAAACCTGCCGATGTGCAAAACACTTGGCGGCGGTGATTTCACGGGTGAGTATATAGAAACTGTGAACATTGAAAATGCAGAAAGTATTGAAAGTACAATTGATGCTGAATTTATCAATGCATTTTCACTAAAGAATATATATGCGCCAAAGTTAAAACAAGTTCCTGCATTTGATTTTGACGATGTGGGATTGCAGCAAATTAAAAACGGTAAGAAACCTGTCATTGAATATATTTACGCACCTTCAGCAACAAAATTCAATTACAAACGCTCAAACTTTAAAGCTTGCGATAAGCTTGACTTCCTTTTTGCACCAAATCTTGAAAATATAAGCGGCTATTTCTATTTTCCTGAAAAAGATAATTTTACATTATATTTATCAGATAGTTTAAAGGTAGGCACCAATCTAGAAAGCAACATAAACGGAAAATATACTGTTGTTGCTCCTACAGGCTCTTTTGCTGAACAATGGGCAAAAAAAGAATGGATTTATTATCCTGATGGATTGAATTTTGTCCCAAGTGACAGCCGTGCTGTTGATGAAAATAACAAAGATTTAGCGGAGGGTATTAACACACACGCTAAAGGTAAATCAATCTGCACATCCGTTGCCGGCTTGAGATTTGGTTTTGACTGGACTGCAATACCTGAAGTTGAAGAGCTTGCAAGCAATATTGAATACGGATTTATTTACAGTCAGAAAGGTGCAGAAAATCTTTCTATAGACACTGTGGATAACAAGAATGTTAAGCGGCTTGTTGCAAATAATCGTGTAACAAACGGTGACAATACATCATTCAATCTTGTTATTGCAAACATTCCTGATTCTTATCAGAGCAGAGAAATAACGGCAAGAGCATATGTCTGCATAGACGGAATGTATTTTTATTCAAATCTTCAAAAGGCTTCATTTAAGAGTGTTGCCGACCTTGTTTTAGCTGATGATGAGATTGATTTAAGCACAAAAAATGCTGTTAAAAATTTACTTGCCAAGGAGGCATAATGATGAAAGAATTATATTTAAAGCCAACTGCTTATATTGAAGAATTCAAAACAGTTGATGTTATCACAACAAGCATCAACGATATTAAGCCTGATGACAATATTGTTGACGGCAGTAATGGATGGTAATATGAAAAAGCAATTACTTATTATTTCAATAATCGTTGTTATAGTCAGTATTTTCGTTTCCTGTTCAGTCAATAAGGAGGGCAACATTCAGTTGCCCTCTACAACTGATGTTACAGATGAGCAAGGCACAACGCATTATTATGAACCTGTGACAGAAAATGAAAGCACATCTGTATTTGCTGAAATCGTGACTGATGATAAAGGCGAAGCAGTCACAAAAAAGAATGGGAAATGTGTTACTAAAGAGCATACTACCATTCTAACTACTGCTGAAAAAACAATTTCATCAACAAAACAGGCACAGAACAATTCCTCTGAAAATTCTGCCGATAATAAAATTGAATTTGAAACAACAACGAAAAGAGATAAAACTACTACAACTACCGCTGCAGTTAAGCCAACCGAAAAAGAAACAACTTCAACTGCAAATCCAACAAAGATTGCTACTGATAAAGACGGCTGGATTGATAAGTGGTATTAAAACATAAGAAAAGAGAAGAATTTTGAAAAAAGTATTATTAATCATTATGTGTATTATTATTTCATTTGCTTTAGCTTCCTGCAGTAATAATACATCATCTGAAAATAAGATATCATCAAAAAACAATAATCAAATTGTATCAGAGAAAAAAACTGATACAGTTACAGAAACATCAACTGAGCCAAGTAAAGATACTGGAAAAAAGATTAAAAAGTTTTATGTAAATTACAGTGGTTTCAAAATGGATGTTGATTTTGACAAAGATGATATAGCAGATTTATTAGATGCAGAAAAGAATGCCACTGTTCCCGATGTAAAAATGAAGACATCCTTTGCTGAACTTATAGCAATATACGACGATAATACTGAAGGTGTTTTTGGCACAATTTATATGGGAGAAGATGATTGCTACTACTTAAAATTCGCTAACAGCGAAATTGAAGGTGCCGCATATAAAATGGGTGATTCTTCATTAACCGAAAATCTATTCTAAAATTTGAATTATCAATAAATTAATTACTATTGCAAAAAGGAGGTCGATATATACATGAGAAAATCTTTTTCTTCTCAAAACAAAGTGAAATCAACGGATATTTACGATAAAAAATGTAAGATTATTACTGAAACAGGATTATATTTTGAAGATAGTGTATTCGATATTATTATCAAAGTCGGCAAGCCCGATAAAGTTGATAAACCAAGTATTCACAATATCTCACTAACATATTCAAAGGTTTTAAGCTAAATAAGTTGAAAAAAGCGTTTGAATTACAGAAAAAAATTCTTAAAATGAATAATTTGAACGACAATATTATTTTTAGCTATAATTTAATGCTTTACGATTTGTTTGTTAACGGTTACAGTTCGCATCATCAAATACAAGGCTTTTTAAATGCCCTGATAAATGATGATTTGTTTGATTACGAAAGTGCAATTGTCCTTGCAATATTTTTTGATGATTACGAATTTGTAGAAAAGCATTTAGATTACTTTAATAAAACTTTTTTATATGAAGATAATATCAAAAAAATCATTAACAATTACCTTTCACTTCAAATAAAGCCGAAAACAAATGAGATAGCGAATATTTTAGAGCCTAAAACTTACTATGAAAACAACTTCTATTTAACAAAATAAAGAACACAAGAAAATAATTTTTCCTTATTGACTCAAAGCAGACATCGTAACAGTTGTCTGCTTTATTTTTAGCCATATATTTCATTATTTCCCCATGCAAAGCCTTTAAATTGTTCAACCCAGTTCTCAAGGCTTTGGGTTGTTACAGTTCCTGACAGGTTATAACTACCTGACCATTACCAATATAGATACCAACATGACTGTAGGGATTAGAAGCATATCCATAGACAGTTGCGCCAACCTGTATCTTACTAAAATTACTTGATATCTTCCAACATATTCATATTATAAATCAGTAAATTTTATAGAGGTTATCTTTGTCGTATATTAAATCAAGTAAATACTCTTTCTGTTGTATATATTTAAGATGGGTACTTCACTACACCTATCATGATGACAGGAGCCACCTTCCACCAATTGAGCATAATACTCTTTTGGCGGAAGGATTTTCTTTTTGTTCATTGCATTTTCAATTTGTAAAGCAGACTGCTCTTGCCGCCATGTTTTCTGTATCTCTGTTCAGTAATGATAAAGCCTTCTTTTCTTAAATCTTTCAAAGCTCTCCGAACTGTTGATTCAGAGAGTTTTAATTCTTTTGCTATGGTAGGAATAGAGGGCCAGCATTCTCCATCCTTATTGGCTCTGTCAAAAAGATAGATATATACAGATACAGCACGGTGTGACAAATCTGCCTTGTAAATATGATTAAGTCTGCCTATCTTGTTCATCCTCTTTTCTTGATGGTGGTTCAATTTTAATAGAAGTAGACTTATCCTGTTCTTCGGCTTTCTGTTGACTTTCATCGTAATTTGCTTCTGTTTTTTCATTTTCAACAGACTGTTCTGCCTTTACATGATTTTGACCGCCTGATGATGAGTTGTTGTTATCTTCATTTTCCTCAGCAGGATCCATCCATTCAGGATGATATCTGCGTATTATCTCATCTATCAATTCATTCTTATTGGCATACTTAACCTTACGATTTCCCTGTTCTTCCATTTCATATGGTTCTTCAAATTCAATACCCCATTTGAAAAACAATTTCAGCTTCACTTTCATCGGATAACAGCCTGTTTTCATAACAATAAAGTTTCCCTTGGGCAGAGACTTTAACTCATCGGGTGTCATCAATGGTCTTTCTATCATTTGCAGTGACTGTGACGGATCGTTCTTGCTTCTGCTTACCGAGCCTGTCATGACTGTTCTGCTGCCAAGTGCTTTTGACAATACATCTGCCGAGCTGCTGTTTGGAGCAAAACCACCGAATATTGTGAGTTGTGTATTATCAATAATAATCTCACTGCCTTCCTTACCATAGTTCTTTTCAAGCTGAGCAAAGGATTGTATAATCGGCACAATCTGTAATCGTCTTGAACGGGATGCACTGAACATCATTTCTGCTGATTCTATCTTGGGCAGCGTGCCAAACTCATCGCAGAAAAACACACAGCGATTTTTACGTTTACCACCGTTTTCATCAGCAACCAAGAGTATCTCTCTGTATAACTGCTGAATAATTAAGGAAATCATAAAGAACGTGTTCGGGTTTTCTTCAGGCATTACAAGAAAAATTGCAGACTTTTCATTACAGAATCGCTCTGCATCTATCTCTGTATCAAAACACAAAATCTGCTCAAGTTCTGAGTCGAGAAAAGCATTAAGTCTTGATAATGCAGTAGACATAACAGAAGCCATACTCTGTTCTGCTGTGTTCAGAGCTGCCCCTGCAAACCACTTTGCTTTGTGTTCATCAGGAAGAAGTTCCATTAAGGTCTGAAATTGATTCTTTCCTTTATTGCCTTTACCCTTTGCAGGAGCCAACAGTTCCTGAATGATTTTGAACACTGATACAATGTGTCTTTCTTCAGGCTCACAGAATTCAGCAACAAGCAATATTGTTGCTGACAACAGACCTTCAGCGGCATCATAGAAATATGCGTTTTGTCCGAAGGAGGCGGCATCCATTCCTGACAGGATTATGGTTTTAGCAATTATCTTTGCATACTTTTCTGCCTTTGCCTTGTAAACTAACATCTTCGGATTTTTCTGATACATATCCATATACTTATTTACAAGGTGCAGTAGATTGTTTCCGTTACTCTTAGTGGGATTACGCAGATCGATAACTGATATATTGTAGCCATAATACTTTTGAGCAATCGTGCCATAGTTTCGCATAATATCTCCCTTGGTATCGGTTGATAAAAAAGACAAACCTGATGCAAGAGCATATTCAATACACGGATACATCCAATATGCTGTTTTACCAACACCGGCAGCACCAATCATAAGGGCGTGAACATCTCCTGTGTCAACAAGTGCTGTTGTGTCGAACTTAGTTCCTTTACAGCCAACGACCAAACCTTGTTCTGTGGGCAGACAGTTTCCTTTTCTCCATTCAGATGGATTGAATGGCACTTCAGTGTAGGTGTCATGAATTTCCTTTTTCGTTGCCCAACGGGCAGTACCATGCTGACCGTCACCAACTGTTTTGTTTTTAATTCCGTTTAAGCTGTAGACATGAGTTAATAAGGTTATGCCTCCGAGTATTGAAACCATAACTACTGCGACTGCAACCAAAGCCATTATATTACCCAATTGATTTCACTCCCTTCTTCATCTAAATTTAAATAATCTTCATTCCAATCTTTATTTACAGGAACAAGGATATGCGATTTGTATCCACTGAGATTATCCAATTTTGCTTTTGTTCTCTTGGCCGCCCTTTGTCCGTATATATCACTATCGTAAGCAATATAGACTTCATTAATATGTTGATAATCTTTCAGGCATTGAAAAAGCACCCTGTCCGAAATGGAGCAGGATGCTGCGTAGCTATTTTCTTTCCAATTTTCTTTATTTATACAAATATATGAAAGCATATCAATCGGTGCTTCAAACAAGAATAGTTTGTTATTCGTTCCAATCCAATGGAATGCAAACTCATCAAGGCTGCCTTCTGCATTTCCTTTGAATTTGCTTCCTCTGAGAATTCCTCGTTTATTAGCATGACGAAGGACACCGTTTCTATCAAAGCCGACGAACACCGCATTGTGATAATCTAATGATTCAAAAATCATTTTCTTATCCACAAATTCCTGAATGACATCCTCATCAATACCTCTGACATTGCACAGATAATCTTTGACTCTGTCCATATTCCAATATGCTTTCGGCATTTTAAATGGTTTTCGTTCAATTTCTTTTGGCTTGGCTCTTATAATAGTACCGCACTTTCCATCTAAAAGAAACTGCACAGCTTCAGCATATTCCTTGTTATAGAACTTTCTAACAAAGCCTACTGCATCACCGCCAACTCTTTCGTATTGATGAAACCAAAGATTTCCTCTGATAGTGACCTTCTGCGTACCGTCAAGCCATTCGTATTCACTGCCTGACCGTTTCAGTGTTTCACCCTGACTTTTGAGCAGTTCTACAAGGTCTGTAGTCCTTGCTCGCTCTCTTTCTTCTTCTGTAAAATAAATATATGATGACATTTTGAGACCTCCTTTATTTTATTTATCAACATTTAAATAAATTCAAACTTTTTTGTGTTACCTTTTGCGATTTTTATCACTATATATATGAAAGGTAAAATTTTGTTATTTTCCCCTGTCAAGTACCTAAAATTATGCAATTTTGTCGAAAAAATGTGCAGTTTTGCATTTTGGGTTGTTTTATTTTGAATTTTGTGCTATTAGAAAGATTATGTAATTTTATATTTATTAACTATAGAGGGGAAAAAAATGACATCTTATAAAAAAGGAATTTTAGACTTATTTGACGAAACAACAAGCGATACATTACAATTATTTTCCAAACAAATAAACAATTCAGATGCTGATGTGTTCATTGTAATGGCCCATAAGGCAATATGTTTGTTCAAAGTTTTACAGGATCAGAATTACATTAATATTGGTAATAAAACTGTTATTTCTAATCTATCCTTAGATTTTGAAACAGAAAGTTTAAAAAATAAAAAAGTTGCAATTGTAGATGACATAATGATATCTGGAACTGCTGTTTCATCAGCAGTAAACAAAGCTATCTTATGCGGTGCTAATGAGAATAACATTAGCGTGATTGTCTTAGCTGTTGACACCAATTATATGAGAATGCAATTTACTAATAAATTGCATAAAAATATTTTAATATGTGATAAATACTTAGATGATAAGAATTGTATTAAACTTAGTTCAAATCTATCAAATGCTTTTTCCTATTACGGAATACCATATGATTATGATTTTCCAATCTATGAAGGAATTAAAATAAATATCAACCATAATGCCTTATTTAACAATCTCTTTTGGACTCTTTTTGATATATCTAATGATTATCAAAAAGCGGGAGAAATCGATTCATATTTAGTTATTCCAAAAAAATTTTTTCTAAATAAATTTTATAAATCTATAGGAGTTAACTTCATTAATAGTGTAAATTTCAAAATCAAAATACACATAAAAAACTACACAAATGGAAATCAAGAATGTATCATAACATCTTTGTGCCTATTTAACGAGATAAAAAAATCGGACATAGAAACTTTGTTTGATGCTTTCATTCCAGATTCTAAAAATAATAATTATTCAATTAAAGCTAAAACACGTTATATTCAGTACTTTTTATCGCACAGATTATTTTTATATTTTAGTGAAACAGCATCTTTAACATGCAATGAAATTATTCTTCCAAGCGATGTAAACATATTATTTGGATACACTTTAGGAAATAAAATATATAATAAGTTACTTGATAGTTCAAATATTTATACTAATAAAGAAATAGTAATAAAATGTAAAAATATTGACTTGAATATTTTTGATGATTATAAGTGTTTTGTAAAAGAATCTAAAAATGCTGAGGAGTCAAAAGTTCCAAACGATATACCACCTTTATTAAAACCTTTTATATGGTGGTATGATTATAAAGAAATACCTGTCCGCAATTACCTAAAAGAAAATCCTGTTAACTTTCTTGATGATTATGAGACAGTTATAAACAAAAAGATGCCAAGATTAAATAGTGGTTTTTCATTTAATACATTGCTTAAAATTTTAAATATTTCGTCAGAAGATGATAAAAATGCACTCTCCATTTTCATTGATCGCTCTATTGAATTAGGAATATTAGTTCCAACAATATATTATAATGAAGAAAAACAAACCATATGTCGTGCTTATAGACATGGCGAAGATTTGCCTTTTGCATTGGCAGATCAAATTAGATTACTTAAATTCTTATTAGCATTAGAAAATAAGATTAATGATATAAATTATCCTTGGGATATTGATAAAACTAATGGTGGTATAGCACAAGTTTCTTTTGAAAAAATGATTGTGGCTTTTTATCAAATTGGATTAAAACAAGGTAATATTTTTAATCGATTTCTTGCTTTTGATAATATTGATATAATGAAACCCTTTTTAAGTGTCCATGGTAGAGTGAATGGTTTTGTTAATACAAAAGAAATAAAAGAAAAAAATATTGATGAACACTTTTATTCCGAAAAGATTCAAATAGAAGACGAAAATAGCGATGTGAACAAATATGAAGAATATAAATATATAAAGTGGTTATCAGCGTGGCTTGCTGACGAAGATAATAAATTTATACATAAAAAAGTTAAATCAGATAAATTCAATAAAGAAAATTATTTCATTGACAAAATTAGAATAGAGGAATTTATTGAGAAACAATTTCGTGCAAATATAGATGACGATATATGTAAAAAAATAAAAGATATAGGTGAAACAATTTCAAAATGGTATAACTACACATTACTTCATGGGGGTAAGGATAAATTTAAAGAAGATGCTACTGCTCTAACTTCTTGTGAAAATATCAATGTGTTTTCATCAGCTATAGCTACAGAAATACATTATTTTAAAAATTATTGGAATATGCAAGCAAAAACTGCTTTTGACTCAGAAGATTTGTCAGGAAATAATTTTGTTTGGTCTGTTACAGAGCAAGCTCTTAATAGTGGGCGAGAAAAAAAGGTTTGGTATGATACAAAAAAAGCACAAGAAGTTATTAATACTATTTCTGACAAAATATTTGAAGATAGTCCTTACAACTGGGATGAATATTGGAATATTGAAAATGAACCATATCCAGAAGGATTAAAAATTACTGAAAAGTCACATGAAGCAATTGGCTATTTGTATTTTTATTCGGCTTGTTACGATTGCTTAAAATCTGATGGATTTTGGGCAGAAAGCAAATTGCCAGATACGTTGCAGGAATATGAAAGGATCTACAAAAATCAATGCAAAAAAGTTGAAAATTTAGAAGATAATTTATTTGATATTTTTTATGAAACACAAAAAATTATTGATACAAATAAAAAAAGAAATGAGATGAGAACAAAAATATCAAAAGTAATTCCATGTTCCGAAAAAACAGTTGACGAAATTGAAGAATGTATTAAAAAAAGCGAGAGTAATTATACAGTAAAATATAGATCATCGTTGATTTTTGAAGTACATCCGATTTGTGTTGAAGACTGTGATGAAAACATTATGAATGCTTGGGATAAGTTAAACGAAGATGCCGCTAAAACGCAATTAAACATTATACGTTTTAGTGATGAATGTAGCAACGATAATTATATTAAATATGGTGTGTTTTTTGGAATAATTAGAAATAAAACATATTCAATTGAATATAATGTAGACATACTAATTAAATTTTTTGAAAATTTATGTGAAGAGTTCAATTGTAAAGCATATAGTATTAAATCAATATTAATACCACAAATCCCTGCAAAATTGATTTTTGAACATAATACATATAAAAATATTAATACATATTCTAACGAGTTTTATAGAAATGGTGTAAGTGCATTAGAAAATATGTTTATAAATAATACATATCACCAATTAATATTACTCACCACAGGATATACACCTATAAATACAAAAGAAGCTGTTGAACAATTAGGTTGGGATACTGTGAATGACATTGGTCCACAGTCATTCACTTTTTTCACAGGAGATACTTGTATAACAAAATATTCAAATGAATTTTTTCAACTAATTGAAAACCCTGAAATGAAAATCAGCAACTCTGTAGTTAAAATTAAAAGTGGTGATTCTATTGGAGCTGGACTATTAGTAAAAACTGATAATCAAGTTGTATGCGTTACATGTAATCATATAGTTTCTAATTATCCAAACGACAGAATAACCGCAACTATGATTGCTGCAAATAATATTATATTTGATTTAAAACCGATAAAAGAAATCCTGCCAAATATTGAAAATCCAACAGCAGAATATGAAGTTGCAATATTAGAACCACAATGGAACGGAAAGATTCCAATTAATATTGATCTACTAATATCATTAGATAACTTTTATGATACATCTAATAATACCTGTGATTGCTGTGGCTTTCCAAATAGTGAATTTCGATGGGAATCCGACATAAAGATTTCCAGACTACTTGCGGACGGATATAAACAATTGAACAATGTTGATAATATCGAAGAAGGTTTTAGTGGAGGTTCTATTGTGGATTTAGAAAACAGATTTATCGGTATTCATGAAGGTAGATTTAATGATATGCATAATGGAAAAATGATACCATCTTCAATTATAAAAAAAGAAATACTTAGAATTTTAGGAGATTATGATTGTTATGAAAAATAAAGAATTAAAAATCGGAGATAATATAATTTATATTGATAAAATTGAGCAATTAGGTTCAAGTCAAGATGCTTCAAGAATATCTCATGGAGCATTAAAATGGACAGAAGAACAAATTGAAAAAGCTTTAACACCAGTTGTTTCAATATTTGATACTCTAAAAAATGCTGCAAAAGATATTGAACCCGACGAAATGGAATTAGAAATGCAGTTTTCACTAAGCGTTAATGGAGAAACACCTGTATTAAAAATCGTATCGGCAACATCTTCTGCACAATTATCAATAAAATTTGTTTGGAAAAAGTAATAAATAATTATTACTTAGTTTAAAAGAAAGTAAAACCGAACTAACTATTTTACAGAAATAAAATACATAAAAACAGTATAGAAGCCTACAAATTTATTTTTGTAGGCTTCTCATTTACTACTTTAGTTTTTTAATTAAAGACTAATAATTACTACATAATTTATACGAGGAGATTAACTATATGGAATTCGATTTAACAATCAACATATCAGATATTATTGCACTATTAACTATAATTGTAACAATAATCGTCACACGCATAACGATTATAAGAAATAAAAATGATTTATTAACACAAATTAATGAAGAGCGACAAATACATAATGAAAATAAAAATATTGAATTACGAAAAAATCAGTTAGAGTGTTTGCCTATTTTAGATATTGACAGTCTTCGTTATATTGGTAATGGCCAGAGCGCAACGTTTAATTTCTCATTAAAAAATATTGGAAATGGAACTGCACTAAAATGTTTCTTTGACGTTGGAGATAATCTTGTAATATATAGTGATCCTGATGATACTGGCTTACAATATACACAAGCATCTCCTGGGCAATTTATACTTAATGTTAATGATTCTTTTGATACATCAATAATAACAAATAGAATACCCAATAAAACAATGCATAAAGTATCTTTTTCAATTATATACAAAGATTTAATGGGAAGGACATATAAGCAACCATTTGTATTCTTTTATGATGGTTCTAAAATAGCACCAGAAATTATTAATAAATATGAATGGATATGTACCAAAGATATAGAATTTAAATAATAATGTGAAAAGTTGCAATATTGCATATCAAATGATATAATACAGATAATATAAATTAAGGATGTGAAATTGTGCTTTTTAAGTTAATTGCAGAGGCAACTGAATGTGACTTTAAAGAAAATCTTGAAATAAAAAAGCCTAAGAGCTGGCTAAAAAGTGTAAGTGCTTTTGCTAATGGAATTGGGGGCACTTTGTTTTTTGGTGTAGCTGATGAAACAACTATCGTAGGACTTGATGATATTCAATTTTGTGCAGAAAAAATCAGTGAGCTCATTAAAAGCAAAATTTCACCTATGCCAAATATAATTTTGACTCCATATGAAGAAAATGGCAAAGGATATCTTACACTTGTAATTAAACCGGGGCGTTCTACACCATATTACTATTCAGCAGATGGACAAAAGCAAGCATTTATAAGGCTTGGTAATGAAAGTGTTCCTGCCCCTGAACATATCCTTAACGAGTTAATTTTGCGTGGAACAAATCAGACCTATGATGCTATTCCAACACAATTTGCAAAAAATGATTATAGCTTCACTTTACTTGAAGCAACCTATCTTCAAAGAACTAAGCTGCATTTTGAATCAAAAGATTATGAGTCTTTTGGTCTTGTAACTGATGATAATTTCTTAACCCGTGCAGGCTCTTTGCTGACTGATCAGCATATTGTATATAATTCAAGAGTGTTTTGTACAAGATGGAATGGCTTAGAAAAAGGATCAGTATTTGATGATGCCCTTGATGATAAAGAATTTGAAGGCAACCTAATTTACTTATTGCAAAATGCAAATGATTTTATAAAAAATAATTCAAAGGTTCGTTTTGTAAAAGAAGCTACAGAAAGAATTGATAAGCCTGATTATGCAGAGCGAGCAATTACTGAGGCATTAGTCAATGCTTTAATTCACAGAGATTACTTGGCTATGGGCAGTGAAGTCCACATTGATATGTTTGATGACAGATTGGAGATTACCTCGCCAGGCGGAATGTTTGGCGGAGTTAATATTCAGGATCAAGATATATCTCATATCAAATCAGATAGAAGAAATCCTATTATTGCTGACTTGTTCCATCGCATGAAGTATATGGAACGCCGAGGCAGTGGATTGATGAAAATAATAAACGAAACATCAAAGTTACCAGGATATAATGATAGTTTAAAACCGGAGTTTTATTCTACACCGACATCATTTACTGTTATAATTAAAAATGTGAATTATCCTACAACTAACACGCATGATAACACGCATGTTACCGTGCAAGATGGTATGCAAGATAAATTCCTTTCTTTGATAGAGTTCTGTTCAATTCCAAGAACAAGAAATGAAATGCAAGAATATTTAGGATTAAAGAACCGGGAATATTTTAGAAAAAGTATTCTTGTACCTTTAATAAATGAAGGTAAACTCAAATTAACAATTCCTGATAAACCTACAAGCAAAAATCAAAAATATATCAAAGCATAAATTAAGCCTACAGATTGATTTCTGCAGGCTTTTTACATACTCGGTTTCAAACCATGAGCTTGTTTCTTCTCATTAATCTTCTGTTGCATCTTACGGTCAATCTGACCAATTTTTCTTCTGTTCTGTTCCTGATTCTTTCTGCGAATCAAATTAGAAATGTGTTGAAGCAATCTCAGCGAACTCATTGCAGCCATGATATTCTTTTGTTTCTGAATACTATATAAAAACTGCTCTGCATATTGATTTCCGTGTTCAGCAGATAAGTTGAGATAATGCATTGCAATATCATAGTTCTTTTCAACACCATTTCCATAAAGATATATTTTACTGAGTTGATATTCAGCGAATGAGTTATTGTCATTAGCTGCAATTCTAAAATAATAAATTGCTTTGTTCATATCAATATACTCATCCTCACTTGAGTAAATCTTGCCTAAGCTATACGCAGCATAGGTGTTGTTCACTTTAACTGATTTTTCAAAATAATAAATGGCTGTATCAATATCTTTGATAACACCGATTCCTTTGTAAAACATCTTGCCGAGATAATACCATGCAGGAACGCAATTTTTTTCTGATGCTTTCAATAACAATTCAAATCCTGCACTGATATCCTGTGGCAATAAATCACCCTCTACGAATGCCTTACCTAATGTATAGGAGGCAAGCTCATTTCCTTGATCTGATGATTTCAAAAGCAGTTCTACTGCGCTGTCAATATCAAGAGGTAAATTATTATCCATAGGTAAATATTCACCTTTGAGTATTGCTTTTCCTAACAGATATTGTGCGTAATTGTTATTCTGCTTTATTGCTCTGAACAGCCATCTCACACCATATTCTCCATCTTGCTTTACACCATCGCCCTTAAGATACTTCTTTCCAAGCATATATTGCACATACGAATTATTATTTTTAGCTTGCTCATATAAATCCTCAATAGAATTATTTGTAAACTCGAATTGTTCATTATCAGATTCTTCCGACTGTTCAAATTCTTTTTCAATATTTCCATCATTATCATCGAATGCATCTTTTTCTGCAAAAATATTCATTGCCTGAGTAATCACCATATTTTTAATGGATTTAAATTCCTTGTTCTGTGATAAAGGAATTTTATCAGGCATTTCATCTGTATAGGTTCGAATGATATTGAGCTTATTCTCGTACCATAAATCATAAAGTTTGGATACTCTTTCATCATCTGCAATTAAATCCACTATTGAATCAATCAAAGATTTGACATCTGACTTGAGATAACCGTACACCTTTTTGCCTGATGTTCTTGATAATCTTTTTGAAAGCTGTAACAGTTTTTCTTCAAGCAGGGGATTGTCATATACTCCTGAATTGATTTCAGAAATAATTTTATCCATAATGTCCTTACTGCTCTCTTTGATTTCTCTGCGATGCTCTGTCTGTTTTTCATAAACTGAAATTAAATCCTGCTGAAAAATATCGGAGGCAAGGGAAGACCTCATTCGTTCAATCCCTTGCTTTGTCAGGTAACCTTCGTTTTCTACAACAGAATAAGCAATCAGGTGTATGTGTGGATGATGTGATTCATTGTGAAAGGCAGCGTACCAACGAAGATTTTTCATCGGTATCTTTAGATTAGTTGAGAGCTGTTCCACTTGTGTTCGCAGCATATCTCTCCATCTTTCACCTCTGTTGAATCCGAGTCGTTCTGCATCTTCACGATGAAGGGAAACAATCATTGTCCATACATTTCCGTTATGATTATTCAGTTCTTCAGAAACCTTTGACAGATTAATTGCAACACCATCGTCAGTAAATAGTCCGTGTGAGCCGAATTTCTGTGTACGAGGTCGTGTAGCAATATAGTCTGCATAAGTTTTAGAGTCTGATATGACATCAATGTTGTTTTCAATAGTACGAGAAATGAGTTCCGATGCATTGATTCGGTTAGGCTTTGCAATGTAATCTGCATACTCTAATGACTCAGTTGCATCGGGAAAGTCAAGCAGCATTTTTTCAATAAATTGTTTTTGTTTCACTGTTGCAGGAGCATATTTTTTAGAATTATCAATCATTTCTACTCCTTCACGGGTAGCAATATATTTCAAATATTTTCCTGCGGAGTTACTTCCGGGCTTAAGATATTTGAACTTTGTGACGAGCTTTGCCATTCTTATTCATTGCCTTTTTGCCAATAGTATGCATCATCAAATGAAAAAGTACCGTTGAGTCTTTTGACTTCTTTGATACATTCTCCACGCAGTCTGTCAAGAGTAATCTTGTCCACATCCTGAGAGGAGGCGATAAGATTCATTGTGATTGCAAGTTCAACTGCGATTTTGAATATTGCACGACTCATACGATTATCACTTTCTTTCACAATACTTTTCAAGGATGATGTGATTATATTCGGAAGATATTCATCATTTTTATTTGATGATAGGTATCCGGCATAGAAAATAATTGCTTTTTCAATAAATTCACTTCGGCTTTCACAGTTATCCATTTTATAGAACTGCTGTGCTAAGTCTAATACTGAAGGTCGTATCCACAATTGGAAACGCCTTTTTAATTCTTTTTTGTTTTCTTCTGTTTCTGCCATATTTACCTCCATTTTTCTTTAAGCGCCTATCACCATCACCTTTCAAAAGTGTGGTAACAAGTGGTTTTTCTTTGCTTTCGGCACACGCCATAGGAACCTATGCCTTAAATTAAGCACCTGTCATCAAAATTCCAAAGACTGCCTAACGCTCGGCGTTGCCGTGCGAAGTGAAGCGACTCGGAGCCTTCATAGGCACCGAGTCTTTCTCCTGCTTAAAAATCGACCTTGATATTTGATACACTATGTCCTTATCAACAATCCCTCACAAGGTCGATTTTAACTGTTTGGGATTAACTTTCCCAGTATTGATATAAAAATGCGACACAGGGCGAACAGCGGTGCGATGTCGGCTTACATTTGCATTTCCTGACCTTTGCTTTCTCCTTGCTCCATACAGATTAAATCATAAACATTGTAAACTTCAGATGAAACATCATTCCCCCCAATCAAGTTCCATTTCAACCTTGAATTTTTCATATGGAGTATGATCGGGGTATTCAATCATAAACTGCCACTTATCATTTAAGTCCTTGTATTCTCCTGTCTGCAAATCAAAACCGAAATAGGATTTACCGTCAGCATTTTCAAGATGGCCTGAACCGTCAGCATACATTTTCCACTGCCACCCGTCTGCAAGCAGTTTTGCTTTTGAAAAATCTACACCATCATTACTCATTTTTATCAACCGCCTTCTGATTTGTTTTTCTTGGAACAGATAATGCCGGGGACTTATAATCCTCGGCACACATTTCAAAATATTCACGAACCTGAGCAGGAACATATTTGTTGTAGTATGAATCAAGAATTTTTACAAGTTCATCTTCAAGTGATAAACCTTTCTTGTTCATATATTTCCGAATAGGCTCAGCCTTGCTTTCGTCATACTGAATAGTAATATTTACTTTTTTCATTAGCATTCTCCTTTACATAGAAATTGCGTGTCCTTCGCTTTCATCAATCCATTCCAATTCATCATACATTACACCTTGAGTATTTGCCTGAGAAAGATTTGTACTTTTGGTTTGAATAGCCTGCATACAGCAATGTCCGAAGTCAGCATTCATAACCGACACAGAATTCAACTGTGCATTGGTAAAATTTGAAGCACCGAAGTAAGCACCGTTGCAGTTGCAGTTTTCAAAAACTGCACATTTGAAATCAGCATTTTCAGCTGTATGATGTTTGAAACTGCAATTACTGATTTTTGCATTCTTGAAATCTGTATCGCACATTGACGCGTCATCAAGATTACAGTTAATCAATGTTGCTCCGCTGAAATCAGCAGCACATAAATTGCAGTTTGATAAATCAACATTTTCAAGCAGGCAATTTGAAAAGTCGGCACGCTCTCCGCCTCTTTCATCGTAAATCCATAATGCTTGTTTTGCACAAATGATTTCTATTTCAGTAGAATCATTTGCGTTATAGCACTTTCGGTATGAAGTATCGGGTATCTGCCGATTGAGTTTTAATTCAATACAGCCTTCGTGTAATATTGAGTCCTCAACCATTCCGCTTTCCATAAGCATATCGTCAAGCAAGGCTGCGTTTATAACAGGCTCACCCGGTTTATTGTATCTTTCAACATCAACCTCGTACTCGTCATTATCTTCACTCAGTTCGGCAGTTGCTTTTGCAAGTATATCATCAGCAACATCTGACATTCGTTCAATAAAGTTATTCAGCACGGGATATTTATTAAGAATAACAATCTGCCGAGCATTCGGGATATACGAATGATACCTTGCATATTCACTACCTTCGCTGTTGATAAGAAGTCCGTTACCTGTGGTATCATTTATTAACAGCAAACAATGCAGTTTGTTTCCGTCATAGTACATTGCATCAAGATTATCTGCAATATAACTATTGTCCTCAAGCAAGTGTTTGCATATATAATCAAATTCGGCAGGACTGATTGTTACTGCTCTTTCAACAATGCATTCTTCATCACAAGTATATTCATCCTTAAAATGCATATTTGCTCGTATTTTCATTTTCACACCTCCGCAAATAAAATTTGGCAGCCACTCGATTTCTTGTGGCTGCCGTTATCGGTTTGTTTGATTTTATTCATCTGTTTCTTCAATATAGTTGATATACGGAACTTTGAGCCAGTGAGTCCAGCCGCTTGAGGTTATCGGTGTTTTGATAACTCCGTCATAGGTGTTGGCCGCATGGATTACATATCCATTTCCTATATACACACCGATGTGTCCCTGATGCCATACGGCAAGACCGGGAATATCGGGCATTGTGTTGATTGGTCCTTTTTCTGTTGCTGCCGAAAACATTCCGTCTGCAGTAACATCTGCCATTCCGTTCGTTCCGTATTTAATAGTTCCTGATTCTTCATTATACCAGCCGTAGCCTTTAATTAAGCCAACACAATCCGATGTTCTTCTGCCGAGCCAATGTGACTTTATATAATCCTCTTTATCTGTAACATTAGCACCGAAAACCTTTTTAAGTCGTTTAAACTCACTTGAAGTTAAAACATTTCCGTGTGAACCCCAAACATAACCCCATTTATTGTCATAAGCCATTTGTGCCCATTTAACTAAATCAAGATTATTCTTATCTGTGTTACTCAAATCAATATCGATAACGGTATTTGAAATTACAGACATTAAGTGACTGAAATCCTCGGCTGATATATTCGTACCGAAAGTGGAATTCAACATATTAAGTAGTTCGTCATCGTCCTTTGCCTGTTCAAAGCAATCAACAAGTTTTGAAATGAAATCATTATCAGTCTTCTCGACATCATAAAAGGCACAAGCGTAAACCGCCTGTGCCGTTTTACCTACAATGCTTTTTAGTTTTCGCTTTGTGCATTCTTTTGATATACCGGTCATTACATTCTCAATGTGCTGTAACTTTGCTTTTTCTTCTGCTGACATATTCTGCACAATCATCTGCTGAGCCTGTACATTGTCAATCTTAACTTCTTCAAGACTGCTCATAACACCCATATACACAATCAAAGGCAGAAAAAACAGCATAATTATTGAACAAAGAATTGTTGCGATTACAGCTCTGCCGCGCTTATCCGATGCGACAACAACAACTGCTTTTGCAGCAGCAACTTCTGCGCTCATAAATATCACCTTCTTTACAAAAAAATGCATAACAGGTTGTTGAAATCTGTTATGCATAATAAACTTTATTTTAATTTATATTGGATTAAAGTATCAACTCAAAAAACTTGTATATAGTGCTTTGCACAAATCAATTCTATTTATCGAACCTCCACTTTTTTCTCTATAGTACATATAAAAAAATTTATCATTGTCTTTTTCGCTACCGAGTGTTGTCACAACATCGCCAAAATTGTATAAATCATTTGATTCTGGAAACAAAATTTTGATTTTTTCAAAATCCATTTTATTAAATCCACTATAAAATTGGTTTGCTCTTAAGAGAATAAAATCAAATTCCGAGTTGTTTTCATCTGCAAATTTTTTCAAACAATTTAACACTTTTAATATTGATTTTTTAACCTTTATTTGTTGGCTTTTAGAAGCTTGATTTTTAATTGTATTATCAGTTTCAATATTATTTAATTCTTCGTTAATTTGTTGTATTAAATTTTCATTAATGACTCCAGACACGAAATTTTTCTCAATATATGTAGCAGTATTGTCTAATGCTTCTAACAATTGATCATATGTGCTACCTTTTCCAAATCTAACGCATATATATGCTTTAAATTCAGCCTCGGACTTCCACAAAGTATGAGGTCTATCACTTCTAAAAAAATACTCTTTACAAAACCGATTATCATTCATATTTTTCAAAAAATACATAATGTCTTCATCTGATAATAATGAAACATGTGTATTTTTAGCAAGTTCAACACCTTCAACGGATAACGACTCATAAGAAAACAGCTGATAATCTTCTTTTGAATATTCTTTATTTATATCTCCAATAATATGTTGCAATAGATACATATCATACAATACTATAGGGTGTGTTTGTATCCATTTTCTTTCAGAATCGTGAGCATAAACTACATTCTCGATAATACTTATTGCATTTTTCAAATAACATAATTTATAACCATATTCATTATCATCGTACTTTACTATCAAAGAACTTAACAAGCGAATATAATCTATATTTATTGTTTCAAATCCAGAAAAATAAGCATCTCTAATTAAATAGTCTAATCTATCAACATCTATAACCTTTGAGTTAAGACAAGAAATTATACAATTAAAAAAACTTTTTTTGTCACTGTCAGGATCTATTATACTATTTTCAACATCCGTTTTAATTTTATATTTATATCCTGTTATACAACGGGCAAAAAGTTCTTTTTTTAACTCGCTATCAAAATATTGTCCGAATTTGTTAAGTGCAACTATTGCGCTCATTATTTCGTGTGGCGCTGCTGCTTTACTATCCTCAGGAATATCTTCTTCAATCGCATTATCGCCAATACTATCTACCAATTTACTGTGTAAATCAGTATATTTTTCATCTTTAGTTAAATAAAATTTTTCTCCCGTATGTGAAAATGGAGCATGTCCAACATCGTGCAATAAACACGCCAACAAAAAGACTTCTTTCAAATCATTTGCAGATATACCGATTAATGTTTCGATATTATTATTCAAATTATTGATAATATTGTTAATTGCCATTTCGCCTAAATGGTATACACCTAGAGAATGGATAAATCTATTGTGAACAGAAGACGAATATAAAGGCGAGTAACTAGTTTGAACAACTCTTCTAAGTCTTTGAAACTCTGGACTGTCAATAATATGTTCTACATAAGCGGTTTTTATTTCAATATATCCATAAATTGGATCTTTAAATTTTTTTGTTTCTTTAGGCATCAGCACAATCCAATTTAGCTACGGTTTGTTCATTTACAAAGGCCAACAAAACATCCCATGCTAAATATCCCCGAAACTTTTCTATAAGGTCATTGCAACTTTTTCCTTCTTTAAGTTTTATTCCTAATCCTTTTTCTGTGCTTTCTTCTTCAAAAAAATCAGAATAATTTCTGAACATGTCATTGGTACGTTCCCTTGAAAGAATAAGAATTGCGTTTTCTCCCTTGTTGTTTAAAAAGCGAATAACTTCTGAACCGTATTCCTCTAATTGCTTGTATGTTACAAATCTAGCATTTTCAGTTTTTAAAAGGCACTCAATTAAAGCATTTGCAGCTAAATCTTCTATACCAATATAAAACCCCATTTTTTCACCTCTTTAATATATTATATGAATTATAACACAATTTAATAATTGTTTCTACATCATTTTTTAAAATTTTATTTATATTTTAAAATATTTTTTATAAAATGTACAATATTTTAATTTATAACTATCTCAGCAATTGTTTTTATTTTATATATAGAGTATGGCATATTTTTATTGCTTTATCTTCCGCCGGCTTTACCAAACATCTTCTGCTTAAATTCGGGAGCAATAACCTGGAGCAGATAGCGTTCGTTACCGCAACGATACAGGCAAGTACCTCTTTCGGGATACTTGATGAGTTCAAACTCTGATGGTTCAAGCTGCATTGTATCAATATATACCTTCGGTTCAATGTTGCCTGCATTGAATAAAAACTGATGTGTAGGGATTGAGAATAACGGTTTAGTGTATTCACGAATTCCGTCAAGCATAAAGTCCTCGATATTCTGACTTGCAAGGATAACCGAACTGTCCTTTTTACGAACACGCTTTGATGCATTACGGATATATTCAATCGCAGTCATATTTGTAAGGAAGAGATATAACTCATCGATGGCTGCAACCGTGTTGCCCTTGCCGAGCAGTTCATTTGTCATATAGGACAGTACATTGAAAAGCATTGCATCCTTAAGTCTACGGTTGGTGTCCATAAGTCCTTTAACACCGAAACAGAGAAATTTGTCATCAACAATATTTGTGTGTCCGTTGAAATATTTTGATTCCGTTCCGATGCACATTGAGTGTAAACCGAGGCATAATTCCTGCAAGGTTTTTTCTCTGTAAATATTCTTCTGATTATGTTGATAGTCCTTGTATTCTTTTTCAAGCAATTCATAAAGGTCTGACATAATCGGATAGTCTGTTTTGCTCAGTTTGTCATAATCTGTGTAGTCGGTTATGCCGAAATTCTTGTATAACTTTGTGAGAATTATTTCAAGGGTATCAAGCTGTTCATCGTTGAATTCCTTGTATGCTCTGAAAAAGTCCTTGAGATATGCAATGTGCTGACTTAATCTTGTTACTTTGCGGAATGCTAACGGTATAGATTCATCATTGCTTGAACTATCTTTATCATTGTCACCAAAGGACTTAGGCTCTAAAGGATTTATGATATATTCACCCGACATAAAATCAATATAGCATCCGCCGAGTGCTTTGGTTAATGGCTCATATTCGGCTTCGGGATCTAAACTGATTATCCTTTTGCCTGATTCACGCAGATTTTTAAGGATAAGTTTCATAAGGTATGACTTGCCCTGACCTGAGTTGCCGAGTATTAAACAGTTTGCATTCGTCTTGTCCTCTGCTCTGCGGTCAAAGTCAACAAGAATGTTAGTGCCATATTTATCTCTACCGATAAAAAAGCCTTTCGGATCGGTTTTGCCTGAATAGTTGAAAGGATATAAATTTGCAACAGATGAAGCCGGCAATACTCTTTCAAACTGTTCCTTGAACATATTCGCTCCGCACGGCAGAACAGATAAAAAGCCTTCTTTCTGCCTGAGCGTTAATCTGTCAACAGACATCTTTGAACGTGTCAGTTCCATAACAATATCGGATTGCAGTTCTTTTAATTTCTGTATAGATTCCGCTTTCAGTTCAAGATAAACTGCACAATGGAGCAAAGGCTCTTTGTTCTTTCTCAATTCTGCAATAAGGGTAACGACATCCTGCAAGTTGCCTTCAGCAGTAATATTCTCCATTGCATCGTTACTGCCTGTGCTGAGCTTGTTTTTGCGTGTTGCATTCTGAATAATCTTTCTCTGTTCAAGTGCATCAACAAGCCTTGAATAAAGCCTGACAGTTACATTGTTTCTGTCTGCAAGCTGAGAGAACAAAGCAAGCTCTTCCGTTGTAGGCGGATATTCCTTAATTGCCCATACACAGCGATAAGAATCACCGACAATATAATGGTCGGTTGAGAATTTAATTGTACTTGGCAAAATACGGTCAAAGAAATCTTTAATACGAATTTCCTCTTTTTGTTCTTCTGTCAGTTCAATCTGTTTTTTCTTTTTAAATTTCATGTTACCTCCTGTCTTTGCGACAGAAGGCAATAATCCCATATTGTAATTGTTTTGCATTCTGCCGCAAAACAACTATTTAATAGGATAAAAATTAAGGACTGTTAAAACAGTCCTTAACACATATTTATTGAGTTTGTATAATCTTCCGCAATATCTTCCTCGACATCTGCACTCAAATTGTCAATTATATTATTCTGAGAATGATTGATGGCTAAAGCCTGCAAATATTCAAGCCTTTTTTCAAAAGTTTTGACAATAGCATTTGTACGGTTTTCATCAGCATAATCACCTGAATTTGAAAGAATTTCTCCGATTTCTTCTGAAAAGCCATTAAGGTTGTCAAAAGAAATCCAGTCAAATGATTTAACTAATTTCAGCTGTTCTTTGTGTGATTTCTTAAATGGTTTGCAGGATAAGAGTTTCTCGTTACTTATCTGTGCAGCAAGTTTATCATAACCAAAAGATGATCCGCTGTCAAATATCGGTGCAGTACCTATCCATTCCAATGTTTCGGCATTGCGGATTAAACCGAAATTGTTTTGGTGTCTGTCCTCATTTGCAATCAAAAAATCAACAACTATCATTTTGTCAATATCATCGGTGATATTTTTTATTCCGAGACTTTCACAGCAGTTAATATAATGCTGATAGACGGATGTGTTATTGTCTTTTTTTAAAGACTGCATTATACGCCACGCGCTAACAAGCTCGGTATCTCTATCAATAAAATCTTCACATACACTGTATGGAAGATTATCATCCCATATCAATGAATATTCAATATGCGGTATATTTAATCTATCCATTAATTTTGAAGCAATAACCTCATTAAAAGGCTGCTGCATAAACGGATTGCTTCCGCCCTTAACAAGACATCTTTTGGAATTTATTATCTTCCACCTTTTTTTCAAGCAACCATCAGATGTATTATCTGGCGAATTAAAATCAAACACACCGCTGTGCTTTACCTTGCCGATCAATACATCACCTATATCTTCGGAAAAAGGATTATCAAAAAAGTTTATATCTTCCCACGATATATCACTGCCCTTAGGTTTCAGCCAATACTGATCTGAAAGGCTCAAGCCATAACACTTTGTTAAAAGCGCCTGTGTTGATGGAAGTTCAAGAATATCAAGTGCTTTATTTATACCGGAACGGCTTGCAGGAATTGAACGGTCGCGCCACCACTCGTTAAGTGCCGCCCTGTCAACAGTATTTTTTGTAAATCCAATACCCATAGGAAGATGTTTTGGATTTTCGGTATTATTCACTTTAAGAATATATCCTGTAATCGAATCTATTTCAAGCTCAGTAACAGGAATATTTTTATGCATCAAAACATATTCCATGGTGCTTTTCTCCTGTATATACTCTTTCATTTATTATACACACTCTTTCTGATAAAATCAACATAATTAAATCCTTACAGCTGCAACAATCAGCCTTCCGTCTTTCTGTGAATACTCACAAGTGGAAAGGGTTAAAAAGTAATCCCCATACTGTATCTCATCTTGAGAAAGGTATAGGGATCTATCTTTGATATAGGATATTAAGTTGTTGAATGAGTCTTTATTTTTCTGACAAGTGTAACTGTACCATTCGTCATCGGGCTTAACATTGCATACTGCAATGACCTTGTATTCCTGAACTCCGCTTGAGGTGATAAAGTTAATTATTCTATGCTCATTGCAGTATTCCTTATCTCTGTATTTCAAAAGATCTGCAAACATCTTGCCGTCTTTCATATTGTGCCCGTAAACAATCAGATTGTTATCGTAGTTTATATCACATCTTGAATCCATAAAGGGTGTACCCATATATGAATACTGCTTGTTAAAATCACGGCGCAGATAATACTGTGGATTATCCTTTGTCTGCATTACAGGGTAATCAATCTTTGTTCCGCTGATTCTTAACCAGCCGAGACAGTCATAGTTTTCTGCAATGAGAGATTCAATGCCATTATCGTTGTTATCTGTTTCATTATCCTTATCAACAGTAATTGTCTGTGCCATATCATCAAACTGTTTTTGATCCTGTGTATCAACATTAAAATTATAAATGAGATAGCAGAGTACAATGGCAAAGATTATAAAGCAAATTGTAATCATAAAGTTAAGCCACCGTTTTTTTGATATCTTCTTCAATGCAGTCACCTCCGTCTATGTCGGGTATCAGCTCACCCTGCATTGATGCACCGAAATATATAGCGAGAAATCGTTTAATATCTTCCTTTTTCATTCGCTTAACCTCAAATCCCTGTTCTGCAATAGCCTTTTCAACCTTGTTGATCTGACTGAATATCTGCTCATCTTTTTCCTTTTTAAAGCGAACAGAAAACATAAACTGTCTTGCTGTTGACATTTCAATCTGAATATTATCAAGATAATCAATATCTTTTGATAAGCAATCCTTAACACTTAGGTTGCATTCTTTATTTTTTCTATCGACCATAAAGGTTTTGTTATCGTCAAACCGTTCGCACGAGTCAAGGCAGGTTATTTCAATATCGGGATATGCAGATATCACTTGCATTAAATGCCATATCTTAGTTTGGATATTTTCATTCGATAAAACGGATATGTTTGTGGGACTTATCTGAAAAAATACAAGTTCGCCGTATTTGGTTTTAAGACCTCGCTTGGTAAATGTTTCAATACCGATAAATTCCTGAACACTGTTTTTGTCCTTTTTTCGCTTAAATAAGTTAATCAAATTTATCACCTCTTAATTTCCAATAATATACTTGCTGAGTTGATATGAAATACCTGACTGCATATTTAATGAAATCAAGTATTGTTGTTTCATCACTGCGGATGCTTAAAAATGCAAAGGCAGCAGTAAGCACCGCAGGAATTAATATTCTTGTGGTGGCAAGCACCATTGCAGAAAAAAGAGCACCGACTACAATTACGGCAAAGTCTTTAAGACTCCAGAGCCATAGAGTAGCAGATGCTCTCATATTCTGCGGATAAATATATTGTTTGTTCATTGATTCTCCTTAATTTTAGGCATTAAAAAAGCCCATCTGATGATGAACTTAAAGTTAAAATATTTGTTGAAATATGGTTGTATATAGAGTATAATGTTGGCAGGAATTGTGCATAGCACTCTAATCCGGCATGGAGCTATCATAGACATATAGGCGGTTAGTCCCTCTTTTTTCCAAGAGGGTAGATTCTTTTAACCCTCTTGAGATTTATCTGAGGAGGGCGATATTATGGAATACGCAACAATAATTACTCTCGTACTTATTTTAGCAATTGTTCTTATAATAAAGAAATAACCGCCCGGTCTCCAAACTAAGCGGTTAATTTCTTTATTAACTAATTTCATTTGGGGCTAACCGTCTATCGGATAGCTCCTTGTTCATTTATATTATACTTTAATCATATTGTTTTGTCAACGTCTTTTGTAACTTACATAGACATTTCCATAGATTCGCATTTCTGCATACTCTGAATAAATTCATTGATACTCATATTTTCTTCCTTTTGGCAGTATTCTTCCATTAGAGAAATTATGAGTGTTTTTTCATTTTCAGTGGGAATATATGAATAGCATTTACAGTCATACGGAGTATCAACGAAATATTCGCATTTGAGTTCATCACTTTCAGGAAAGTATTCTGCATAGAAATTTACCCACGAATCACAGTCATCATTTATATTCGTTCCGAATTTCTTGCCTACATCAAAATATGTTTCAATGTATGATGATACTCCTGTGCAATCATCATTGATTTCCATATCACCGATTACAATTTCATCTTTAGTAAAATCACTCATATCTCCACCTACTTTGCAACACTCTTAACAAGATTAACAGCAGTTGAAGTCATATGAACTGCACTCATCATATTAAATTTAACACTTGTATCAAGACCGAATCGTTCGGCTATTCTCGGCACTTCCGATGCAGCCATCATAATACCAATTGCAAGGAGCATATTGTCTGTCCATGTCAGCAGACCGAGGAATAATAAAGTTGTCTGCAAAAATGCAGTTAAACATAATGCAATTATCTGCTTCATCCACTGTGTGAATCCGTCACCGTAACCTCTCGGAATTGAGAACATATACAAGCTTCCGACTGCAATCTGAATAAGCAGTATTCCGCCTCGTTTTATATTATCGAAAAAGATTTTTACTACACAATAACCAAGTGCAATAATTGCGGCAAGTTCAAACAAGCCTGCCTTGACAATTACACCATCTTTGAAAAATGCAAATTCCAATGTTTTGAGTGCAACCTCACCAAGCGTTGTTCCTTGCTGCGATGCAAATATTCTTGTTAAATCACCTGACAGAGTATTCTGCAATGTTACACAGAATTTATATAGTTCTATAGGTGTTACAGTAAACAGCGATACAGCCATAAATCCTTTAATCCAGTTTATCGCAGTTCCGTGAATATTTGCCCTGCCATTCTGATATTCAATGGCAAGGTCAAAGGCAGATACCACAAGTCCTACAACGAATAAAGTCCAGCCGAACAGAGAAAATAATTTTACCACTGCATTTACCCAATCAAGAGTAAATATCTCAACTCCGAGTCCGCTTATCATTGTAAAGAATTCTGCTATTCCGTCATAAATAACAGTGAATATCCACTGTATAATTCTGTTGAGTATTCCGTCAATAAGTTTATCCGAAATACCTTCAAAGGCGTTTCCTATTGCATCACCGAATCCTGATACAATATCGCCGAGCCAATCAAAAATGTAAATCACCTCCATTGAATTTAAATATAAATTGGTTTATAATTATCAAAAAAGAGAGGAATTGAATTATGACAGAAACTACCTTTGAATTATTAAAAGCTATTATTCCCAGTGTAATCACTGCAAGTGTTGCAATTATTGCATTAGTCACATCTGCATATTCATCTAAAAAAGCAACTCAAATTTCATATAGCAACAACATAGACAATATGAGGTTTACACAAAAAGAAAAATTATCAGATCAGATTATTGAAAAAACATCATTGCTATTAACTATAACCGATCCAAATTATTTAAATACAATAATTAATAAAATCACACCTAAAGAAATAACTGATTTCGAATTCACAGAGATTCAGACAAAACTGCTTTCTGTTCCTGATAATATTCAAACTCTATCAACAAATATTAAACTACTTTCATATTCTATCAGAGAGCCTCAAACACAAGAAATAATTTTCAAAATATTTGATGAAATGGACTACCTACATAAACAAGTAGAAGATATGATTATGAAACTCATTAAAATTTATTGTGCATTAACTCCAAATGGTAATATCGAAAATATTACTGTAATGGCTGAAAAATACAAATTAGAAACGAGCTTTTCTAAAACATATCCAAAATACTACGAGGATTTTTCAGTTGATATGGTTTTATTGGTCGAAACACTTAAAAAGAATTCAATTCCTCAAAACAAAATATAGATTATCAATCAAGAATCATCGATGTTTTTTGATGACTCTTTTGTCTTACATTCCTACAATACCCCAGATATACAGCGGTGCTGTTAAGGTAAAAATTAGGCATGCAAAAAGGATTGCGGGAGCCGTGAATTCAAATTGTCCGTGCTTTTTATAGTCGAAATATGCTGTACCGACTTTGACAAAGAAAAGGACAGCAAGCACCATATCAACAACAGGGAATACAACATTATTCACAACAGTTTTAATCTGCGACTTTGCCGTGTTCCATGTGCCTTCAATAGCACTTGCCACATCTCCGGCAGCATATACAGTTGTTGCAGAAAATGTAATAATCAAAACAAGAGCAGCGGCGAATATGAGCCACTGCTTTTTGCTGAATTTAGTTAAATTTTTCGTCAATGATTTTACCTCCGTATACCTTTAATATTTCTTTGCACTGATAATCATCGATATAATGAATAGGTCTTTTGAGTGCCATTGCCTTTCTGATTTCATCACCCATTCCGTCACTGATTGTGTTGCCGAATACCCATAAATGATCTGAGTCAAGTATCTGACCGAGTCCGATTGAAATGCCGAGTTCCCTCTGAACCTTATCTTTATCATCAAGTATCAGTGCATAAAAATGCGGCATGACAGGAATCATACCGCATCTGTGATAAACAAATTTTGCATAGGCAATGGCATTATTGATATTTCTCTTTTCGTTTCCGGAGAGAGGGCTGCAGATATATGCTCTTTTCATTAATCTTCATCCTCGTCTTTCTTAATCTTAATTTTAAGAATCACTGCTGAAATCACACCGCCGATTGCAATAAATCCGAGTCCAATCCAGAAGCCGTAGTTTCTGTCATCTCCTGTTTTCGGAGTAGACGGCTTATCGGGAACAGGCACATTTATTTTAACTGTCTGACCTTCATCATCAATATCTGCGTGGACTGCAATTTCAACATTGTCACGATAAAGCGTTTCAAACACTACAAGCTCGGTTGTTTCTTTGATTGCACTTGCATCAAAAGTAAATGAAACAGTTACCTTGCCATTTGGCTTTTCAGGTGTGAATGTTACTTCACTTGTAACAGGCTTTCCGTCAATTTCAAATGGCTTGCCTGTGGATTTATCCATAAGCGTGCCGACAATTTTGTATTCTTTGCCCGGAACAAGATGTTTGTATTCAACCACATCATCAATTGTGATTTCGCCTTTGGCAGTTACTTCCTTTTCACCGTTAATAGTTGCAGTAGTTTTCAGTTCAGGTATTCTGTCATTAACTGCTGTGATTTCAATTATCTGTTCATTGTCAGTTACAGTAATGTGGTGAATATCATCACTCGGCAGATAGTTTTCGGCAGGCTTAAGTTCTTTGATTACATAATCACCGAATGGAATATTATCAAAAACAAAAATGCCGTTCTCGTCTGATTCAGCAGTAAGAATGGCATTTGTTTCTGTGTATTCAGTTGTGTCCGACTTGAACAGTCCGAATAAAGCACCTTTGATTGCTTTTTCTGTTTCTCTGTCAATTTTCAATCCCTTAATTGTACCGTAAATTAAATCATTTACAATAGGTTCGCCGTTGTTCAAATCAATATTGATTGTTTCAACATCTTGTCCCTGATATTCAGTATTAAATTCATACTTTGTATCGGAGAGGATATAATGATTATCGGTTTCCATTTCTTTTGCGTAGAACTTGTAACCTATCGGCAAATCACAGTTGAATGTTAACTTGCCGTTCTCATCACAGTTGCCATAAGTGATTAAAGCGTCTTTCGGAATAACTGTTCCGTCGGCAGCAGTAATATCCTCGTTAGCATAAATGCCGAACTGTACGGATAATATTTCATCATTCATACCGAGTTTAAAGCGTTCATCTTTAGATAATTCCTTTAACAATGATACAGATACTTTTTGTCTGTCATTAAATACTGAAAGTGCAGTTGAGGTTGCAGAAACATTCTGTCCGGCATATGTCAGTTCAACATCGTACTGCTCATTTGCGTTCACAAAAGTATCAGGCGCAGTTTTCTCAATCACAGTATATTTACCGAGATAAAGCTGCTTTGATTTTGCAATACCGTTTTTATCTGTTGTGATTTCGTCAACCTTCTCGCCCTGCTGATACCTGACAGTACCGTCAAGGGTAGTAATATCCTCAGCAGCATAGATTTCAAATACTGCATTTGCAAGGTTTCCAATTTCATAAACAGGAGTATAAATACCCTCACTCTCAATTACCGACTTGAATATTTTGCCTGTCTTGGTAATTTCAATAACACCTTTCTGTGCCATATCTCTTGCCTTGACCTTGACAACAGTTACGCCTGTATCAGTAGACGAATTCTCCTGTGTTATTGTAAACGGAATCGGTGTTGAATCAAGTACATATCCGTATGGTGCTTGTACCTCTTTAAGCGTGTAATCACCATATGGCAGTTTTTCAGGTGTAATCAAATATCCCTCACTGTTTGTATAGAATGTGTGAATTGATGTTATTTCGGGATAAGTGAACTGCATATTAACACGCTGTCCGTCTGAATCGTAAATCTCAAAGCCTGCACCCTCATAGGCAATCTGCTTTCCTGTTTCGGCATCAAGTTTTACAACTTTGAGATAACTTTCAAAATTAGAGTTGTTAATCAGGAACTTGTATTCTTTCATATCTGTATCAATAAACACATCAAAATCCTTGATTTTCTCTCTGCCTTCCCAGCCTTTTGTCTGATGCACTGTATAAACACCATAAGGGAGCAGCTTTGTACTTGCAAATCCGTCCTCATCACAAATGATTGTATCTTTTTCATCTGCATTTGCATTTACAAATGAGCCTGCCGATTTGAGATAAGCCTGAAATTCTGCACCCTTTTCAGGTGTTTCAATCTGTGTGCTACCGTCATCACTGTGCTTAATTATTGCAATCTTGCCCTTAACAACTTGCTCTTGCACCTTGTTATTCGTTGTATTATACTCAACTTCATATAATTTCGGATCAGCACCAACCTTGTAAACTTCATCATTAACAAGATAACCTTCGCTTGATTCAAGTTCACGAATTGCCCAGTCTGTATCACATACATAATAGTTGGTTGTGAATGATGCGTTATCATCAGTTGTGTAAGTGTCAATGAGCTGATTGCCTTTATAGATACCATACTTAGCACCGCTGAGCTTTGCATCGCCCTGTGCGTGACCTTTTTCAACATCTGTCTTTGTGATTGTTACTCTGAATTTTTTTAGTTTATTATTAAAGGATACCACAGCAGTATTTCCGTTAGTTACTGTTACAGTTTGTGTTGTCTGTTTTACATAACGAAGAATATCTTCTTCATACACCTGATAAGTTCCAATAGGGATATTCTTAAGTTCTGCATTACCGTTTGCATCTGTTGTGAGATTATATGTTTTTCCGTTGCCCTTAACAGTAAAGGGAATATTCTTAATGATTTTATCTTCTGATGACTTACTTATTTTAAGATTACCGAACTCAACATTAACATCAAGTTTAAAGGTCTGTGGGTCGGCTTTCTTTGAAAACATTAAATTCTGAATATCACCCTTAAATTCAAAATAAACATAATTTGTAGTATCTTCATCATAACTACTGCCATTCGGTAAATTCTTATATATTTTCTGTGATGCCGAATTGAACGATACTGAATGTGTAGTACAATCACTTGCAACTGAAATGTTCAGTTTGTTTTCGCCTTTAGTATGAGAAAATGCGACCTTGTTAATGGTCTTAGAAAAAGTGGGGTAATATTTCAGCACACCATTTGAATCTGTAAGGGTAACAGAGCCACTGAGATTGATTTTTGTTGTATCTCCGTTAAATGAAATCTGCTTGTTATAGTACAAGTCGATTAATTCTTCGGTATCAGCTTTCCATTTCTTATAGAGTGAATCACTCATATATGTGCTGTTCCAAGAGGAACGAGATGGATTTACTCCTAAGGTTTCCCAAACGAATTGTTGAGTACAGCAAGCTGCTTTCCATTCAGCCGTTGTGCTCGGCAAGCCGTCACCATATTGCAATGTATAACCAAATGCGATATAGTCTGCTATTCTTTCATATAAGTCACCTGATCTATTAAGATATTTCTTAAATTCCTTGCCATATTCGTAGGTGCTACCATTAGGAGATGTTTTTCCGTATTGAACACAAAATACGATATATGTTTTGCCGTCATAGGTAGAATAATGCATCTCGTGTCCATAGTCATCAAGACTGCCCTCAATGACTCCAAACTTAGCATTGCTGTTCATATCTGTAATATATGTTGCTGCGAATACCGTTGAAGGAAATGCTGACAGAATAATCAGTAAGGATAAGAGCATTGATATTACTCTTTTTGAATATTTTTTTATTTTGTTTTTCAAAACAATCTTCCTTTCTTTTATATTTGGGTACAAAAAAAGAGCCGAATTTTAATTCGACTCTTTGATGTACCATATTGATATTTAATCCAATGTGATTTTTGCAGTATATTTACCACACCAATAGCATTCTCTAATTCTGAAATTACCTGAAGCATCGTGGCTTGCTATATATTCAAGTGCTTTATCTGTAGCCTCAGCCTCGCTGTTTACCCAACCGATCGGACCAACCTCACAGGAGTGACCGTCTACATTACAATCCCAATCGTCTTCAGTTGTTGTAACCTTTTTGGTGGTAGCAGGTTTCTGCGTTGTGGTAACTTTCTTTGTTGTAGTTTGACTTTTGGTAGTGGTCAGTTTCTGCGTAGTAGTTACTTTTTTCGTTGTAGTCTGATCTGCTGATTTTTGTTCAGCAGGTCTTGCAGTAGTTGCAGATGATGTTTCTGAATTATCACTTTTCTGCGTAGTAGTTTCAATTTCCTTTTTCTGCTCTGTTGTGGTTTTATTTATTTTTGCATTAGTTGTGCTTGTCTGCAATTCGGATTTTGAAATTGTTTCCTGTTTACTGCATCCCGAAAAGATTACAATCAGAATTACAAGACATAAAATAATTGATTTAGTTTTAGTCATATAATCGACTCCTTTCAAACACACAGTATATTCAAACGAATTCAAATGTCCAGACATTTTTTACATAGAGGGCGAAAGCCCTTCATCTTCATCAGCAATCTCTTCAAAATCTTCGCCATCATCCTGTGCCTGTGAAATTTCATTTTCGTAGGCATTGATAACTGCTTTATTAAGATTTTCACGAGCCTGAGCAGTTATCGGATAAAAGGTTTCGGGATACTGCACCTTGCCGTTCTTATCGTTATAAGAACGAGTAGGCATCTGTGCAAACAAACCGTTTTTACCATCGCACACTTTGATTCCTGTAATTACAAATGAACCGCCGATTGTTGCAGAAGCATATGCCTTGAGACTTGTATTTCCGTCTGTAAGTCTGTCAATTGATGCTTTGATATATGGTGTTTTCACCTTATTCGTTTTTGCTTTGTTATTGGTTGCTGCCATAATTACTACCCTCCATTTTTACATAAAATACATTGCACAGCCCATATCAGACTCAACTTCTTCATCTGATATTTCTTCGGGCTGAGCATACTTGTGTAAATACTTTTCTGTTTCTTCATCCGTTAATGATCTGAAATCTTCTCCGCCGTCACCAACAATAAAGAATGTTCCTGCTATAATAGAAGTGCCGTTGTCAAGATGACGATTTCCTTTTAAGCCTTGCAGTTTGCCTTCTTCATTACAAATGATGATTGTATCATCGTCATTATATACGACTTCAATATATCCACCGACAATTTCTTGTTCTGCATTAAGTGAATTTTCGATTTCACTTTCATAAGCAGCCTTACCGGGTTCAACAACTACGATTCTCATATTTCACACTCCTTATGACATAGAAATACCGCTGTCCTCTACAGACTCGGCAGTATCATCTGAGATATTCAGTTTTTCTTTTGCCCAATCAGGCAAGAATTCATCTTTCAGAATACCGATAAAATCATTTCTGTCCCAACGGTATTCCTCATTATCTTTAAGAAAATATCCATATACCGCTCTGCCGCTTGCAGAAGGTGAACAACCAAAACCATCTGTTGCAATAAACAACTGATCTTCGGGTGTTTTGTGTTTATCATTCAACCTTGTCGGATTGAGAACAAGTATTTTTTCTTCCAATTCAACGCCTGTTTTATCATCACAGTGAGAATCGTCAAAAAGATTCAGTTTTGCCCATTTTTCTCTTGCACTGTCAACAAAAGCATTCAGCAATACCGGATGTTCATTTATCAGATAATCTATTCGCATATTGCTGTCTGGAGCACATAAACCTTTGCCCCATTCTCTGTTTTCTTTTGAATATCTTTCATCGTGCTGTGTTTTTTTCAAATTGTATCGCAGAATGAAGTTTACACGGTCAAATCCGAATTCCTTAATAACTGCATTTACACAATCGGAATTGAAATGATTATCCTTGAAGTTATCACCGATAGCCTTTTTGATAGCGACCGCACAATCCATGTTTGCTTTATGGCTTGCACGCCACCTATCAACCTCATTACAATGTCTTGCACTGCTGAGTGAATGCCTGTAAAACGGCACATAATCAAGCATTAACAACACCGCCATTCTTAGCTGCCCATTTCAATGATAAATGGACAAGTACTTCTCTCTGCTTGGATGAAGGCAGTCTGTCAATAAAGTCCCTTAACAGTTTATCATCCCTCATATCAGCAGGGGACAGATTATATTTTGGGCAGTTATTGTCACAGATTCTTTCCTTTTTGATTGTTACGGTATTTTCATCATCAACCGTAAATGATAGCACATCGTTGTAACTGAAGCCGACTGTTTCTCTGATTTCAAAAGGAATTGTGACTCTGCCTCTCTTTCCGAGAATTCTTAAGATTTTCATTCCACACCTCCGACTAATCATCAAGTATGCAGCTCTGACAATGAGGACAGAACATTTCGCAGCTTTCACAATCTGTGCAGTCATCATATTCATGAGCCAATTCGTCAAGCTCATCATCGTCTACCTTGCAGATATAGATATACCCATCTTCATAGTAAGACTCAAGCACGGAATTTTCATCAATTCCGAGATTTTCTGCCACTTCATCTGGCATGGCAATTTTGATTTTTACTTCAATTTCCATCGTGCTCTCCTTTAATAATTGTATTTGAAATCAAACAAGGAAATCTGCCTTGTTTCTTCCATCAGTGTTTTTCCGTTTTCTTTAGCCTGTGCTTCTAAATCGTAATTTGCTATGAGCAGTTCTTCGTACATTTCACCGGGATTAATACCTTGCCTCATGTTGTGAAGCCTTTTCTGCACATAGGTATAAAATCCGTTTTTTTCAGCAAGGTCAACAATAAACGGGTTATTGTTATAGGTGATTATAAATTTGCATTTACCGTCATATTTCAGATGAATGTCATTCATAAATTCAAATAATACCTCATGCTGACTAACATCAAAATTAGACTTTTGATAATACTTTTCCGTGTCCTTATATGGAGGATCAAGTAGAATAAAAGTATTCGGGCCTGCAGCATAAAGAATTGCGTCTTTATAATCCCTATGCAAAATAATTGCATCACGCAAGCGTGTGCAAGCTGCCACTAATCTGCCGAATTTCCTTGTCATATCCCGTTTATCAATAGCAAAGGTTTTTCCTGTTGAACTGAAACTGAATGTCTGATTTTCAAAAAATGCGACTGCGAGCTTTATATCTTCCCATGAAGCGTTTTCTATTTTCAAGGCTGTATCAGTTACATCATCAAGAATATTCGGCACACATTTTAACAGCATTTTATTTTCTTTGAATATCTGCTCGGAATTATATGAAAAATACAATCGACCAAGCAAATAGGCAAGTTTTTGTGAGCATTGAAGCACTCTGAAAAATTTTACCAAATCACCGTTATAATCGTTGAGTATTTCTCTTTCAGCAGGCTTCTTTCTTAAAAATATTTCAGCACTGCCCATGCAAGGCTCTATATAGGTTTTATGCGGCGGCATGAACGCATCAATTGTTGTGTATATACACCCCTTGTTGCCTGTCCACTGAAGCGGACTGGCATTATCGGACATTATCCTCACCCCCTTTGATGTGGGTTGATTGCGTGCAAAACAAAAAAGCATGGCTGCTCTGAGTGTTAAACACGCAAAACAACCACGCACTGTTTTCAAGTTAATATATTATTTTAGTTTTTATTTCACATTGATTGTGTAAAATCATTGCTTTCACACATATCTTCATTAGGTCCTGTGATATTAACATATTCACCGATAATGCCGAGTGCCTGATAGTAACTTTCGGCACCATTCTGAATTCTGTTACACATTTCTGTTGCCTGTTCAGCCATTCCGTTATCACGAAGTGTTCTTGATGCAATTCCCATCAACGAGAAAATATTACCGTCCTGACCTATGAGTTCACAATCAGGTTTTTCAGATTCAGAATGTATGGATTCATCAATAAACCCATCAAGATAATTATCAACATAATCTGAAAGCCAAGAGCCATAAAACTGCTGATATGAAGCAATTCTCCACATAGCAAGTTTACCTATATCAAGATTCACATTTTTATCAAAAGGGAACAGCAGATTTGTAAGTCCGTTATTTTCAAAAGAATACACATCAGTAAACTTTGTTCCGTTTTGCAGGATACCTGATTTCGTAAGCATTTCATTAACTCCGTCTACCCATTCATCAAGATCACCGCCGCAGCCCTGAAAAACAATGCCTTCTCTGTCTTTCATTCTGCGGAGCTCATCCGTTGTTATTTCTGTTACTAACATAACTGCATACCTCCTAACTGTTCTTCTGTTTCAGAAGCATCCATTGTGTAATTATCGGTAACATAATCATCAATAGATAATCCCTGACCCAAGAAATTAGATCTTGTTTCATCTGTAAATTCAATATATCCTTCTTCACCTAAGTCAATATTTTCACTTGTGATAACTGAACCGCCGTGATTAACTTTTACCTCAGGTTCAAGTGCTGCAAACATTCCGTTATCATCTGACATTCTTATGTGATAAAGATTAAGTCCCAAAGGAACATCATTAAGTGTCAATCGTTCATCTGTAAAAAGAGCAGGCTTGCCGAATAACTCAATCAACTCATAGTCCGACTCGCCTGTATAGATATAATCCGTTCCCGTTGCATTAAGATGCAGCTGAAAATCCGAAAGGTCGTATTCCCATACTCTTGCGGCAAATTCAATGGCTTCTTTTCCGGTCTGCGGGATATATTCTTCAAAAATATCTCCGTCTTTGAATTTCATCTCACCACAGTTTTGGCCCAAATCTTCATCCGCAAACTCCAGTGTTAATTCAATATTCGGGTACATTTCAGAAAGTTTTTGAATAACGGGAACTGGTGCAGACCAGGCGGTCTGAAACCATATAAAGTCGCTGTCACTGTAATCTGTGTTTTCATCATAACCGCACGCGTTCCATTTGGTGTTCCAGTTATCATTACACCATTCATACCAGGTCGGTGCGTTATACTTATAAAGATTATCTACGGCAGTTACGCCGATATCCCATATTTTCTTTTCTTCATCATCGGATATATCGGCACTGTGATTGTGTAAATCCTCAAGAACTTCTTCATATGTGCCTTCCTTACCTTTCAATTCCGCAGGCAGATTCTCAAGATAATTTTTAACCATTTCTATACCTTTATCTGTTCTGCTGCCGCATTCAATATCAAGTGACTTTGGCATAGGAATAATTTTGTTAAAATCTATTGTTCCGATTGTTGCATTATCATATCTGATTTTCTCAAGCATTTCTTTAATTTCTGTTTCATTGCCGTTGTACGACAATCTGTTTTCAACCCAATTAGGCATTAAATATCACCTCTGTTTTTTATTAAGTATTCTTTTTATCTGCTTCCCAAAAGCAGAAATGACAGGAACACTTACTGCGTTTCCTGCCATTTTATATAACTGTGTATCGGATATTCCTGCCGATATCACTTTATTAAATTGTTCATCGGTAAAGCCCTGCAAACGCCAGCACTCTATCGGCATAAGCCGCCTTATACCGCCCATATATATTATTCCGTGGCGGTCTGTAACGGTCAGCGTAAACGCAGGGTCATCGGAATTTTTCCATCTGCGTCCGTTTTGTCTTGTACTCTCCTTGAACGGATTTATTATCGGTATTGGGTTTTCGGACATCATCAAAACTCCCGAATGTTCGCTTTTACGGTTACTTATACCCGAATTCTGCCTTGCAGTTATACATCTGCATAGCTCTGTTATTTTTGTTCCCTCGTTCATATCGCAGAAACAGCCGTGTATTTTATCATCGGGTATTTCATACAGTCCGCATTTACCGCCGCTTCCGCCTCCGTTTGCCGTCAGCGTACAGCTCAGTCCTTCCGCGCTGTATGCTCTGCTGCCTTCCGAGCCGCTGATTCTTTTAACAAGAGTCTTTGGATTTGACTCTGTGAAAGCCAATACTTCTCCGGCACTTTTTTCTCGATTATATCCAATAATGAACAGTCTTTTTCGGGATTGGGGAACTCCGAAATTTGCAGAGTTAAGCACTTGCCACCATACATCATACCCGATGTTGTCCAGTGTACTGAGGATTGTCGCAAAAGTCCGCCCTTCGTCATGCGATAAAAGTCCGGGAACATTTTCAAGGAACAGAAGTGCAGGTTTTTTGACGGCAGCAATTCGGGCAATTTCAAAGAAAAGTGTTCCTCTGATATCGTCAAATCCTCGCCGTTTTCCAGCAATTGAAAAACTTTGGCAAGGGAAGCCTCCGCATATAACATCGACATCGGGAAGCATATCGGGGTTGATTGTTCTCGCATCTTCAAAGCACATCTCTCCTTTCGTATCGTATAAAGCCTCATAAGCTCTGCGAGCATACTCATCAATTTCACAGTAACCGACACATTTAAAGCCACCGACTTTTTCAAGTCCTGAACGGAAACCACCGATTCCTGAAAACATATCTAAATATTTAATTGACATAGGGCATTACTGCCCTTACTCTTTTTTGTTTCACCTCACATTGATTGTGTCATTCCTGATTCTTCGACCATGTCATCTGTTGTTTCCTCAACACAGATAGCACTGTTTTCTTCTTCAAGTTCCTGTTCGGTAAGTTTTCGGAAACTGTCCTCACCGTAAATTAATCCGAGCCTTCTGCCATTATCAAAAGTACAATGCATCGTTGCCATATCATCAACAAATTCAATAGTACCTTTTGTATGAGGTGGAATAGGTCTTGGATCATCACCCATCTCTATAAGCATTATTCTTGTCCCTTTGGGATACTTTGTTTTAAGATGATTTGCCAACCTTGACATTCTTTCAAATTCGTTCATAGTGTTTCCTTTCTGAATTGTTTTGATTTGAGCAGTTTTTTTACTAAATCATATTTATCATCACTCCCTTTTGATATGTAAAAAAAGACTGCTAACCTTTTCGTTAACAGTCTGCAAATTATTTTATTTACTTTTACATCATGGCAATTTCACCAATTTGTGTTTGCGTTTCTTCAATAACAAAAAGATATTCAGGATCAACAATTATTTCGGATTCATTTCTCCTGTCAAAATATGCAAGTATATGTGCCTTTTCAATCTGTGCTTCATATACGGTTCCGGCTTCTCCGAATCGCTTGGAAAACCACTCTGCCTTATCATAGTCCAAGGTCCAGGATAATGCTTTTACATTATCTGCATTATATGAAGTAACACCTCGATAAATCGTTATCTCATCATCAAGGCTGTTAAACACTTCAAGTTTTTCCTCAGTCATCAACATATCGGGATTCGCTGATTTAAATAATGACACTAATTTTCTCTTGTTTAAATTAGAATCAAGATTAAGGGACTCCGTACTCGTCCGGACATCTGCGAGAATTTCTGACAAATCATCCTGCGACATATATTCTGCCGTGTATTTCAAAAAGGCTAACCGATATGGTTTATTCAGCAATATATAAAGCTGATGCGGATACTCACATTCTTCAATTTGATCTTTCATTATATCTCTCCAACGGAAAAGTGCATTTTCATCTTCAAACAGATTTTGTATGTACTTCTCTATCACTTTCTTGTTTCGACCGACTGTATCAACATAGTATCCTCTGCACCAGAAATGTCGGTTGCCATACTTGTACTTTAAATTTGCGTGTCGATCAAATATCATCAAGCTACTTTTTCGTATTGCTCTAGATAATCACGATTACCCATTGCACTTGTAACTGTCTGTTGCATATTGTTGGTTACATGCATATATGTGTTCATTGATAATCCTGCATTGGTGTGTCAGAGCATATCTGCTTGTGGCAATTTTTTTGCAAACCATATATTATCACAACTTTAACTGTTTTCTGACTACATCCTACCAATGCAATTAGCATTACCACGCTAACCATTATTAATATTTTCTTTGTCATAATAAATTACCTCCTTTGCAACACAACAAATATCACAAATAAAGTTAGATTATCCAGACCTAAAATAAAGTTTAAACGCTCTATATTTGTTTATAAAAATATGCTATAATTAAACAAGAGGTGTTAACATGACAATTATCAAAGAAATTACATCTATTTTAAATAATGAGCAAACTTCACTTGGCGAAAAACTCTCTATGTTGAGAGGCGTTCGTGATTACAGGAGAGGAAATAATCGTATTACTTCTGTAATAGTTCTAAACATACTTCAAGAGCATTTTTTACCAATGAATAACGAAAGATTTGATGAAGGAAAACAGTTATTCAAAGATGCTAATGATGTAATTTACAGTAATATAAAAAACATTGCAAAAAAATCTGATATGCAGTTATTTAGCGCATACTGTAATGAGTTGTTATTTTATCATTATCATGATATTGATATGGCAAAAAAATCTATTGAATCATATTATCAAGAACTTATTGATCCAACAGATTCTAATGATGAATTCTCGTTTATAAAGCACGCTTTAGGTATTTGTCGATTATTCTCGAAGATCGGTGTGAAATTTATTGATAATGATGAATTTTTAAGCCTTTGCAATGATTTTATTGATAGCAAAAAGGATGATGGGTATACACCACTATTCTTACTATGTGCATTAATAAGAATATCAGAGTTTTCAAATTATGCTGATAATAAAATATCTGAATTGGTCACTCATTTTGATAATATTGACAATTACCAAAAAGCAATTGACTATAGAGATGAGCTTATAACTATTCACAAAAAAGATAGTGCCAAAGTTAAAGCTTTACGATGGGAAATAGTAAGACTTTTAGAAAAACAAGCTGATGCTTTAGACTGGGAAAAATCCAGCAATGCGTTTCATATAATTGATTTTATCCAAAAAGCAATGAACATTTTGAATAAGATTAATGATAGCGATTCAAAATCAGAAAGAAAAAGACTTGCAAAAAGAATTGAGCCAGTAAAAAAATTATCGTTGGAAGAAATGAAATGCATCTCTTCAGGTTCAATTGATATCTCTCCTGCAATAGAAAGCTTTGAAAAACAAATTGATAATTTGTCTTTTGAAGAAGCTATATCAGCATTAATGTTTCACTCAAATCCAATTGGTTTACAAAACTGTATTGATAATCTTTCTAAAAGAGGTTCAATTAGTGATCTGTTCGCCAGCAATATTTTAGATTCAAAAGGTAGAACAATTTGTGTTGTTCCCGGCTTAATGGGAGCTTCTGATGAAGATAAAATGCATTGTTATGAACATGAAGCAATGAAACACAATCAATTAATGTCACAGGCTTTTTATTCCAATTATTTAAAATTGTTCAAAAAAAAGCACACTGTCACAAAAGAAAACATTAGATTTATCCTAGAAGATAACTTATTTATTCCACAGGAAAGAATTGATTCGTATATCGCAGGTATTGTTGCAGGATTTAATTTTGACTTCATAACTGCCTTACCTATCCTAATGCCACAAGTAGAAAACTCAATAAGACTAATAGCAGAAGAGCTAGGAGCCGTAGTATATAAAACTGCAGATGATGGCTCAGTTGAATGCTTATCGTTTGAAGGTGTATTAGACTTACCTGAAGTTAAAGAGGCATTTGAAGAAGATTTTATTTTTAATCTTAGAGTTCATTACACAAGCAAATACGGATTTGCAATGAGAAACAATGTAGGGCATGGTTTAGAAGATGACGGATTATTGAACAGTTATAATGGATTAGCTGTATGGTGGTACACATTTAGATTGTGCTGTCAATATTCATTTAACTTGAGGAAAGCTATTGTAGAAAAAAAGCAAGGACGCCATAGCTAATGGTGTCCTTGCCTTTTGTTCTTGCAATATGATTTTTACAAAATAAAAGATACGGTTTGCTGTAGCATAATATTGTCACTCACGATTAATCACTTCTTGCGCAAGTTCTGCAATAAAAGAAACACCTTCAAAGGTCTTATATGAATACTTTTCAGTATTATTAATAATATTCTTATCAACAGCATAATCGACAATATTGTTAATAAAATGCTCTTCCAATGTTGGATCTTTAAGAGAAAGATAAAGTCCAAATAAACCTTTAATACTCATAATATTAGCAAATATAAAGCATAAATTAGTATATTCATCATTATTATCAATCTTTGAATAAAACTGGATTGGTAAAATATAGCTTAATACTTCCATAAGTGAAATTAAGTCAATTTCTTTATAAGCTTCATCACTAACATAGAAATTCCCAAATTCTTTATAAGCAGAAATTTGTTTTAGTATTGTTTTTTCATATTCGTCATATATTGTCACAAATGATCACCAAAATAATAATATAATAAAACCTTATCAACTTCAACTTAA